>JACCDX011075071.1_pt1 | contig 28119 bp, 40 predicted proteins | sample 7449681 | NCBI WGS metagenome assembly JACCDX01 (sample SAMN15323450, study PRJNA562643) | freshwater metagenome | isolation source: river surface water | place: USA:Blue River Watershed | collected 2017-08-18
ACTTACAGATCTCCAAGGACAACCGTTCTCGTGAGCCCATACTAAAGCTTCATAAGCTCCATCTCTTGCTGCCCAAGAAGTAGAAAATGGAGGCCAAATAGGGGAAACTGAATGTAAATATTTTCCCATCTCTAAATCATTCCTAGATAAAGCTGTTGGCTTAGCATACCAATTGATTGGACAACCTGCTTCAATCAATCTTTTTAATTCTTCCAAATTACCCTGTTGTGCCGCCTCCAAAGTAGCAGATAACATTTTTGTTATATATAAAATAATTCTTTAATTAACTATTAATAATTTAAAAAAATATTTTATACTTATAAATGACCGATAAACTTATAAAATTAGTTATCCGTAATAAACTAATTATTAAACCTGTATCCAAACCTCCAATGGTTATTGATAAGAAAAAAGAGGTGAAAAATACCTCAAAAGAATTATCTATACTTATCAAGTCTAAAACAGGTTGTTAAATCAACAATGAATTATGGATATATTGATCATCCCACATATTATCTGTTTTAAAAGAATATCTATTTGAACTTAAAAAGTCCCTTATATTTTTTCTTGGTTCTTCAAGGTAATTATGCTCTACATCTATTATTCCAAAAGTATATTTATTTAAATCTACTGATTTTAATATTTCAAGCTCAGTTCCCTCTGTATCTAATGATAAATAATCAATGAATAATGGAGCCTCGTTTTGGTCTAAAATTTCAGTTAATGTCATTGTCTCAACTTCAATCACAGTTCTATTACTTTCGACGGTAGATTTCCAATTACCTCCAAGATAGTCATTCATACCTGATACAAGCTCTAATGAATGACATATACTGAATGGAACCTTCAAACCGCTTTCACTAAATACTGCCTTACTTATACACTTAGAATTAGGTCTATTTTTTACTAATTTTTCAAATTTATTTGGTATAGCCTCTACACAAATACCCTTCCAATTATACCTTGTTTCAAGCAAGTAAGTATTTGATATTTCAATACCATCAACTGCCCCTATTTCTACAAAAAATCCGTCTTTCTTTTCCTTATAAAAATCTATTACTGCCAAGTCTTGACCAAGCTGAGAATATAAGGTATATTCCCCGCAGGCTTTAATATGTAAAGGGTAGATATGAGGAACCATTTGTAAGTCACATATATTACACTTCATTAAAGACATTTTTTATAACTTGTAAAGAAAATAATAATTTATTCTTTATCGGTTGGAACATAGAACATTGAAGTTGTTGTATCTACAGTAATATAACTTCCTAAATTATCCCCTGGAGCATTTACAGGTTCATTAGAAGTATCAAATGTTGACATTTCATCTCTTGGAGTATACATTGAATACATATTTATGGCTGCAAAGACGCACGAAAAAAATATATTTAACTCTGTAATCTCAGTGTTAAATGAGGTTAACTTATAAACAATAATAGAATTTCCAATAGAGGAAATACAACTTAAAAGGACCGCTAACTTATTCATATTTAAATATATAGTTATTTAAATATAAATGAAGACCGTTTTAAATCATTTAAGTTTATCTCTTAAAAATAAACAATGCTTTATGTGCAAATATTTTAAGGGTGATTTATTGGGGAAAGGTGGCGCTCTCGACGTTCCTGAAAAATGTACCTTATTTAAGGTATCTCAACCTTTTAATTGGATTGAATATTATTCAAAATATAAATACCCGAGAGAGTGTCTTTCTATTTGCGAAGGAAAACACTTTAAAGCTGGAGGTGAATGTATGAAAATTTATAATAGAGTTAAGGAAGAGGTTTAACCTGTAATAAGTCCTGAAAATGATAACATATAATCAGGTTGACACCTAGTTTGATTTGTTAACGGATCATAAGCTATAGAGTACCCTGAAGGGCATTGTAAATTCCAATTTACTACAGGTAAACCACAAGTTCCATCTCCTAGGACTATATTTGGATAAATACAACTACATATAGGCCTTTCAACAGTTCCAGAAGTTCTTACATATTTAGAACTACAATTACAATTTCCATAATAATCCATTGTTGAGTTTGAAAGACATAGTGAAAAACAAGGGTCGTTTCTTCCTGTTCTTCCAGGTGCCTTCTGAAAATTTATATTACAAATGCAGTCTCCTGATGTAGTATTAACAGTAGAATTAATAGGACAAGGGTTCCATTGACATATACCGTTTGCATCTCTTGTTTTATCGATAGGACAAGGGTTCCATTGACATATACCGTTTGCATCTCTTGTTTTATCTGTAGGACAAGCGTTCCATTGACATACACCATTTACATCTCTTGTTTTATCGATAGGACAAGGGTTCCATTGACATATACCGTTTGCATCTCTTGTTTTATCTGTAGGACAAGCGTTCCATTGACATACTCCGTTTATTCTTGTTTGTTCTGCGGGACAAGGAGGAGGAGTACAAACACCATTAATGTCCATTGTAGAACCTGAAATAGGACATATAGAGTAACAAGGATCATTTCTACCTGTTCTTCCTGGTGCCTTTTGAAACCCTGAATTGCATATACAATCTCCATTTATATTATTAAATATAGAATTAGTAGGACAATTTCCAAGTTTAGAAAAACCTAATGCATAAATTCTAAATCCTGAAATAGCAGCTCCATTAGTCCAAAAAGTTGTTAAATTTATATCAGCTTCTTTAAATAATAATATTCTACTATTTATATCATTCGGGTCAGTTGAATTTGATGTTTGATTAAAAGAAAATGCTGTATATCCATTATTATTAGCATAATTTATGGCTGATTGTAAATCTGTTATTCCTATTGTTGATTTTACAAAATTTGCTGTTGCTCCATAAGGATACCAGTCTCTTGTTGAAATTAAAAATGTATTTATTATAGGTCCAGCCATCCCTGAATTTTTATAAATGATTGATGGAAATTGAAGACAGCCTCTACCTCCATTAATTGAAGGTGTAGTTGTATTTACTTGTGTTTCTGGCTTTATTGACCCTATAAAATAATAAGAATCATTAATTAATGAATTTATATCACTTGTAGTGCTTGAAGATAAGGCAAATCTTTCTGGAAACATAAACCTTTCTACACTACTTTTTATGTGTCTTCCTAATTTCATTATATCAAAAGTATAATTTTCATCTTTATTTTCAGCTGTTATACTTTCAGTAGTTTTACCATCTATAGAAACCCCATTAGAAGAACAAATTGCGTCTTTAGGAGTATTATCTATCGCAGGTGTTTGCGAGGTAGATGGTGGTTGCGAAGTAGATTTATTTTTTATTAAAAAAAAATATGCTATAACTGAACCTATTATAATAACTATTAAGAGCACTAAAATAATAATTATTTTATAATTCATTTTAAATAATTATTATTATTTTTTTATTTATTTATTTAAAAAATATGTTTAGACTTGAATTACTAATATTTTTAGGCGCAGTTTATCTTCTTTATAAGAATAAGGCTCAATTAAAGATAAACAACACTATAATAGTTATTATAGCTGTATTAACATATTATTTTTTCTTTAATAAAGAAGGATTTACTTTATCAACCGCTTTAATTTTAGACCCAAATGTTCTTGAAAATGATAAAGTTTATTCTGTTGGTTCAATCAAACCAGAAGCACAAATAACAACAACTACACCTTCAATTAACGGAGGTAGAGACTGTCTTCAATTTCCTACTACAGTATATAAATTAGCTCCAGTTAGAGATGCAATATGTTCTGTTGCAAATGGAACAACACAATCTGGAGTTGACCTTGCAAATGTTGATACAAATTATAATATCCCTGATATAGGTAAAAAGGGTTATGAAATTAAATTTGGATCTGGAACTTGTGTGTCTAATGCTGATACATTAGGGTCTAGTAATGGATCAAATGGTGTATGTAAACTTACTAATAATATAAGTACAACACTTAAATCTCCAAATGGAGCATTCAAATTAGTTCTTCAAGATGATGGTAATATGATACTTTTTAATTCTGCTAATGCAAATATATGGGCAACAAATGTATTCCCTGGATCTGGTGCTGGTCCTTATAGACTTGAAATTCAAACCGATGGTAATTTAGTTATATATAATAGAAGCAATCAAGCTATATGGGCTACTAATAGAACATCTTCAAATGGTCCATTTAGATTTTCAGTTCAAAATGATAGTAATCTTGTTGTTTATGATAGAAACAATGCCCCACTATGGGCTAGAGGTATTTAAAAATTAAATTATTTTCTTTATAATACTTAAAATGTTCTTTGAAGATAACTACAAAACAATTTGTATCTTAGGATACTTCTTTGCAGCTCTTGGTGCTATAGTCACAGCTTCCCTTGAATTTGGATGGATACAAACTAAGCCTCCTATGGCTCTATATTATGCTTACTTTATAGGTGGTATAATCACTATGAAATGTGCTTATGGTTGGTTTACCCGTAAAGACTAAATAAAAAATAAATTTTATATAATATATATAAAATGTATTTCGATAAAGAACGCCTTTTAAAGGAACTTGCGGAAACTACTAATTCCTTAATTGAACCTGTAACTCTTGAAAATTTTGAAGATATGAGTGAGGATGATCTTAAGGGATTAATATTAATTGGGAATGAAAGGGTAAGACACGCCTATAGACCTGAAAGTTTATATTTTCAATATGTATCAAGACGAGGAAGAAACTTAAGAGATCCATTAAATCCAAGTTACGAATTAACTAAAGATGACCTTGAAAATGTGTTTAATGCAATGAGAAAGAAATATAGTGACTTTAAACCTGAAACATTTGATAATAATGAACCTGTTCCTATTTCATCAAAACGACTTATCGATGACGATGAACCTCATAGATTATTGTCTCAACGAAATACTTATTTGGATAACCTTGAGAGAGACTTTAATAATATGATTAACAGAAGAAATGTCAAGGATAAAAGACCCCAAGAATATGATAAAGGTAAAGGTCCTGGTGGTTTTCCTATGAGAAATGGAGGTAATGGTGGAAACTACGGAATGCCTGCAAGAGAACCTAAATTTAAAGATCATTTAATATGGTTATATGATCCTGACAGAATATATAATAATCCAAAAAGCACTCTTGCTTATAAGTATGGATTTATCCCTAATAATACGCCATTGTTTTCTCCTGGTAATACAACCCCAGGGCAAATAAGTTCGCAAAAAATGCCTGATTGGATGACAACAGACCCAGCTAGAAGGGGAAAGGTTTCATTTATGGATAATTTAATAAAAAAGCCTAAAGTTGAACCTTCTGTTCAAGAATATTATTATGAACCTATTACTGTTGTGAAAGAACGCTATTTCGAAGAACCTTCTATAAGGACCGATAAAAAAGAAAATAGAAAATTGTGGTTAATTATAGCTTTTATTTTATTTGTCTTCTTATTAAAGAAAAAACGGTATTAACTTGTTCTTTTTTAAAGTATAATCTTATATCTTGTTTTTTAGGGGAAAAGTCACTAAGATATTTCTTTTTAGATTTTTTAATATCAAGAATAGGTTCATCAAGTTCAAGTTCTGGAAGAGGTGGATGTTCCTCAATCATCATATAAAGTTTATCGGTAAAAGTAATCATTTTTTGCATCTCAAATAAAGATACAAAAAATAAAAATTAAAATTTAAAAATCAATTTAAGATGAAATCTTTTTTACAATAATTGCTAATAATTTTACCCCAGTTTTTGCTTATAATTTCCATATCTATATTATTAGATTGCAATATATCTAGGAAAGTATACAGCTTTTCTTTAAGGTCATTAATTGTTAAATCTTTTTTACCTAAATATTCTTCCATCCAATATTGTTCTACAAATCTTTTATCATTTTCTTTTTGTTCTTTATTAAAGATTGAAATCATCTCACAGATTTCTCCAGCTATAAAAAAGTCTATTATATAAAATGAACTTAAGTTAATAAAACCAAGCACTGTAATCTTTTCTGTGTAAAGAGGGGTAATACATCCCATAAATTTAATCATATTATTACATATTAAGTCTGTCCTCATTCTTATTATGTATTTAAAACCTAATTTCTTGGCTAAAATACATCCTTCTCTTATATTTACTGTTTGATAATTAGTGCAGTTTCTATAAGATGGATAATCATTCAATTGAATAATAAATCCATTATCTTTAAGAGTATTGATATGTGGTTGATCCTTCCACGTAGAAATTATTTTATTAGGAACATCTTTATACATATCTATTAAAGGTGAAATATATTCATTCTTTAATAACCCTGTTATAATAACACAAGTCATTTTATATAATTAAAAGTTTTTTTAAGCTATAATAGATGTCTGTATTTGAGATGTATTCCTTCTTAAATCATCTATCAAAACTCTTGATACTTTACGCTCAATATAGCTACAAAAATTCATTGCTTCAAAATCATTTGTAAAGGCAATCTTAACCTTATTTCCATTATTTGAGATAACTCTTCCATCAAACATTATAGCTTCATCTTCTACTTTAATTCTTCTTCTTAATTGTAGAGTGACAATAGCAATTTCATTTGGCATTGTATAAGGAAGTTCTTCCTCTTCTTGAGGAGGTTGTTGTGGAACAGTTTCTTCAACAATAATATTAATCATATCCTCTCTTTCTCTTCTTGTTAATTTCACCTTCTGTCTACACATAGGACAGTTATCTTTTTTACTTTTAATAATACAGCTTTTATGAACCCAGTGTCCGCAACTTAATGCTCTATCTTCATTTAATGGTTCATAACAAACCGGACATTCAGATGGTTTTTCACAAACGAAAGACATTTTTATTATAGTTAACTTTAAGTATAATAAAAATATTCATTTAAATTAAAAAATCATTTTTAATTTATTATATAATTCTTCAATTGAACCTGTATTTTTAATATAATAATCAATATCATTATACAAGTAACATCTCCATTCACTCTCGTGTATACCTGTATTTTGTAAGTTATGAACAGCTTCTTCTTCAGTTATCTTTCCGTTTTTATAATCTTCAACAAACGTTATCCATGAAGGAGGTTCTTTTTCTACGAGAATAATTATTCCTCCTTTTTCTTTTATAACATCAATTTCATTCTTAAATCTACAGTCAGTTATAACAATATTATTTTTCATTTTTTCAAGCTTAAGTTTAAGGGATTTAATCCAAATATCATCTTTAATTTGTTTACGGACTAAATCAGTTCCAATTCTTTGCATCATTTCTCTTGGAGAAAATCCCCAATATGGGTCTACTTCTTCCCTCCATTTTCTACTTTCTTCAGTCGCTCCTTCCATCATAGTTCTATCCCATCCAAAGATACAACAAATTGCATCTTTTAAAGCTCCTGCATAAGCTATTTTTTCAAAGTTATAGTTATCTATAAGGTAATTTCCAATGGTATCCTTACCAGCACCTTTTAAACCTAAAATTCCAACGATCATTCTTACTTATACTAAATTAATTTTTAAGCCTTGTTATAAATTGTCTTTCCATCTTCATATTTACAATAGTGCAAAATATATTCTTCTTTTGTAAGTGGTTTACTTTCAACATCTACTTCAGACATACACCAGCCTTCTTTTTCATAATAAAAATAGTTATTTACAAGGTCTCTTGATGTAACATTTTTATGAGTTTCAATATTAACTAAAATATCATTAAATTCAGGATGAGGAACAAACATTTTATTTATAATAAATTATATTTCTTTAAGCAACCTATATATTTGTTCTTTTTGAGTTTCATTCATAGGAGTGTTTAACATTCTTACGCGCTTACTTACAACTGTTCTTTTCTCGTGACATTTCTTAATATAATCAATGCTTTCATCAGCTGTTTTAGAGTTCATTTTACCGTATAATATTGAGGCAATTGTTCCAGATCTACCGTGTCCTCTTTTACAGTGAATATAAATAGGGAAAGATTGGGTTGAAATTAAAGTATTAATAAGTTCTTTTACTTTTTTGTCTTCTTCAACCCCTCTATCTACGATTTCAAAATGAATTCTTTTCATATTATCAGGGACCTTATATGAGGGTAAATTCTCAAAGAAATGTGTGAGGTCTAATATAGTTGTAATATTTAGGTTTGAAAGTGTCTGAAGAATACTTTCATCAGGGTATTTACCAAAGTAAATATTGTCGTCAACAATAGATATGTGTTCCATCTTATATCTATTAGGATAATATTATTTTAAATTAAATTTAAAAGTTAAATTAGTTTAATCAAAAATGAGTATTTCATACTTTGTCTCAGGTAGATTTGGTAATAATTTGTTTCAATATTTTGCTACTAAAGTTCTAGGTAAAATATTAAACAAAGAATATGTTTTTAACGGGAGTAAAAAACCCTTAACAAGAGGTTCAAATAATGAAAAAATAAAAGTGGAAAATATGGTTGAAGTTGATGAGGAAATGTTTAATCAAATTATTTCTAAAAAAACTCAAGGCACCGGATACCGGACCCAAGGCACCGGATACTCAATTGAAGGTAATATTTATGTTGTAGGGTTTTTTCAAACACAAGATTGGATTACCCTTTATAAAGAATATATTCAGTCTCTTTTTACCGAAGAAAATGTTGATAGAATTAATGATGATTATACTATTTCTGATATTGTAAAACACGTCTCTAAAATTAAGCCTATAAGAGATGATATTTTAATAGTTCATTTAAGGATGGATGATTTCTTTCATAATGCATATAATAGTGAGGTAATTCACCCTAAAAGTATTATTGAAGAAATAAATAAAATTGAAGGTATAAATAAGATTATGTTTATAAGTGATACGTTAAAGAAACCTTGGGAATTATCTTATGTAAATCATCTTACATATAGTGTTAAAAACTCTATTGCTATATCTAATTCTCTTCTCACAGATTTTGGGTTATTATATAAGGCTAAAAATTTAATGTTATGTAGAAGCACATTAGGTTGGATTGCTGGGATATTATCAACTGAAAATAAGCGAAATTGGTTTCCTCTTAATGATGACTTTAAACATCAGACTGTAAATAAGTTAAACGAAAATACAATTACATTTACCCCAGAATATTTAAAGTCAGTAAGAATGTTTGGAGAACAAGATATTATGTATTAAAGGCTTGATTTATACTATTAAAAAGATGTTTAAACAATTCTCTGAAACTGAAATTACTGACTTGTATAACAAGTATGTAAAGAATAAACCATCCCAATATTATCAATCTCATTATAACCTTTACAAACAAGTTATGAATTTAAACTTGAAAGATTTTAACCCTGAAACTTCAGACTATCCAAGACTAGCAAGTATCATTGATTTTAAAAATTGGCTTTCCTCTCATAATTTAACCCATTTTGAAAATGTATTATCGACATGCAGACACGACCCTGAACTTCAACTTATCAATTATTCTAATATTGATTATGCTGAATATGATGGAAAATCTAATGATTTACATACATTAGATTTACCTAAGAAAGACTATGATTTAGTAGTTGTAAATCAGACATTGGAACATGTCTATAATCCTTTTCAATGTGTTAAGAACATATATGACCATATTAAACCAGGAGGTTATTTTTTTACATCAGTTCCAATGATAAATGTAGACCATAATTTACCTTTTTATTATTGGGGTATAAATCCTACTGGATTAGCTCTTATGTGTAAAAGTCAAGGTTTTGAGGTATTAGAGGTTGGTTTTTGGGGTAATAGAGAGTATGTCTTAAATTTATTTGGAAGAGAACCTTGGCCTTCTGTTAGATCTATGGGAGGTGATAAACCTAATGATGTAAATTTTATATGTCAGTGTTGGATTTTGTGCAAAAAACATCCTTAATTAAGTCATAAGTAATTTTAATTCCTTCTTTCAACGATATTTTTGCTTCCCATCCTAAATCCCTTGCCTTTGATACATCTAATACCTTTCTAAAGGTTCCATCAGGCTTATCTTTATCAAAGATAACTTCACCTTCAAATCCAACTACTTCTTTTATAATTTCAGAAAGCTCTTTTATGCTTATATCTTTACCTGTTCCAATATTTATATGACATTTGTCATTATAAGTGTTCATAAAATATAAACAAGCATCTGATACATCATCAGAGTGCAGAAATTCTCTTCTTGGATTTCCGGTTCCCCATAATGTTACACTCGATAAATTATTATTTTTAGCCTCAATAAACTTTCTTAACAATCCTGGTAAAACGTGAGATGTTTCCAAGTCATAATTATCGTTAGGACCATATAAGTTAGTTGGCATTAAAGAAATAAAATTACACCCATATTGATCCCTGTAAGAATTACACATCTCAATTCCTGATAATTTTGCCAAAGCATATGGTTGATTTGTAGGTTCTAATTTTCCATCTAATAAATATTCTTCTTTTATAGGTATATTGCACACTTTTGGATAAATACAATTAGACCCTAAAAACAAGAGTTTTTTCACTCCATATTTATAAGAACTATGAATAACATTACATTGAATCATTAAGTTTCTGTAAATAAAATCACCCTTATAGGTGTTGTTAGCAAATATTCCTCCAACTTTTGCCGCTGATAGAAAAACATACTCTATTTTCTCCTTTTCAAAAAACTTATCCACATCCTTTTGAACGGTTAAATCAAGTTCTTTTGAGGTTCTAACTATAACATTCTCATAACCATCTTTTAATAGTCTTCTATAAATTGAACTTCCAACAAGACCTTTATGACCTGCTACAAATATTTTTGAACTCTTTAACATTTAATGATTAAAACAACTATCTTTTAATCATTAATTTAGCAAATAATTTTTAACATCCTTATTATCTTCTAATTTATTTTCATACACTTCTTTAGCTTCCTTTACCATTAAATTATATTTTTCGTTATCCATATTTTTTAACTCTTCTAATACCTCACAATATTCTTTTTTAAATACAAGTCCTTTTAATCCATAACTATGGGCTGTATATTCTTGAACTATAACAGGTTTTCTATGAGAAACAGCGTGACCAATTGCCCCCGAATATCTATCGGTTAATTGGTAAGGCTCTTTTCTAAGAAAAATAAACATTGAATTACTAATTAAATTTACAAGGTCAAATGTATTTAGTCTATGCGCAACTTTAACATTTGGAATATTATTTAACCCATTATAACTATCACCTCCTACAAAGATAAAAGTATAACCACTCTCTCTTATAAATTTTACGGTATCTTCATCCGCATATCTTGGAACAAAAAATCCAATATGAACTATAACTTTATTATAGCTTAAATTAAATATACCTCTATATACCGGAAAAACATATTTTACATTTTCAGCAGAAATCCAAGGTGTTAAAGTAATATAGTTGTTTTCTGCCTTAATTTGTTCTTGCAAATGCGCTATAGAAATAATTCCTTCAGAAGAAACATCAGGATCATTTGCTGTTATTTTTATGCTTTGATTATAGTTGTTTTTATCATAATCTTTCATATTTAATAAAGAGATTTTTGTGTCTGGATATAGACTTTTATAATATTCCAAATATTTCTCCCTGTCGTCAGGAAAGAAAACATCTATATCTTCTTCTCTAAATATATGGAGAAGAAACCCCACACAACACATATGAATGTTAAATGAACTCAATAAAGCTATCCTCATCTTTATAATCTAAATTTATTATTTTAAACTTAATTTATCTTCTACTTCTTCTTCTTGGACTTCTACTTCGTCTTTTTTCACCTTTCTTTTTAATATATAAACCTGTATATGAGTGTCTTGTTGCATACTCACTCCACACATCTTTAGGACAATCACTCTTTTTTAAGGTCTCACTACTCATCTTACGTCTTTCTACGTAATATTTATCAGTCTCTAAGTATTCTAATCTTTCCTTATCCATTTCATCCTCAATTTTATCCTTATATTCATTCACAATATCTTCTAACTCTTTAAGTCTATCTTTAGCGTGATAAAACTCTTCTAGCAAATGTTCTAATCCCATTTTAAATTTAACTGAAGAAAAAAAAATCTTATTTATTTTTTTATATAAAAATGTCCGCTTATCTCATCTCACAAATATTACTCTTCGTATACTTTTATAAAAACTTGAAAGTTTTATATGAGGACATTGAAACCATAAATTTTGCCTTTTATAAACTTAAAATTGCAACCTTGGATTTAGTCTCTTTTTATATTTTTAAGAATGTTATTATATTACACTCATATATGACCGATGTGAATTCTCAATTTAATTAATATTTTCTCTTACTTCTTATAAAATGATCTCCTGGTTAAAGTCAATCTTCTGGTCTAAGAAAGAAGTAAGAGAACGAAAAACCTCTGTTACAGAGATGTCTGATGCTGATAAAAAAGATTTTACAAAAGGTATTGTTTCAACTATAGTTGAAGGTGTAAAAATAAGTATGGCTGCATTACTCTCTATATTTGTTCCTCAATATTGCCCTGAAACTGGAACTACTTGCAGCCTTCAAGATAACTTCTCCAATCTTTCTATGTTTAACGAATTTGTGATTGCTTTTAACTTTATAACTCTCTTTTCATTTATAATGCTTATCACGGTAATTAATATGCGAGAAACCTACTTTCTAAAATCTCTAGACTACTCTAAAGACAAGTCTTACAATTCCCTTCAAGAAAATTTAAAAGAATACCCTGATATTATAGATAATGTTAAGATTTATAATAAAAGACTATATAAATGGGCTAGAATTACCATTATTATGAAAACGTTGAACATAATCTTCTCATCAGTCCTTATTTTTTATTATTATTATGATGGGTTCAAAAGTGTTACAACAATCATTTCTAACGTTTTGTTGGTTTCAGATAAGCTTTATAATCTTGTTGATATTTGTAAAGAAAGTATAAAAGATACCCTTGCGTTAAGCACAAATCGTATCGAAAAGCGATCATATAATGTAATTGACCCTATAGAAGAAAAATCAAGAAAATCATCTAAGGTTGAGTTACAAACAATTTAACTTTTTTCTAAACTATTTATTAAATGGGCGAATACTTTACTGATAACTTTTCAATCCTTCATTTCGCAAGCGGAATTATATTCTATTATTTTGGAATTTCATTTTCTACCTCATTCATAGCTCATCTTTTATTTGAAGCTATTGAGAACCAAGATTTTGCTATGGAAATTATAACTAAGACTGGATGGTGGCCTGGGGGGAAAGATAAGGCTGATAGCGTTGTAAATTCCTTAGGAGACCAGTTTTATTTTTGCCTTGGTTGGTTAGTCTCAAAATATCTTGACTATGATAATCAAGGTGAGAGGGGAAAAATGTAATTTTTTTATTATTATCCAAAAGATAATAATAAAATGAGTGTTTCAACTGAATTTAGAGACCTTATTAAAGACTTTGAAAAGTATAAGACAACCAATACTGATTTTCACGCTGGGGACCTTATAGAACATAGTACCTGGGCTGCTTTTTATGTGAATGATCTCTATACTAATTTAGATATGAATAATCCTCTTCACAAGGTATGGAACCAACAATATGTTGACGAGGCTCAAAGAGCTGGTATAAATGTAGATGATAAAAAGGTTCTTATTTTATCTGCATTTTTACACGATATTGGAAAAGGCGGTGATGGTAATACTACTTATTATGATAAACCAGACCACGAAATAACAGGTGCAACCTATATTGACTTAAACTCTTATAGAGACATAAACTTTAATGATATTGACCTTGAAAAAATGTTTAATGATTTTGGTTTAACTGAGCTTGAAGTAAATATCATAAAAGTTCTAGTTGGAGGACACTGGCTTATAGGTAAAGTAATAGGTAAATCTAATAGTGCCGAAAATTTTATTAAAGAATTTGAAAAAGTATATAAGGCTTATATATCTGATCCGGACACTAATCTCTTTAAACTTGTAGCTATGATGCAACTTATTATTTGTATTGCAGATGTTATGGCTACAAAGAAGTATGAAGGGCATTCAACCGATATTGATGAATTTCCCCAAATTCCACTTGTAACAGATGGTCCACATAAACCCTCAAAATATATGTTTGACGTATTTAAATATAAGACTATTATAGCTAAATTTGTCCCTCTTGTCTATAAGTATCTTGATAAAAATTATAATTCTGTTTCGACCTCAACAATAGAACAAATTATAAATAATATTTCAAGCATTCCTATAGACTTTGTTGAGAGCGCTTTAACTTCTGGTAATAAGATAGATGAAACTTTAAGGGATAAGCTTATAGAAGCATCTGTATCTAATAAGAGATATGATATAGCTATAATGTTATTCGATATATTAGGAGTTGACATGTTTCCTACCCTTATAAGTGAACTCTTAGTAGATGGTTATACTTTAGATGAATTTATAACCTATGTTAAAGGCGAAGATAAATATAAAAAGCACGTGCAAAACATATTTAATAATATAATAACTAATAATATGGCTCAGGCTATTACTCCTTTCATAAACAGTCATAGAGAATATTTAGATTTAGAAGCCTTAAATTTAGCTAAGAATGCATTTATTGAAGCAGAAGAAAATAATGAAAATTATGATGATGCTGAACTTATTTATAAAGAAATAAAAGGTAATTATAAGACACCAGATGGTTTTTATAAAGATGAGAAACACAAAGAATTCTGCGAGGAAACTGTTCCTGAAAAATACCCTGAACCTCTAGTTCAAACAACAAAGAAAACAATATTCAAAATACCTACTATTATAAGGGGAAAATTTAAACCAGAACATCTTAGTTCTCCAAAACCTGAAAAGCAGTTTGAACTTAAGCAGATATTATCTTATGATAATTATGAAGGTCAAATTAGTTCATTATTTGGAGATGATTTTACTCTTGATATGGACTGGGTTTATTATTGTATTGACTATATGAAAAAATTACCAATTGAAGACAAGTATACAATCCTTGGTTATACTTATAATGGAGATGAATTTGTAAATTTAATCTTAATGAATAATATGCCTAAACTCAAGTCTAAAATAGATGAAATGAAAAAGAAAGGTAAAGACAAGTATAAGAATTTCTATTTCCCATTATTCTTTCAACTTATTAAAATAATTAAAGAGGGTAAAGCTCCAGGTATTAAAAGATTAATTGACACTTCACCTATCACCCTATTAGATGTAAAAAGTAATATTAATAATAATAACCTTACAGACACCTATCTTTATATAATTAAACATCTTGAATACTTTACAGATGAATTTTATGTTGTATGTATAAAATTGTTTGCTAATGACTTAAAAAGAATATTACATTATTCTCCAGCTATGACAAAAACTTCAATTTTATACCGTGGAGTAAAGGATAAATATTATTATTCGGACCCTTCTAAAACTACCTTCCAGACAAACACATTTATGTCTACCTCATTTAACTCTGAAAGTGCCTTTGAATTTGCAGATAAGAAATGTTGTTTCAAAAAGATTATAGCTAGACCTGGAACTAAAGGTCTTTTTGTGGAAGCAATAACACAGATGGGAGGAGAGAATGAAATCCTTTTAAATGTAGGAACCAAATTTAATATAATTGAGGATAAGGATAAAAATTACGTTGACATTGACGAAAGGCAACATTTAGACGATATTTGTAGTAATAAAAATCGCAGAATTATGAATATAACTACTATGGAAGTTGTTAATTAGTAGACTTAATCCATACAGCTACAGTTCCCCCTATGATAGTTCCTGCTATCACCTCGTTTATTCTATGATACCCTTCAGAATAACTTCCATAAGCTACTCTATACCACATAAAAAACATTAAATGAAATGTTATTATTGAAGGTGATGTCAAGAATATATACAAAAATATAAAAGTGACGGTTGATGAATGCCCTGAAGGGAAAGAATATCTATCTCTTCCTCCTTTATAAGTCGACGGTCTTTCCACCCTTAAAGCATACTTTAAAATGTTAGTAATCGCTAATGTTAATATTAACCCTGTAATAAAGGGATAAATTTCTTTTGAAAAATCACAATTCTTACACATTAAACTATCCTGTTCCATTTTTTATTTATTACTTATAAATAAAAAATTAATTTATTCTTTCGATAAGGTCTGTTATCTTATCATAATAACAAATATTCCCCTTCATTATTCCGTCTCGTATAACCTCAAATAATTTATCTTCTTCTTTAAACTGGTGGAAATTACATAAAACATTTATAGTTCGTTCTTCCCTATAAACATTTCTTTTTAATTTTTGTATCTGTTTTTCCCCTGAAAATAAATGCGGATAACTAAACCCTAAAATGATGTCTTCATTCTGATCTTTAACATACCAGTCGCAATCTTTATTTTTACCTTCACGACAGATTGTTCTTCCTATTATAAAATCAAAAACTTTTTCCTTTATGTCAACCTTAATTTCTTCAGGTACTAAATTTTCAAAATATGACCTTACAATATTCCCTATTTGTCTATTCGTGACATTGTTCTTTTTAAGGACATCTTCAATGGATTGTATATTCTTTTTTACAGTATTATTTTGAAGGTAAGTCTTCTTCATTTCTTCTTCGGAAAAATGAGGATGATCTTTATAGTTTGCATATAACCACTCATTTACTTCTTGTAAACTAAGCATTATTTATTAAATCTACTCGACCATTCTTTAGACCAGTTTGCCAAAGTGTTAGCCTTATCTTTTAATTTCTTTTCTTCGTCTCTCATTTGCCATTTGATTAGCACTTTGAAGACATAAAAATAACTTTTATAATAAAATATTCCGTCTAATATCTGGCAAAAAATTGGGATAGGGATATTAAGGTTTAAATTTTCCAGTTCTTCATATGAATGAGGGTTCTTCTGTTTAAGTTCGTGTAAGAAGGAGAGAGTGTACAACACATATAATAAATGACGTGAATTCATTTATTATATTTTAAACTTCTTTTTAACTTAACAAAACTTTATGAAAAAACTCTGCAGAATTCCTCCCAATAAACTTGAGTATAATAATAAGGGCATAACTACAGGATTTATTTTTCCTAAAATAACTAAGACACAGCTCATCAATAGTAACACAGCTATGGTTAAATCAAACCTCTTACTCCACCACTGTCTCCCTGGTATATCATCTTTAAGATTTAAAATTGTAAACACTGATAATATACCTATAATATAAGGCATATATTTATTTTTTCTATAATAAAAAACTAAAGTAAACAGTATCAATCTAACCCAAATACATATTCCATAATAAACCTTCTTTCTATTAGTTGGGTAATCTTTTGAGGTTATATCAAACCATCTTCCCATAACTTTATCAAAGCCTGGATCACTATTGGGACATTCACTCATTTACCTAATAAAAATATAAAAAATTATTTTTCATCTCTCCAGGTAAAATGTTCGAAAGGATATGGAGGGTTCTTATCTCTTATTCCCATCTTTGACTTCTCATATCTTGAGATATCGCTCAACATAAAAATAGGCCATAATAAAGGAGACATAAATCCACTACAAATAGAAAACACAGCATAGGTTGTTAAAGTAGGAGGATGTTTCTTAATACCATCTTTTGTTATGGTAAAATCATTTACTTGAGGCATCCAATATGCAGCTCTACCAGTTCCATATGCCGTTGTTAAGTTCCAATAAATTTTATAATTCATTTTTATACTTAAAGTAAAGGTATCTTTTAAATTTCAATTAAATTGTGTCCTTTTCAAATTATCAATCCATTTAGCCCTAAGTTCTCTCTGAGAAACTTCTCTTTTTTGCGAACCTTCTCCTTTTTGACAAGGTTCATCTTCCTCAATTGTAACCTTTGGTTTATGACCAACCATACCAAGCCAGAAAAAGTTGTTGCATTTTTCAAATGATTTTTTAGCTATAGTCCAGTCTTGTTTTGTTTTCTTTCCTCTCCAGCAAACGTTATCTGCATTCGTCATAACTACATGCTTCATCCAACCTTTCTTTGTAGTGTCATTTCCAGGAGGACCTGTTCTCATACACAAAGACAAAAATGTAGAAATGTCCTTCCAACCAACTCTGTGGACTGTTCTACCTTGTCTATCCTTGGTCGGTTTTCTATATTTAACTTGAACTGGAAAATAAAAGTAATCATCTAGAGAATGTGTTTCTCTATTTGGTATTTTAATCCTTGCGATAAGATCAATACCTACGTCAAAACTTTGCATTCCTAAGAATTTTAATACTTCATCAGGAACTTGAGTTAGGTGCCAAACTTCATATCCTTTTTCTCTTAAATACATCATACAAAAGACCTCGAAAATATCCCCTTTTGATTTAGCTGTTCTCTTCTTAATTTCGGTTATATTGTGGGCTGGTTTTTCAAAATGATTTTTAAAGACGTCACATAGTCTGTCAAAAACGGAAAGACCATCAGACTTATTAAGGGCTGATAAAATACAGCCTTTAATTTCTTTCTCAATTTCAACGATATTCATTATAAATGATATTTATCATTTATAATTAAAGTTAATTTTTCATTTAGTTTTTATCGTATTACAGGTTGAGAAGAAGAATTATATATAATATTATATACACTTCTTGTATCAGTTATATTAACTGTAGTAGAAGGGGTAGAACCTGGACCTGGGAAAGTTTCTACTCTTGTATTTATAGCTCTGTTTTGACAACAATCTTGTCTATTTGTTAATTCAATTCTTGATACTACAATCGGATATGGTAAATTTATCTGCACAAAATCATTAGAAAAATTATTCGTGTGACAAAATGTTGATATATTATTATCAATTAAATTAGAGGCTGGATAACCTGTTAAACCACTACTTTGACCTCCGCTTGTATTTAAATAGATAACAGTTGGAGATATAGGTATAATATTACCCAGATAATCATAAAATTTTATCTCTGCAAAATGTATAGCACTGGTTCCATCTGGAGCTATCGCATTTCTTATAATACGTATATATTGAACTGTATTTAAAGCAGTAGATGGTGGAGGTGGAGAAGAAGCTGGAGTATATATTGTTTGGGGAAATGGACTGCAATTATTTATCCCTCCATTTTTTGCACCAAATTGTGTATTAGAAACACCCGACTTTAATGTTCCTCTTGTATATTGTGCTCCAGGTATCATAGATGAAATACTTGTAACTGTTCCTGGAGACAAGTCAAATTTCTCTCTTATTCTATTCATAACTACAGAAACTCTTGTAAATATTCTTTGAAGTAAATCAGAGGCTTTTAAAGGTGTGTCACTTATGTTGTAATTTGAGATATCATTCTCAGGGCACGGTATTTTATTTGTATTATAATATTTATAAACAAAGTATCCAATCACCCCTAAAATTATTAATATAAAAAATATTATTAGAACTATAATTGCAGTATTCATTTTTAATAATATAAAGAGAAAAAATATTTTTAAGCGCAAGTAGTAGTACCAGTAATTGCAGACTTAGAACAGCAAACTGTTGCGGGGTTTTCAGTAGAAGTAAATGATGCCCCTGTAATTCTACAAGTACTCCAGAAAGTTGATGTTTCAGCAACTGGAGTACTTGATGTTGAAGGTGTTGTTAAACTATAATTAGAGTTGACATTAGACTTGATACCTGTTGGATCGTTACCTACACAAGTTGCGTTAATAGCACCACAAGGTACATTTCTGGTTGCTGAGAGTGAAGCATTTTGAGCTGAACAAGTATCACCTCCATTATAAGCTTGTCTTGTTTGTGCCCTTGAATTAATATCAGTATCAGTACGTTTAGAAATAGTTTTATTCCAAACACCGTTAACATTAACGTTACAGTTTGTAAAACTATCAGGAACTTGAGATGCATCATAGTAAGCAGAAATGTTTGTAGTTGGATCAGCACATATAGCTGGTAAAGGAGAAGTACAAGGGAATAGTTCGATATAGTTGAGAAAATTATTTTTTTGAGTGAAACAATCTCTTCCTCCATATTGTGCTGGAGTTATAGTTGTAGCTCTATTAAAGGCTGCAACATCTGCAATCTTATTTAGAGTCTTAGTAGGAACTCCACTTACAAGAGGACATGCTGCATTAGTTTCAGTTATTTGAGAGTAAGCTTTAATATTATTTGGTCCTAACTCACAAACTGCATCAACCGGACTTAAAGGAATATAAATTGTTGATGGAAATTCGGTACAAGTTGTACCTCCATTTTTAGCATCTGTTTCTGTATTTCTAATACCAGGTTTTAAAGTACCTCTCTGGTAAAAAACACCCGGAACTAAGTTTTTTACATCCGTGATTGTTCCGTTTGGACCTATTCCTGGAACAAGGTCAAAATCTTCTTTTTTATAAAGAAACCTTTTATAGAGCGCATAAAGGGCTAATAGAATTAGCGCCCATTTTAAGTGTTTAGATTGCATTTTTAATATTAAAAATAATATTAAAAAAAATAAAAAAATTACCACTGGTCTCCCGGTCTTATGTCTGTTTCATTAACGTTATAATTATCTAAAGTATTACCTTGGATAAGAGCTTCTAACGTATCAAACTTACATTTAGCGTTGATAGGACCACACATAAATTGTTTTGTTTGAGGAATGGAAGAATATAATTGACTATAACAATCATACTGACTTTCTTCTGTTTTATCAGCATAATTTTGTGGGGAAGTTATAGTTGTTAAATTGTTAAAAGACATTCTATCGCTTATCTTATTTAGTGTCTTCATTCCGGTTTGACAAGTATCATAAGTTTCTGGGATATCGGTATATAGAGACATTATGTTATCAGGTAATTTGCATTGAGCTGGAACCTTTGGAATAGGAATATATATTTCTTGAGGAAAATCTGTAGCACAATTTTGACCATTGTTTATGGATGAATTTAAAGTATTTTTAACTTCTGTTTTCAACGAACCTTTTTTATAAAAGAAGGTTCTATCCAACTGTGATTTATCTGTTATTACACCTTGATCTAAGACAAAGCCTTCTTTTCTTTTTATGAATACAAAATAAAAGATAATTAAAATAATTAACGTTTTTACAAGGTTCATTTTAAATTATAAAAAGAAAAAATATTTTTTATCTATCGCTGTAATAATCTCTTACAAGGATAAAAAACAGGTGATGATTATCTGGAGTTAATTTTCCCATATAAAAAAGTTGTTTTATTTCACAAGTTGCTTGAACCACACTAAATTCACTCATAAATGTAAAAAAAGGATCTGGTAATCCTCTATACCACCTTACAAATCTGTCTGAAAAAGTAATCATTCCACAAGTTGTATAATGAAGAACTAATCCAGGTTCATTTTTATGAAGTATTTTTACAGCTTTATCAAAGTAGTTTATGTCATCGTAAACTTCTTCAATCTCATCATAGTCCCTAAAATATTTTAAGAATAGCTCACAACACATCTTTATTTATATATAACCAATCACAAAAACCCCAATTAAAATTATTTTTTTGACTTTCAGGCATATTGTCGCTTCTATATCTAAATCCATTCTCCCTTAAAAATTCATCTATATCTTTATAGCTGCAACCACCTTTATATGTTGGAACATTAGATGCTTCAAATACTATATATTTAACCTTTTTAAGAAGCTCTCCTAATGATTTTAAAACGGAAAGTTCTGCTTCTTGAACATCCATAAAAATAGCCTCAGGAATAATATTTTGTTCATTGCAAAATGTGTCTAATCTACAAGCATCTACATCAACCTTATTTTGAACATCTTTTCTTCCATAATCAGGGTCATAAATAGAGCGATTTGATGTAAAATCAATCTCATAAATTGAGGATGCCCCCATATTGTCATATTTGTCTAAATCAAATGCCATAAAACTTATTTTATCGTCTTTCTCGCAAACTGCTTTTTGTATTAAGGAAACTCTATCATCAGTATTATTCTTTAAACATTCGCGGATACAATCAGGATTACATTCAAAAGAATAAACTTTACAGTTATATTTACCTGCAATTTCATTTGCATCTAGTAAGTCTCTTGAACCAACTTCAAAAGCTGTCTTAATATCTTTTATATAAGGAAAGGACCAAGTATAATTCATCTTTATGCTAATGTATTTTATCTCTTTAAATATTCTTATTTTTATCTTCTTCTACCTGAGCTTTGTGCACCTTTATCATAAACCATATCTTCTATATCTTCTTTCACATATTTGAACTTCTTATAAAGATCATAATGCTTATCAATAATATCCTCCATATTCTCCCTGAAAATATCCAATAATTCACTCTTTGATTCAACTTCAGCAAGCATTTTTCTTGTTATGCTAAACATATCATCTAACTTGTCATCAATCACATTTTCAATATCTTTTATACCTATCTTTTCACGTTCAATAGACTTCATTCTCTTTTCATTTCCAGCTTCTAATTTAGCTATAATATCTAACATAGAATTCATCTTTGTTTCAAGTTTATTTACGCTTGACATAACTTTATTTTCAAGATGGGTAAATTTATCTTCAATTACCTTTGAAATTTCTTTTATATCTCTATTATCTTCTGAAAATTTAACATCAACCTTAGAGGGTAAATATTCTTCTATTTTTCTTTTATGAACTTCAGGGGGTTGATCATCTTTTATAATTTCAGTTTTAACTATAGTTGATTTTTTCTTGAATAAATTATTAAGTCTTGCAGGGTTAGTTCTTTGGTAATTTTCTATGTTATTAAATACTTCTTGTACAGTGGAAAGTTCCTGTAATTTATAAGGTTCATCGTTATCATCTTCTGATGAGGAAGAACTTTCATCATCTGTTGTTGATAATGGAATTTCAGCATTTTCATCTATTTCATCATCACTTTCACCCTCTGATATGTTGTCTTGATAATTGCTCTCTATAACAATTTCTTTCACAGGTTCCTTTTTAGGTTTCACAGGTTCTTCTGCAGCTATTTTTTCTTTTTCAATTTCGGAAAAAGGTTTTCCTAATTGTTTTATTTGTATTTCAACACAAGCCTTAGTTTTTTCTTTATGTCTATTCAAGTATTGTTTAGACTTAAATATACCATTACAAAATTCACACTTAAACTCAGTCATTTTTTTTAAAAGTTTTCTTTGTTTTAAATTAAAATTAAAAAAGTTCATAAAAACATACTGTTCATCAACTCACTATACTTATCCTCGGTTTTCTTAAGCACATCTTCTACTACTTTAACCGTTATTTCAAAAGGCTCTTCTAATCTTATATTTTTTAATGTTTTATATTTTGTTAACGGATTATATAAGGCACTATTTATCTTCATTAATATACTTTCGATACACTTCTTTAACCCCCTCAAACCAACATCATCTTTACAATAATTTGTAACAATATATTTAACGGTCTCTTCATCCATTATAATTTTACTTAAATCTATACCTATATTAGGGCATAATTCCTTTAATAAATATTTCTTACCTATAATTACCTTATCATTAACTGTCGGGTTCTTTACCCTGATAATATTTAATCTGTCTTTAAGAATTGGGGATAATTTTGTGTCATCATTACAGCTGAAAATAAACAATACCTTTGACAAGTCAATATTTATGCCTGGAAAGTATTTATCTTGGAAATCGCTATTTTGAACTGGATCAGTCAAATGAATTAAAACGCTTTGTATGTCTATACCCTTTTCTGAGGTTGAAATTTTATCAACTTCATCCATAAAAATAATAGGGTTCATCACCTTTGTTTCTATCAAAGAATTAACAATAATTCCTGGTCTAGAACCAACATATGTTTGCTCATGTCCAAGTAAGAAACTGGAATCGGTCATCCCTCCCATATTGATTTGTTTAAATGGTCTATTTAATATCTTTGCCAATCCACCTCTTATAAACGATGTCTTACCACAACCCGCAGAGCCTTGAAGACATAATACTCTTGGCATACATTCGCTGTTAGTAGATATCATCTGGGATATGCAGTCAAGGATTTCTTCCTTTACAGTGTCCATACCGTAAGATACATCATCCATATCTTTTACGGCATTAACGAAGAAATCTCGGATTTCCTGCACGGTATTCGATTTTTTTGAAACAACCAAATTAGAGTATTTATTAAAAGGAATTTTAAGTAATGTTTCAACCCATTCTTTATCTTTACTAGCAGATGATGAAAGGTTATTGGAAATTGAAAGCTCCTTATCTAACGCCATTTTCTTGTAATCTTCAGGTAAGGTTGAATTATTAATACGGTCCTTTAAGGTATCTTTTTTAGGAAGTTGAGAGAAATCGACAGCTACTTGTCTTTGCAAAGGTGATGTAAAGTTATCAAAAGAGAATGATGGAAAGCTAAATGTATTATTTAATTGTAAATCCAATTCACTTTTAGGTAAAGATGAAATAGTTTCTAACTTCATAGTCATATTGTTTCTTATAAGTCCTCTCATAAATTCATTTTTGATATAAGGTTCAAAATCTTCTAAAGTTGCAAATATATATCTCCCAGTCCTAATTATAGCACAATTTTCAATTAATAATTTTACACACTTAGTCCACCCATATTCTATTGCCAAGTGAATTGGTGCTCTTAGTTTTCCATTAAGGAGGTTTATATCTTTTGATGATATAGCAAGAAGATATTCTAATACCTTATAACTGCCATACCAAGCGCAGATATGATAAGGATTATTACCGTTTTCTTTACAGGTAAATATAGCGTCATCGTGTTGAGAATGAAAATTAAGAACAAATTGTAAATCGTCGTTCTTACAAGCTGTAATAAATTTTTCGAAGTTGATACTCATTTTAACTCAATAATATATTTTAAGTTAAAATAAAAAATATAAAAAATCAATTAAATTTTAGACTGTAAACTCACTGTTCCAAGACAACTTATTATAGAATTAACGTGAGCCTCGTATCTTAAAGATTTATTTTCGTCTCTTAGAAAGTCTATTTTCTCAATGAGTTCACAATTCTCATCCATAAGATCTTTTACTGCCATATTAAGACGTTCTTTTTCTTGTTTTAAGATGGCATTTTCTTTTTCAAAAATCGTAATCATATCCTCTACACTTACCTTGGAAAACCTCATTTTATAAAAATGGTTTTTATTCTTTAAATAACCTTTGAAAAATCATCAATATACCCTAATATATCGTAAAAATGTCTCATTTTTGACATATTTTCAGGCTAAACCTATTTCGCAAAAATCGTTCTAAAAGCAATAAACGATGATGATGTTGGCGGTAGCTTTTTTCTTGGCCGGCAAAAAAAAGGCACAAAATCTTCAAAGATTTTGCGGATTTTTAAATTTTGGGAGCGCTCGGGTAAATTTACCCGAGAAAAATGCACTTTTTTAGAACTTTTAAAGTTTAAAGAGCCAGGTAAGTTAACCGAAATAAACATTTTTAAATGAGCCAAAATGAGCCAGGTAAGTCATACTGAAAATTGTTATATTTTTCAGACCAAAGTCCTATGATAAAAATAGGCGGTAAAATTTCTCCTCCAAAATATTTTTTTTGTTTCCTGGGAAAGTTTACAATGAAGACACAATTTCTAACCCTCAAAAATATAATATTTGAGGATAATTCTACCCTCAAATATTATCACAAAAAGACACGTTTTGATACATTTTCTTTATTATTTAAAGGTAAATTAAAGGGTAATTTCTTTCTTTATTTTATTCTTGAATATAACCTTTAAAAATATAAAATTTAAAAAAATATTTATGTTTTATAAAATGAAGTTTCCTTGTGATATATGTGGTTATGTATTTAACAAGATATATAACCTTAATAGACATAAATTGGGATGTAAACACCCTGAGGAAAAAAAAGAAGAGATATACTCGTGTGATGGTTGTGGTAAAGAGTATTCTATAGAAAAACATTTTTTGAAACACAAAGAGAACTGTAGCTCAATACAACTTGATGTATTACATCAAAAAATAGACAAGCTAAGATCAGATGTAAGTGAAATAAAAGAGAGAAAACCAGTCATAAAACAGACTACTATTATTAATAATAACAAATACGTTCAAAATAATATGATATTATATGGGATGGAGCCACTCGATTTATCACAACAAAGATTTGATGAGATCGTGGATAAGAATTATACATATCCGGTTTACACAAGCTATGGAATTGTAAAAGATGTTTTCCTAAGCTTCTTCTCTAATGAAGAAGGGAAGGTTTGTGTGATGCTTTCAGATAGAGATAGAATGAAGCTTAAATGTATAGATAAAGAAAAAGGACTGATATATCACGATCCTAAATCAATGGTAGGAATGTGCGGGTCCAGTACCCCTCTAAAAGAAAAGACAAAAGAGTATGAAGAACAACTAACAACGAATGTTTACGGGGAGCCTAATACTGTAAATATAGAAGATGCTTTAAAGAGGAGGAATGCGGTAAAAGATGAAAAAGTAATAAAACGCCTTATGTCTCAGTCTTCTGAGAAGTTTTTGAAAAAAGAAATATCACCAGAGCTTCTTAAGGATGAATAAATGCATTATATACTTGTAAATATCGGTTAGTTTGACCTTGTTCGCAATATCCAGTTGTCATATCTCTAAATTGTTCCATAAAAAGAAGCTTTGCGTCTTCGTTGTTCTTTATAAGTTTCCATACCTGAGAACCAAGTAAATTACAGCTATAACCACCCACATTCATATCAACACTATGTAATCTATAAACGTGAAAACAAAGGTTCTGGATATCGTGTGGATATTTTCTACTTTCAAGCATAATTTCACCCCATTCTTCTGAACTTTCAGTATTTGAAAGTTTTGGAAGATTAGGGAGGATTTGAGATTGAAATACTTCCTTATAGTAAGGGTCATAAGTATGAGTATTTAATGCCATTTATATATTCTTTTTTAATTCTTAAAATTAAAAAAGGAAAATTAGATTTTAGTGAAGGTTAAATTAGCAGTTACTTGCATAAGATTATCTGGGACTGTTTGGAAGGTTTCAAAAGATTTTGGCGTATTATCAAAAACAATAGGATTACCGTATATATCATAGAGGGTTACTCTTATATTATTATAAGTAGGTAAAAACTTAATTTTTGCCTTTGTAGAAGAGCTGAGAGTAATCCAATTTGCAGTTGAAGCTGCATTTACGGTTGGAATTTGGAATATACTTATTTGTTCTCTATTAGGGTTATTATCATATACAATATTAACAATTTCACGGTCATATCTATTCTCATCATTGACATTATAAATAGCAATATAAATATAAGGCATATCTGTTAAGTTCCTTATTCCTAACTCAGGAGGTTGTCTTAAAGCTCTATTTGGTATTATAACATAGTTACAGGAAACAGTGTAGTATATAGGGTTGATAATACTTGCAGGGAAGAATTGTAATGTATAATATACATTCGGATTAGCCTGATTTAATTGGAGATAAGGTCCATAAAAACTTCCACTAGGAGATGAAATTCTGAGGTCATTTATATCGTTAAATGTAAAAGTATAATCACCGGTTACAGGGTCAGTTGTAATAGATGAAACTTTTATTATTTTATTTTCTATAGTACCTGTAGGTCCAGTATAAGGGAATGAAATATAATATGTAGATGAGGTATTTATGGTATTATTAGAGAACACTTCTTGAATATTAATTGTGTTGTCAACAGAAGGCATTTCATCAACATTATATTTAATCATTCCAAAGAGTTGATTTATACTTAAATTCATAGTATAATATTCGGCAGAGTTTCCATTTACAGAAATAGGATTTTTTATAATTTTATCGGTTGCTATAAGACTGTTTAATGCAAAATAATATTTATTAGTACCTGTGAGAGGGATAGTTGTATAATTATCTCTGATAGAGAAATTTTTATTTAAGTATGTATCTAACGGTTGACCTAGAAGAAACATATTGTAGTTTTTAAAGTAGCTTCCAGTAAAAGTATATTCTAGAGGACTTTGAAGTTGAACTGTACTATATGAAGAACCGTTAAGAGGGTCAGTATAAGTACTGTTATATAAATAATTGCTTACATAAGAAATATTGTTATTAATAACCTGTGAAACACTTGTCTGTAAAGTTCCATCTTTGTTTATAAATTTAATATTACCAGTATTAATAGTGTTAGAAACATAAGGTGTTAAAATTACAGAATTTGAACCTGAAAACAAGTTCAATTGTTTACATATAATTGTAGAGTTCTCTGGATATTCAATTTGCTGAGATTTAACATATCTTCCGCTGAGGTTATAATAATGAATAAATTGAGATTTTTGAGTAGTAGGATTTACATCAG
>JACCDX010146636.1_pt1 | contig 28085 bp, 26 predicted proteins | sample 7449681 | NCBI WGS metagenome assembly JACCDX01 (sample SAMN15323450, study PRJNA562643) | freshwater metagenome | isolation source: river surface water | place: USA:Blue River Watershed | collected 2017-08-18
CTGATGACCATAGCGAGGTGGTACCACTCCTTCCCATCCCGAACAGGACCGTGAAACGCCTCTGCGCCGATGATAGTGCGGATGCCCGTGTGAAAGTAGGACATCGTCAGGCTCTTACAGCCCAAAAGGCCCGTCTCGAAAGAGTCGGGCCTTTTGTTTTTTCTGCTCTGAGTTTGTCAAGTTAGTTGCGTTTGACCGGGTTCATACATTGAGAACCTGTTGATCCTGACGCGCGAGAACGCCACTGCGAATCAATGCGTCCACCAGACCTTGCGCCCATTCACGGAATGATTGCTGCGGGTAATGTACGGCATGCAAGGTTGTCAGGTAGCGACTGGCCTCGCCCCAATCGAGCAATGATTCGACAGGGCAGCTGTGGATAGCCATCAGGTGAAATTTAATCAATACCTTGGCGGCATGGCTCGCATGCTTCAGCGGATGGTCCATGAAAATCGACAGTCGTTCACGCGCGCGCGCCAGGGCCCCAGACACATCCGAGAACACGCGTCCGTGTCCAGGCACTACAGTTCGCGGTTGAAGTTGTTCGATCACATCCAGTGTGCGAGCCACATCGTCAAATCCAGGTTCTCCGTAAATTTCCGGAAATACAACGCCAAAACCATGCTCCCACAGAGCATCCGCGCTCAAGAGTACGCCCGTGTCCGCCTGAAACAACAAGACGGAATCGGGATCGTGACCGGGCGCGGCATGAATGTCCCACCAGCGGCCACCTGCCTGGAGGCGAGTCCCGGGTTGCAGCAAGGCATCAAAACCAAATCGAGGACAGGATTGTCCCGTTGGTTTGTAGGTCAAGCCATCTTCGTCCCAGCTTCTAACGGCTTGTGAGCAGCCAGGCGGTATGAAGGTCTGCAGGTCAGCGTACGTGGCCTGCAGGGCAGCATTGCCTCCACAATGATCGCTGTGCAAGTGCGTGTTGATCAGCGTGGTCAATGTGCGACCTTGCAACGCGTGCTGTACCAGGGCCAGCGTCTGCGCTGCATGGGTGTGATAACCGGAGTCGACCAGGGCTGTGTCGTCTGGCCCCGTGAGCAGCAAGCTGTTGGAGGACAACCAGCCGCGCTCAATGAAATGCATGTCGGAGGGCAGCATGATGAGGCACATTGTGACACCGGCCTGCTGATGGACAGGTTGTCTCCCTGACTCAGTGCGGCGCACGCAACTCGCGCCGCAATATTTTGCCGACATTGGACTTGGGCAATTCGTCGCGGAATTCGATGTACTTGGGTACTTTGTAGGCGGTGAGATGGTCGCGGCAGTACCGTGCCACATCTTCTTCAGACAGGACGGGATCGTTGCGCACCACAAAGAGTTTGATCGATTCACCTTGGCGAGCATCCTGAACGCCCACGGCGGCACATTCAATCACACCGGGACACAGTGACACCACATTCTCCAATTCGTTAGGGAATACATTGAACCCGCTCACGATGATCATGTCTTTTTTGCGATCAACGATGCGGATGAAGCCTCGCTCATCCATGATGCCGATGTCGCCGGTGCGCATGTAGCCGTCCGCAGTGAATGCTTTGCGTGTCTCCTCGGGCTGGCGGTAATACCCCGTCATGACATTAGGTCCACGGATGCAAATTTCGCCCGATTCGCCTAACGCCAGATCACGCCCCTCTTCGTCCTTGATGGCAATGTCTACGCTTGACATGGGCAGACCAATCGTGCCACTGAACTCTGTGGAGAGAATGGGGTTGTTGGTGCCAATCGCACACGTCTCACTCATGCCCCAGCCCTCCACCATGGTGCATCCGGTGACTTGCTGCCATTGCCTGGCGGTCCCTTCCGATGCGGCCATGCCGCCGGCTTGGGTCACGCACAGCTGGGAGAAATCCAGTGATCGAAACTGCGCGTTTTGCAGCAAGGCATTGAACAAGGTGTTCACCCCAGGCAGCAAATGAAAGGGGCGCTGCTTGAGTGTTTGGACAAATTTGGGAATATCGCGCGGGTTTGGAATCAGGGTGAGCGACGATCCCCACCGAACGGCCAGAAAACACAGGGTCAGCGCGAAGATGTGATAAAGCGGCAGAGCCGCAATGCTGTTGGTGTTGCGGATATCGCCGCTTCGGGCCAGGGCCGGCGAGAACCAGGCCTCGGCTTGCAAGGTGGCGGCCACCACGTTGCGGTGCGTGAGGACAGCACCTTTGGACAACCCGGTGGTGCCACCGGTGTACTGGAGGAAGGCAATCGAGTCGAGGTTGACCTGGGCCGGACGCAGGGTTTTGACTGCGCCATCGCGAAGCACGTGTTTCAGGGGAACGATGGTGCGTTGCGTGCCATCGGGTGCTGCCAACGGCAGCTCAAAGGCAGGCACCATTTTGGCCAGATGACGAACCGCAAATGTGATCCAGCGTCCAAACCAGGGGCCCAGCAGGTCGCCCATGGAGGCCACCACCACCGTCTTGACCTCGGTGTGATCAATGACCTCCTCCAGCGTATGTGCGAAGTTCTCGAGGATGACGATGGCGGTAGCCCCGGAGTCCTTGAGTTGATGCTGCAACTCTCGCGCTGTGTACAGGGGGTTGACGTTGACGCAGGTGTAACCAGCCCGCAAAATGCCTGCCATGGTGACGGGAAATGAGGGCACATTGGGCAGCATGATGGCCACCCGGGCGTGTTCTGGCAGGCCTTGAGACTGCAGCCAGGCTCCCATCCGGCGCGACCACTCATCCAACTCGCCGTAGCGCATCCACCGCTCCATGCACACGGAGAAGGGGCGATGCGCATTCAGCTTGAAGGACTCTTCCAGCAATTGGTTGAGCGAGGTGTAGTGCGATACATCCACGGTGGCGGGAACACCTGCGGGGTACTGGGTCAGCCAGGGCTTGGACATGGGAGCGCGTCTCCTGAGAATTGCGGCATTGTCTTGCACGGCAGTGCCCGAGCATCACAGGGCTCTCCCTGAGATAGACCGCCATCAACAACACGCAAGCTGGCCTCTCCTGACCTGCCCTCGATTAGTTGTCAGCCTCTAAAGCGCCGCATATCCTGCGAAGGTGCCCTCATGAGGCTGGCAATTCCTAGGGAATACCCTTATTCTCGAACGCATGGCCTTGGTCAAAACCTTACTTCGCACCTCCCTCCAGGCAGGCCGGCAGATGCTGTCGAAACCCTTGTCCGGCCTGGTTGAACCCAAGGCCACGCACGGTGTGTTGGTGCCCATGTGCTCCCTGGGTCCCCAGCATCGGGAGCGCATTGCGCAGCATTTGCTGGCCTTGGACGCCCAGGACCGGTATATGCGGTTTGGTTACATGGCCACGGATGGGCAGATTCGCCACTATGTGGAGACGTTGGATTTTGGGCGCGACGAGATTTTTGGCATTTTCAACCGCTACCTGAAACTGGTGGCCATGGCGCACCTGGCTTACAGCCGGGACAGCCAGACTGGTTCTTGCGCCGAATTCGGGGTCTCCGTGCAACAGGCGTCGCGTGGGCGGGGCTATGGGGCGCGTCTGTTTGAGCATGCCAGCATGCATGCGCGCAATGCTGGGGTAAGGATGCTTTTCATCCATGCGCTGAGCGAAAACGCGCCGATGATCAGCATTGCTCGCAAGCATGGCGCCCGGGTGGAACGCGACGGCTCTGAGACGCAGGCGTATCTGCTGCTTCCTCCCGCCGACCTCGACAGCCAGTTGACCGAGTTGGTCTCCGAGCAGTTTGCGCAAACCAATTACGCCATCAAAAAGCAGGTCAACCGTTTTCTCGATACCTTGGCAGAGTTGCAGGAAATTCGCCAAGGCGTGCGCGAGGCGCGGCATCAATCGGCTGAGTAAGGGCAAGACATTGGCGTTGTCATCCTGATCCGCTATCCTACGGGGGTCGAAACTTTTGCGGCTCTTGCCGCTCTTTGTGTGTCAGAACCTCCCCCTATACGCAGCAGCGCGCAGCCCCCGCGTGGCATGCTGCAGAGACTGGTCGATTTCCTGCATCCCGGTCCCGATACCCCCGATGATTTAAGAGCACTGCTGGCACAGGCCGAGCAACGTGACCTGATTGGCGCTGACAGTCGCGACATGCTTGAGGGCGTGCTGCGCATTGCTGACCTGACCGCTGGGGATGTGATGATTGCCGCGCCTCGCATGGATCTGGTGCAGATCGATGCGCCGTTTGACGAGTTACTCAACCAGGTGATTGATATTGCGCATTCGCGCTTTCCCGTCTACGAGGGAGATCGCGAAAACATCCTCGGCATTTTGCTGGCCAAGGATTTGCTCAAACTGCAGCGCGCCCCCGAACTCAATATCCGTGCCTTGCTACGACCTGCCGTGTTCGTCCCCGAGAGCAAGGGCTTGATTGACTTGTTGCGCGACTTTCGCAGCAACCGCAACCACCTGGCCATCGTGATTGATGAATTTGGCCGCGTGGCCGGACTGGTCACCATCGAGGATGTACTGGAAGAAATCGTGGGTGAGATCGAGGACGAGTTCGACACTGACGAGGAGTCCGGCGAGATTTTTGGCCTGGCCCATCGCATCTACCGCGTCGCAGGATCCGCCTCGGTTGAACGCGTCAATGAGGCCTTTGCCGTCGAGTTGGCAGTCCGCGACGGGGATGAAGTGTTCGACACCATTGGGGGGCTGATCGCACACGACATGGGTCATGTTCCGGTGCGCGGTGAGGTTCACCACCTGGGTGGTCTGAGGTTCGAGGTCATGCACACCCGGGGCGGGGCGGTCAAATGGTTCAAGGTGTCACCGCAGGACGCGAGCGCTTGAGACTGTCGCAGTCGGCACCCTGGTCCACCGCAGCGGCGGGTCTGGCCGGTGTGCTGCATGCCCTGTCAATGGCCTGGCCCGGCAGTGGCCAGCCGCAAGGGCTGGCTCAGTGGATCGCTTTGCTGGTCATGGCGTGGCTGTTCGATCGGGTCCCCACCGCGCGGCGTGCGTCTTGGTTGGGTTGGGTATTCGCCACGGTCGGCTTGTGTTCGACGGTGTGGTGGCTGTTCATTTCGCTTCATACCTACGGAAACCTGCCCGCTTGGTTGGCCACGCTGGCTGTGCTGGGTTTGTGTGCCGCCTTGTCGCTGTACTGGGCCGCTGCGGGCTTTCTCTATGTTCGCTTTCGTGAGCGCGATCTGGGCTGGGGATGGCGCGCCTTGGCGTTCGGGTCGTGCGTGATGTTGGCCGAACTCGCCCGTGCCCGCTGGTTCACGGGATTTCCTTGGGGTGTGGGGGGCTATGCGCACGTGGACAGCGTATTGGCCTGGACCGCGCCGTGGATAGGCGTGTATGGCATGGGCGCTTTGAGTGCCGTGCTGGCCATGCTGGTCGTCGTGCGCAGGCCGGTGCAGTGGTGGCCCCGGTGGACGTGGCAGCAGTGGACGTCAGCCTTCGCGATGTCGCTGCTGGTGGCCCTGGCCCTGCCCTGGTCCCGTCCGTCACCCGAGGTGCGTGATCAAGCGTTGTCGGTGCGTTTGTTGCAGGGCAATGTGCCGCAGGATGCCAAGTTTGCGAGTCGCCAAGACTGGGCCTTGGCGTGGTACGGCCAAGCCCTGACCGAGACCGAGCAGGGCTTGGTGGTGACACCGGAAACTGCATTGCCTTATGTGCAACAACAATTGCCAGCCGGATACTGGGAGACACTGACGACGCACTTTTCTCAAGGCGACCGTGCCGCGATGATTGGTTTGCCGCTACATGATTTGGGTGTAAGCACTAACAGCGTATTGGGGCTGACAGGCCCCGTGCCACCCTACCGCTACGATAAACACCACCTGGTGCCGTTTGGGGAATTCATCCCGCCGCTGTTTCAGTGGTTCACGCGCATGATGAACATACCCCTGGGGGAATTTGGGCGAGGTCGGGTGGACGCGCCCTCCATGGGCTGGCAGGGTCAGCGGTTGGCGCCGATGATTTGTTACGAGGATTTGTTTGGCGAAGAGTTGGCGCAACGCTTTCGCGATCCGTCCCAGGCCCCGACCGTGTGGGTAAATCTGAGCAACATTGCCTGGTTTGGTGACACGGTGGCGGTGGATCAGCATTTGCAGATTTCCCGACTTCGCGCGCTGGAGTTTGACCGCCCGGTGATTCGCGCCACCAACACCGGTGCCACGGCCATTATCGATGCCCAGGGCCGGGTGACCCACCGTCTGCCTGCCCACACAGAGGGGGTGCTGCTAGGCGAGGTCATGGGTCGGCAAGGCCCCCCCACCCCGTATGTCCGCTGGGTCAGCGAATGGGGCCTGGCGCCCTTGTGGGTGCTGGCGGTGGCGTTGCTGTGGTTACCCGGGCGTATCCGTCGCCGCGCCCCGTAAAATCACTGTTTGGGTGCGCTGTCGCACCGTCCCCAGTTGGCTGCCTGTTCGGGCCGACCGCTCTCTATGCTGACCTTCCAACAAATCATTCTGAAACTCCAGTCCTACTGGGACGAGCAGGGCTGTGCGCTGCTGCAACCCTATGACATGGAGGTCGGTGCCGGCACCTCGCACACGGCCACGTTCTTGCGCGCCCTCGGCCCCGAGCCCTGGAAGGCCGCTTACGTGCAACCGAGCCGCCGTCCCAAGGATGGCCGCTATGGGCAGAACCCGAACCGCTTGCAGCACTACTACCAGTACCAGGTGGTGCTCAAACCGGCGCCAGCGAACATCCTGGAGTTGTATCTGGGCTCACTGCAGGCGTTGGGTTTCGATCTGCGTCGCAACGACATCCGCTTCGTCGAAGACGATTGGGAAAACCCCACCCTCGGCGCCTGGGGACTGGGCTGGGAAGTCTGGCTCAATGGCATGGAAGTCACCCAGTTCACTTACTTCCAGCAGGTGGGGGGCATCGATTGCCGTCCCATCACGGGCGAAATCACCTACGGTCTGGAGCGCCTGGCCATGTACCTGCAAGGGGTAGACAATGTCTACGACTTGCAGTGGACGGATGGCCTCAAGTACGGTGACGTGTATTTGCAAAACGAGCAGGAACAATCGGCCTACAACTTCGAGCACAGCGACGCCGATTTCCTGTTCACCGCCTTTGGCGCCCATGAGAAACAAGCCCAGTACCTCATGGCGCAACAACTCGCGCTGCCCGCCTATGAGCAGGTGCTCAAAGCCGCGCATACTTTCAACCTGTTGGATGCGCGCGGGGCGATCAGTGTGACCGAGCGTGCCGCCTATATCGGTCGCATCCGCAACCTGGCTCGTTCGGTGGCACAAAGCTATTACGAGAGCCGTGAGCGCCTGGGCTTTCCCATGGCCCCGCGCGAATGGGTCGAGGCCTTGTCCCGCCAAGCCGCCTGACCGAAAGCCACATCATGACGACTTCTTCTTTGCTGGTGGAGCTCTTTGTCGAGGAGTTGCCGCCCAAGGTTTTACAGCAACTGGGTCAATCCTTTGCCACCGTGCTGGGTGAGCAACTCCAGGCCCAAGGACTGACAGGGTCTGCTTCGGTGGTGACGCCGTATGCCAGCCCTCGTCGCCTGGCGGCTCATGTGACCCACGTGCTGTCACGCGCTGAAGATCGGCCCGTGCAGCACAAGCTCATGCCGGTCAAGGTCGGCTTGGATGCGCAAGGGCAGGCCACACCGGCCTTGTTGAAAAAGCTGCAAACCCTCGGTGCGGATGCCTCGGTGGTGCCGCAACTCGAGCGGGTGTCCGACGGCAAGGCCGAGACCCTGTTTCTCAATGGCATTGCTTCGGGCGTGACGCTGGCCGCGGGCCTGCAGCGCGCCCTGGACGAGGCCCTGACGCGTTTACCGATCCCCAAAGTGATGACCTACCAGCCCGAGACTGACATGCCCTTGCCCGGTTGGAGCAGCGTGCAGTTTGTCCGTCCGGCGCACGGGCTTGTGGCTTTGCATGGCACCCAGGTGGTGCCTGTGCAGGCACTGGGTCTTCAAGCCGGGGCCATCACGCACGGCCATCGTTTCGAGGCGGCGCAAGACCCCATCACCCTTCCCGATGCCGATGCGTACGCCCGCGTGCTGGCCGAGCAAGGGGCGGTGATTGCCAGCTTTGCTGAACGGCGTGCCGAGATTGCACGTCAACTCGAGGCCGCCGCGCAGCAGGTGGGTGGTGGCGTGCGCCCGGTGGACGATGCCGCCCTGCTGGACGAAGTGACCGCTCTGGTCGAGCGACCGCATGTGCTCATCTGTCAGTTCGAGCCAGCCTTTCTGGAAGTCCCACAAGAGTGCCTCATCCTCACGATGAAGGCCAACCAGAAATATTTCCCCTTGCTGGACGCGCAAGGCCGACTCACGCACCGTTTCCTGGTGGTGAGCAATATTCGACCGGATGATGCCAGTGCGGTGATTGGCGGCAATGAACGGGTGGTGCGTCCGCGTCTGGCCGATGCCCGATTCTTTTTCGATCAAGACCGCAAGAAAACCCTGGCCTCACGGGTTGAGGGTCTGGGCAAGGTGGTTTACCACAACAAGCTGGGCACGCAGGCCGAACGCAGCGAACGTGTGTGCGCCATTGCGCAACTGATCGCCCGCCAATTGCCCAGCACAGCCGCTCCCGAATCGATGCGACGCGTCGATGAAGTGGCTCGGTTGGCCAAAACCGACCTGCTCACTGACATGGTCGGTGAGTTTCCCGAGTTGCAGGGCATCATGGGAGGGTATTACGCTCGCCATGACGGGCTGGGTGACGAGGTGGCGCAAGCCATCGAGGACCACTACCGTCCAAGGTTTGCTGGTGACGCGCTCCCTCGCAATGACCTGGGTCTGGTGGCGGCGCTGGCCGACAAACTGGAAACCCTCGTTGGGATGTTCGGCATTGGCAACCTGCCCAGTGGTGACAAGGATCCGTTTGCGCTGCGTCGTCACGCGCTGGGTGTGTTGCGCATGCTGATCGAGCGAGATCTGCCACTGGACATCGACCCGCTGCTGCATGCGGCCAGCGAGGTGTTTGGCGCGCGCATCCCGGGAGACCGACTCGCTGCTGTGCAAGCGCTCGCCGAATTTCTCACAGACCGTCTGTCTGGCATGTTGCGCGAGCAGGGCTACACCGCGCAGGAGATCGATGCGGTGCTGGCCTTGCGCCCCCAGCGACTGGGCGATGTGCGACGTCGCCTGGAGGCGGTACGTGCGTTCGCCGCATTGCCGCAGGCGGGTGCTTTGGCCGCGGCCAACAAACGCATCACCAACATCCTGAAGAAGGCCGATCAGGTCGAGGGAGAGGTACAAGCGAGCTTGCTGCAAGAACCCGCCGAGCAGGCACTGCATCAAGCCATGTCGTCACTCACGCCCACAGCCCAGCACCAATGGGCGCAAGGTGACTACACCGCTTCGCTGCAAACACTGGCCGCCTTGCGGGAGCCGGTGGACGCCTTCTTTGAAGACGTGATGGTCAACGCCGAGCAACCCGAGTTGCGTCGAAACCGTCTCTTGTTGCTGCAACAACTTCACCAGGCCATGAACCGCGTGGCCGATCTCTCGCGTCTGGCGGTGTGAGGACATCATGCACATCAAACTGGTTATTCTCGATCGCGATGGCACCATCAACCAGGATCGGGATGACTATGTCAAGTCGCCCGATGAGTGGGTGCCCCTGCCCGGCTCTCTGGAGGCCATTGCCCGTTTGAACCACGCTGGCTGGCATGTGGTGGTGGCCAGCAACCAGTCCGGCTTGGGCCGTGGCCTGTTTGATGTGGCCACCCTCAATGCCATGCACACCAAGTTCTTCAAGTTGCTGGCTGCCGCCGGCGGACGTGTGGATGCCGTGTTTTATTGCCCGCATGGGCCTGAAGAGTCGTGCCACTGTCGCAAACCTCAACCGGGTTTGTTCGAACAGATTCGCGAACGCTATGGGCTGGATTTGAAGGGTGTACCGGCAGTTGGTGACAGCCTGCGCGACTTACAGGCCGGCGCGGCGGCTGGGTGTGATCCGCACCTGGTGTTGACGGGCAAAGGGGAGGCCTTGCGTGGCCAGCCGTTGCCGGCCCATTTCCCTGCGCAGACTCACGTGCATGACGACCTGGGTGCGTTTGCCGATTGGCTCTTGGGCACGCACAGCGATGGCGGCCCCATCCAGGCGGCGCATTGATGAATTTTTTGCGCTCGCTGCTGCATGCACTCGTCATGTTGCTGACGGTAGCGCCTTATGCCGTGTATATCCTGTTGCTGGCCGCAGTGGGTGTGCGGGGCGCGCGTCTGTACTGGGTTGCGGCGGCCTGGCTGCGCCTGTGTATCGAGAGCGCCCGGGTGTTGATCGGCATTCAGTACCGCGTGCAGGGTTTTGAACACTTGCCCGTAGGCAAGACCAGCCCGGCTGTGCTGCTGGTCAAGCACCAGTCGACCTACGAAACCTTCTTGATGCCGGCCCTCATGCCGCATCCCTTGGCCTATGTATTCAAACGCGAGTTGTTGCGCATTCCGTTTTTCGGTTGGGCCATGGGTCGACTGGACATGATTCACATCGACCGCAGCCAGCGCACCCAGGCCTTTTCCAAAGTGGTCACGCAGGGCAAGTCCTTGCTGGATCAGGGCGTCTGGGTCATCATGTTTCCGGAAGGCACGCGCATCCCCCGTGGTGAAGTTGGCGTTTACAAGACAGGGGGCACGCGATTGGCTATCGAGACAGGTGCGCCAGTGATCCCGATTGCGGTCACCTCGGCTCGCTGTTGGCCCAGACGCGCTTTTGTCAAGCGCCCGGGGGTGGTGGACGTGTCCATCGGCGCGCCCATTCCCAGTCAGGGGCGCGCACCCGACGAGTTGATGCAGCAGGTACAGGCCTGGATCGAGGGCGAAATGCAGCGTCTCGACCCGGACGCCTACCGCGCCTGAGGAGCGCCTGTGGCTGGGCTGGTGCAACTGGTCCTGGACTTTTTCAGTCCAACGCCGCCAGCGTCGAAGGACTCGTCCGCCCGCGCGTTGCCGTCCCAGACAGCCGTCTCGCCCGCTGACCTCACACCCCCCGACACAGGATCCCCCAAGACAGACGGTGCGCGCTTGCCACGAGAGCTTCAGTTGCTGGAGCACCCGCAAGCCTCACGCCGTATTCAGCTGCGTGGCACCACGGTGCTCTACTTGTTCAGGCGTTCACGACGACGCACCATTGGCATGGCAGTGGGGCCTGAGGGCTTGGAGGTGAGCGCGCCGCGCTGGGTGCCGCTGGGGGAGATCGAGGCGGCGCTGCTGGAAAAACAGGATTGGATTCTGCGCAAGCTGCATGACATGCAGGCCCACCAGCAGCGCCTGCAGGGGTTGCGAATCGACTGGCGCGACGGGGTGGAGTTGCCGTATCTCGGACGGGGGCTGCGTGTGGTGCTGGCACCCGACCATCCGTTTCGCGAACGGGGCGCCCAACTCTTGCCGTTGACCCCAGAAGCGCCGGGAGCGCCCGCCCACCAATTGCGGGTGGGCTTGCCACACCATGCCACGGCACAGCAACTGCGCGATGCCGTGCAGGCGTGGCTGATGCGTCGCGCGCGGGAGCACTTCACCGAACGCTTGCAACACTTCGCACCTCGGCTGGGGGTGCAGTGGAGAAAATTGTCACTGAGCAGTGCCGCCACCCGATGGGGCAGTGCCAGCGCGGATGGTTCGATTCGATTGAACTGGCGGCTGATTCACTTCAAGCCCGAGGTCATCGACTATGTGGTGGTGCACGAGTTGAGTCACCTGCAGGTCATGAACCACAGCCCGGCTTTCTGGGACACGGTGGGGCAGGTGATGCCCGATTACGCCGAGCGACGAGCCCAGCTCAAGGACGAGGCGATACCGCGCTGGGACTGAACCGCAGCACACCGAGTGCATCGCGGTGAGGTTGCAGGGCACCCTTGTGCCACAGGGCGTGCAGATGTGCCAAGGATTCGCCGATGGCAAAGGTGGTCTGGTGCCAATCGAGTTCGCGGGGAAACAGCACTGGCAAGATGTCAGCGGCGCTGCATGGCCGCTGGTGACAGGCCTGCATCACCTCGCGCAGGCGATCGTCATGGTGCTCATGCAATTGACGAATGCGCACCTGCAGACCCGTGAACGGTTTGCCATGCGAGGGCAACACCAGGGTGTCCTCGGGCAGGGCTGCGAAGCGGTCAATCGAGTCGAGGAACAACGTCAGCGGATCAGACTCGGGTTCGGTGTCAAACACACTGACATTGGTGGAAATGCGCGGCAACACCATGTCACCACTGATCAACACATTGAGCGAGGCGCAATGCAAGGCCATGTGCTCAGGGGCATGACCATAGCCAGCGATGGTGCGCCACTCGCGCCCGCCGATCATCAGCTGCTGCCCATCCATCAGGCGTCGAAACGTCAGGGGCAGGGCCGGGACAAGCCGTTTGAAAAAGTCCAACCGGTCGCGCACGGCTTCCAGGGCGTCAGGGTCGGTCAGGCCGTGTTGAGCGAAAAACTGGGCTGCACCATCGCCGCCGTGGTAGTGACGTCCTAGGGCGAGACTGCGCGCGGTGTAAAAGTCCGTGGCACTGATCCACAAGGGTGCCTGAAACCGCTCGCACAGCCAATGGGCCAAGCCGATGTGGTCGGGGTGCATGTGGGTCACGATGACACGCAGGATGGGCAGCGCTTGCATGGCGTGGCTGAAAACGCCTTTCCACTGGGCGCGGGAGGCGGGGCGGTCAACGCAGCAATCCACCACCGTCCAGCCGGCGATGCCGTCTACCTCGTCTCGCAGCAGCCACAGGTTGATGTGGTTCAGGGCAAAGGGCAGTTCCATGCGCAACCAGTACACCCCCGGCGCAACCTGCAGTCCCAGCGCTGGGTCTGGCAGTGCGTCGTGCCAGGGGTAGTGCAGTTCGAGCTCGTGCGGGTTCATGCAGCCATTGTCGTTCATGTCTGACGTTTACGTAAACGTCAATTCATCGGCCCTGTCCAGGGCAAGACACCCAGGCGCGTGGCACGCTGCGCCGTGCTGCTACAGAAATTTCCCACGCGGACCCAGGTTGGCTTATGATTGACGTTTACGTAAACGTCAAGCCTCTAGCCATGGCCACCACCTTCAGCATCAGCGATTTGGCCCAGGAGTTCGATCTCACCACACGGGCGATACGCTTCTATGAGGACATGGGCTTGTTGCAGCCCCAACGCATTGGCCCGGGTGGACGACAGCGCGTCTACAGTTCACGGGACCGCACCCGTTTGCGCCTGACCCTGCGTGCCAAGCGTTTGGGTTTGTCTCTCAACGAGGCCAAGGACATCATCGAGATGTACGACAGCCCGCGCGACACGGTGCCGCAATTGCACAAATTCCTGCAGGTGCTGGCCGATCATCGGCGTCAGCTCGAGTCCCAGCTGCGAGAGATTGAGGCCAACCTGGACGAACTCGCCTTGCACGAAAAAGAGGCCCGCGCCTTGCTGGCCAAACACGGACGTAAACCCACCAAGGCTGCAGCATGAGCACCTCGCCTGACACCGATTTGTATGAGCGGATTCACAACAGCTTTGTGCGTCAGGGCATGATGCAGCATCTCGGGGCACGCTTGTTGCGCGTGGAGTCGGGTCTGGTGGAGGTGGCCTTGCCCTATTCGGACCGCGTGACGCAGCAGCAGGGCGGCTTTCATGGGGGTGCTATGGGCGCCTTGGCTGACATTGCGGCAGGTTATGCCGCCATGACCGTCGTGGAGGCAGACCAGGAAGTCACGACCGTTGAGTACAAGATCAACTTTCTGGCGGCTTTTCGGGAGGGTGAGTTACGAGCCACGGGCCAGGTGGTGCGCCGGGGACGGCGCATCATCGTGACCACCGCAGAGGTCCGCCATCATGCCGCCGATGGGCGCGTGTCTGACTGCGCGTTGATGCAGCAGACCATCGCACCGGTACCGAAAACTTACGCATAACCCATCAAGGAGACCCCGATGACCTCATTGCCTGGCCTGGACTTTGACCTCGGCGAAGATATCGACGCACTGCGCGATGCGGTGCGTGACTTCGCCCAGTCCGAGATAGCCCCGCGCGCCGCGCAGATTGACCAGACGGATCAATTTCCGATGGACTTGTGGCGCAAGATGGGCGACCTGGGTGTGCTTGGCATCACCGTGCCCGAGGCTGATGGGGGTGCCGGCATGGGGTATCTGGCGCATATGGTCGCCATGGAAGAAATTTCCCGCGCCAGCGCCAGTGTGGGCCTGAGCTACGGGGCGCACAGCAACCTGTGCGTCAACCAGATCAAGCGCAACGGCAGCGCAGCGCAAAAGGCCAAATACCTGCCCAAGCTGATCTCGGGTGAGCATGTGGGGGCGCTGGCCATGAGCGAGCCGGGCGCGGGGTCGGACGTCATCAGCATGAAGTTGCGCGCCGAAGACAAGGGGGGCTACTACCTGCTCAACGGCAGCAAGATGTGGATCACCAACGGCCCGGACGCCAACACGCTGGTGGTGTATGCCAAGTCCGAGCCCGAATTGGGCGCGCGCGGTGTGACAGCGTTTCTGATTGAAAAAGGCATGAAGGGCTTTTCGATCGCACAAAAACTCGACAAGCTGGGCATGCGAGGCAGCCACACGGGTGAGCTGGTATTCGAGAACGTGGAGGTGCCCGCCGAGAACATCCTGGGCGGACTGAACCAAGGCGCCAAGGTGCTCATGAGTGGCCTGGATTACGAGCGTGCTGTGCTCGCCGCCGGGCCCATCGGCATCATGCAGTCGGTGATGGACAACGTCGTGCCCTACATCCATGACCGCAAGCAATTCGGGCAAAGCATCGGTGAGTTTCAGCTCATCCAGGGCAAGGTGGCGGACATGTACACCGTGCTGCAGGCGGGTCGGTCGTTCTGCTACACCGTGGGCAAGAATCTCGACAAGCTGGGCTCTGAGCATGTGCGACAAGTGCGCAAGGACTGCGCCAGTGTAATTCTGTGGTGTGCCGAAAAGGCCACCTGGATGGCCGGCGAGGGCGTACAGATTTTCGGCGGCAATGGCTACATCAACGACTATCCGCTGGGCCGCCTCTGGCGCGATGCCAAGCTGTATGAAATCGGGGCCGGCACCAGCGAGATCCGGCGCATGTTGATTGGCCGCGAGCTCTTTGCTGAGACGTGTTGAAGCCCGTGATTCGCAGGGTGACGCCTGCACGACGACAATTCATTTCATGAGCAACGCACTACAACATCTTTTTGACAACAACCGGCACTGGGCTGAGCGCATGGAGCGCGAACAGCCGGGGTTTTTCTCGCGCCTGGCCAACCAGCAGTCACCCAAATACCTGTGGATCGGCTGCTCGGACAGCCGAGTCCCAGCCAACCAGATCACGGGTCTGGACCCTGGCGAGGTGTTCGTGCATCGCAACGTGGCCAATGTGGTGGTGCACTCTGACCTCAATGCGCTGTCTGTGATTCAGTACGCAGTGGATTTCCTCAAGGTCGAGCATATTCTGGTCGTCGGGCATTACGGGTGTGGTGGGGTGCTGGCCAGCCTGCGTGGTGCCCGTGTGGGTCTGGCCGACAACTGGCTGCGCCACGTGCACGACGTCAAGATGCGGCACCGCAGACGTCTCGATCATTTGCCCATTCATGAGCAGGAAGACGTGCTGTGCGAGATGAATGTGATCGAGCAGGTGGGCAATGTGGCCTTGACCAACGTGATCCAGGATGCCTGGTCCCGAGGACAAAAAGTCTCGGTGCATGGGTGGTGCTATGGCCTGCGTGATGGCCTGGCCAAGGACCTTGGGGTGAGCATGAGCCACCCGGGCGAGGTCATGGAGGTGTTTCGCCATGCTCTCAAGCGCTATCCGCGCGGGGGCGGTGCTTCAACCGCGTGAACGTCCACGCGGCGGGGGCCATTGTGTAACTTGTTGATGGGAGTTTTTTATGTCAGACCCTGTTGTGATCGTCAGCGCTGCCCGTACACCCATGGGCAGTTTTCAAAGTGACTTTGCCAGCCTGGCCGCCCATGACCTGGGCGGTGTGGCCATCCAAGCGGCTGTGCAGCGCGCTGGCATTGCCCCCGACTTGGTCACGGAGGTGATCTTCGGCAACTGCCTGATGGCGGGCCAGGGCCAGGCCCCGGCGCGCCAGGCAGCCCTCAAAGGTGGATTGCCCCAAAGCGCTGGCGCAGTCACGTTGTCCAAGATGTGCGGCTCCGGCATGCGAGCGGCCATGTTTGCCCATGACATGCTGCTCGCGGGCAGCCATGAGGTGTTGGTGGCCGGTGGCATGGAGAGCATGACCAATGCACCGTATTTGCTGCCCAAGGCGCGTGGTGGCTATCGCATCGGTCACGACCGTATCTTTGACCACATGATGCTCGACGGTCTGGAGGACGCCTACGAGCCTGGCCGCAGCATGGGCACGTTCGGCGAAGATTGCGCAGCCAAGTACCAGTTCACCCGTGCACAGCAAGACGCGTTTGCCACGGCCAGCGTGCAGCGGGCCCAGGCTGCCACCACCTCGGGCGCCTTCAAGGCCGAGATTGCCCCGGTGACCGTCAAGGGCCGAGGCGGTGACACGGTGATCAGCATTGACGAGGGACCAGGCAGGGTCAAGCTGGACAAAATTTCCAGCCTGAAGCCCGCGTTCAAAAAAGACGGCACGGTGACGGCGGCCAGCAGCTCCTCCATCAATGACGGCGCTGCGGCGATGGTGCTGATGCGCCAGAGCACCGCGACCCGTCTGGGCTGCAAGCCCCTGGCGCGTGTCGTCAGCCATGCCACGCATGCCCAGGCGCCCGAGTGGTTCTCTACAGCCCCGATTGGTGCGACCGAGAAAGCCCTCGCCAAGGCTGGCTGGGCCGTGGGGGATGTTGACCTGTGGGAAGTCAATGAAGCGTTTGCGGTGGTGCCGATGGCGCTCATGCATGACTTGAAGGTGCCGCACGACAAAGTCAATGTGCATGGCGGGGCGTGTGCCCTAGGGCATCCCATTGGGGCCAGCGGCGCGCGCATCATGGTCACCCTGATTCATGCCCTACAAACCCACGGCAAGCGCAAGGGTCTGGCCACGCTGTGCATTGGCGGCGGCGAGGCCACGGCGGTGGCGCTCGAACTGGTCTGATGGAGGCAGCATGTCTACCGTACTCTTGATAGGTGCATCGCGCGGCATCGGGTTGGAATTGGCCCGTCAATACCGGCAGGACGGATGGCGTGTCATCGCCACGGCTCGCGACGAAGCGGGGCTGGCGCGCTTGCGTGCGCTGGATTGCGAGGCGCTGCGTGTAGATGTGGCCGACCCCGCCAGCAACTCCGGCCTGGCCTGGCAACTCGATGGCGAGAAGCTGGATGTGGCGGTGTATGTTGCGGGTGTGATCGATCGCGCGGACACCACCACGCCGCCCACGCGCGAGACGTTTGATCGGCTGATGCACACCAATGTGATGGGGGCAGCCATGGCCTTGCCTCAAATAGCCCCCATGCTGCAGGCATCCGACGGCGTGTTTGCGGTGATCAGCAGCGTCATGGGCAGTCTGACCCAGACGCAATCCGGTGGCTCAGCCTTGTACCGCATCAGCAAGGCCGCACTCAACATGTGGATGCGCTGTGCGCAGTTTGACCATCCGCAACTGTGCTGCGTGGCCTTTCACCCCGGTTGGGTGCAGACCGATATGGGCGGCGCGCAGGCGCCGCTCACACCGGTGCAAAGCGCCACCGATATTCGCCAGACGCTCGAGCGGGTACGCACCCAGCGCACCCAATACCAGGGCGCATTTCTCAATCATGATGGCTCGCCCTTGCCCTGGTGAGTTGAATTGTTGTCACGAGGTTGTTCATGCTGTTGACCCCCGACCAGGAAATGATTCGCGAGGCTGTGCGCGACTTTGCCCAGCAAGAGCTGTGGCCCCATGCGGCCGAATGGGACAAGCAGCATCACTTTCCTAGGGAGGTGCACCAAGGCTTGGCGGCGCTGGGGGCCTACGGCATTTGCGTGCCCGAGGGCCTGGGTGGTGCCGGGCTGGATTACTTGACGTTGGCCGTGGTGCTGGAAGAAATTGCTGCCGGCGATGGCGGTACCAGCACGGCCATCAGCGTGACCAACTGTCCGGTCAATGCCATCTTGATGAAATATGGCAATGCTGCGCAGCAAGCGCAATGGTTGCGACCGCTGGCGCAGGGGCAGATGCTGGGGGCGTTTTGTCTGACGGAGCCGCACGTGGGGTCCGACGCGTCAGCGCTCAGGACCACCGCCGTCAAGCAGGGGGATGAATACGTGATCAACGGCGTCAAGCAGTTCATCACCAGTGGCAAGAACGGTCATGTGGCCATCGTCATTGCCGTCACCGACAAGGGCGCAGGCAAAAAGGGCATGAGCGCCTTCATCGTGCCCACCGCCACGCCGGGCTGGGTGGTGGCACGTCTGGAGGACAAACTGGGGCAACACAGCAGCGACACCGCCCAGATCAACTTCGACAACTGCCGTATCCCCGCCGAGAACTTGATTGGACAAGAGGGAGATGGCTACCGCATTGCCCTGTCGGCGCTTGAGGGTGGGCGCATCGGGATTGCTGCGCAAAGCATTGGCATGGCACGCAGTGCACTGGAGGTGGCATTGGCCTACGCCAAGGAGCGGGAAAGCTTCGGCACGGCGATCTTCCATCACCAGGCGGTAGGGTTTCGGCTGGCAGAATGTGCCACCCAGTTGGAAGCAGCCCGTCAGTTGGCCTGGCATGCGGCCAGCTTGCGCGATGCAGGTCGCCCCTGTCTCAAGGAGGCGGCCATGGCCAAGCTGTTTGCCAGCGAGGTGGCCGAAAAAATTTGCAGCGCTGCCATCCAGACCCTGGGGGGTTACGGGGTGATGAGTGATTTTCCGGTTGAGCGCATTTATCGCGACGTGCGGGTGTGTCAGATCTATGAGGGCACGAGCGACGTGCAGAAAATCATCATCCAGCGGGCGCTGGCTTGATGGCGCGGGTTGACAGGACTCGCAGACTTCTCAGGTGCCGCGCATGTCCTCGACGGTTTTGCCGGTCCACACACGGAACGCACGCATGAAGCTCTTGTCGTGGGCAAACCCCACTTCGGCGGCCACTTGCTTGATCGGCTTGCGTGTCTTCAGCAGCAATTCCAGCGCGCGTTCGCGTCGCACGCCGTCCTTGAGTTGCTGCAAGCTGGCCCCTTCCTCGCGCAGTTGACGGTGCAGGGTGCGGGTGGACAAGCCCAGGTGGGACGCCACGGCGTCCGCATTGCGGGCATCCGCCAGGTGTTCGGCCAGGACCTGGCGGACTTTCTCAACCAGCAAGCGGTCGCGTCGGTAGGGGCGCACGGTCAGTAACAAGGCGCGTTGCAGCATGCGTTGCAGCGCCAGTTCGTCGCGCCGCACGGGCAGGCTCAGATACCCGGCATCAAAACTGAGTCGACTCAGGGGTGGCTCGGTGTCGGGCGTGAACTCCACAGGACCATCAAACAGCACCCGGTAACTCGATACATGCGCGGGAGCAGTCAAGTTCAATTGGCTGCGAGTCAAGGAGATGCGCGAATCGGTCAGCCAGCACGCCACGCCGAGTGCATTGCGCAGCACTGACACGAGGCAGAACTCTCGCAGTCGACCCAGGTCGTGACGCTCGGGGTGCTCCAGCAGATCGATATGGGCCAGTCCATGTTCGGTGCTCAGGCTTAATGTGATGTCATCGGTGAGCAAATTGTGGTGACGGCACCAGCGCTTCATGGCCACGCCCAACGTCGGGGCGGTGAGGCTGGCGCGCACCAGCATGCCGTAACTGCCCCAGGGCAGGCGGCGACGAAACCAGCCCAGGGCTTCGTCATCGAGTTCGCGCATCGCGGCCTCGGACATCCACTCCAGCTGCAGGGCGGTCACGCGAGCGTGTTGATCGGTGAGTAAGCCTGGCGCAATTTGTGCCTTGGACAGCGCGCCTGATGGGTCCAGTCCGCGCGCTTTGTAAGCCTCTAGCATGGCGTGGATGAAGGCAATGGGTGTTTCGGCGCGGGAGGTGGGGTCGAGGGCGGCCATGTTATGAATATTTTGGCAGAATTTGCAACCGTAATGGCTGTGGTGTCACGGCCACTGTGCGTATGCTCAAGGTCATTGCGACCCTCACGGACTCTTCACCATGACCGTTTTGTCCTCTCAACTCAATCCCCGTTCGGCGGACTTCCAGGCCAACGCAGCCGCCATGCAAGCGCTGGTGGACGACCTGAACCTGCAACTCGAGGGCGCGGCGCAGGGGGGGGGTGAAGCGGCTCGGGCCAAGCACACGGCCCGGGGCAAATTACTGCCCCGCGAGCGGGTGCAACAACTTCTGGATCCTGGAACACCGTTTCTTGAAATCGCACCGCTGGCAGCCCTGCACATGTACAAGGACGAAGCGCCCAGCGCGGGTGTCATCGTGGGCATCGGCCGCGTCAGTGGCGTGGACTGCATGATCGTGTGCAACGACGCCACCGTGAAGGGCGGCACCTACTACCCCATGACGGTGAAGAAGCACCTGCGCGCCCAGGAAATCGCGCAGCAAAACCGCTTGCCGTGTATTTACCTGGTGGACTCCGGGGGGGCCAACCTGCCGAACCAGGACGAGGTCTTTCCCGATCGCGATCACTTTGGCCGCATCTTCTTCAACCAAGCCAACATGAGCGCGCAGGGCATTGCGCAAATTGCCGTTGTCATGGGCTCCTGTACCGCGGGCGGTGCCTATGTGCCCGCCATGAGTGACGAAACCATCATCGTGAAGAACCAGGGCACCATCTTCCTGGGTGGCCCGCCTCTGGTGAAGGCGGCCACCGGCGAGGTGGTGAGTGCAGAAGACCTCGGGGGCGGCGATGTGCACACCCGCTTGTCGGGGGTGGCCGATCACCTGGCGCAGAACGATCTGCACGCACTGGCCCTGGCACGCAACGCGGTGAAAAACCTCAACGCTCACAAGGCGCCCAATATTGCCACCCACCCAGCGGTGCCGCCCAGGTACGACGCCCAAGAGCTGTACGGGGTGATTCCCACCGACACACGCAAGCCTTTTGATGTGCGCGAGATCATTGCCCGCATCGTCGACGGCAGCGAGTTCGACGAATTCAAGTCACGCTTTGGCACCACGCTGGTGTGCGGTTTTGCCCGCATCGAGGGTATGCCGGTGGGCATCATTGCCAACAACGGCATTCTGTTTTCCGAGAGCGCCTTGAAAGGCGCGCACTTCATCGAGCTGTGTTGCCAGCGCAAGACGCCGCTGGTGTTCCTGCAGAACATCACCGGCTTCATGGTGGGTCGCAAATATGAAAACGAGGGCATTGCCCGCAACGGTGCCAAGATGGTCACAGCAGTGGCCACGGCTGCTGTGCCGAAATTCACCGTCATCATCGGCGGCAGTTTTGGTGCCGGCAACTACGGCATGTGCGGTCGTGCCTACAGCCCCCGCTTTCTGTGGATGTGGCCCAACGCCCGTATCAGCGTGATGGGTGGCGAGCAAGCCGCCAGTGTGTTGGCCACCGTCAAGCGTGACGGCATCGAAGCCAAGGGTGGCAGTTGGAGCGCTGAGGAAGAGCAGGCGTTCAAGGATCCCATCAAGGCGCAGTATGAGCACCAGGGCCATCCGTACTACGCCACCGCACGTTTGTGGGACGACGGTGTGATCGACCCGGTCGACACCCGCCGTGTGCTGGCGCATGGCTTGAGCGCATCGCTCAATGCCCCCATTCCCGAGACCCGCTTCGGTCTCTTCCGCATGTAAGGAGCGCACCATGAGCGACCTGTTGTTGCAAGGCACCGATCACGGGGTGCACACCATCACCCTGAACCGGCCAGACATTCGCAATGCTTTTGATGATGTGCTGATTGGCGAGATTCACCAGGCCTTCGACGCCGTGTCCCGCCGCACGGATGTGCGTTGCGTGGTCCTGGCGGCCAATGGCCCGGCGTTTTGTGCCGGCGGCGATCTCAACTGGATGCGTCGCATGGCCGACTACACCCGCGAGCAGAACCTGGCGGACGCCGCAGGGTTGGCGTCCATGCTGCGCGCGATCGACCAGTGCCCGCATCCCACGATTGCCCGCGTGCAAGGGGATGTGTTTGCCGGCGGGCTGGGTCTGGTGTCTGCATGCGATGTGGCTGTCTGCGCCGACAGCGCCACGTTCTGTTTGAGTGAGGTCAGGATCGGTCTCATCCCGGCCACCATCAGCCCCTATGTGGTGCGGGCGATCGGCGCGCGTGCATCGCGCCGATATTTTCTGACTGCCGAGCGGTTCTCGGCGGCAGAGGCGCACCGCATGGGTCTGGTGCATGAATCCGTCCCCATGGATCAACTCGACGCCACTGTGCAAGCGTTGATCAAAGTTTTGCAGGCCAACAGCCCAATGGCTGTGCAAGACGCCAAGCGTCTGGTCGACTCGGTAGCGGGCCAAGATATCGATGAAGCCTTGATCGCCAGGACGGTGGCCGGTATCGCCGACAGTCGCGCCAGTGCAGATGGAAAAGAAGGCGTGCAAGCCTTCCTCGACAAACGCAAGCCCAAGTGGCTGCTCTGAGGAGACACCATGTTTCACACAGTGTTGATTGCCAACCGGGGCGAGATTGCTTGTCGCGTGGCGGCCACAGCCAGACGCCTGGGGATTCGTACCGTCGCGGTGTACTCGGATGCCGATGCGCAGGCCAAGCATGTGCAGGCGTGCGACGAGGCGGTGCACATCGGGGGCAGTTCGCCGCAGGACAGCTACCTGCGTTGGGAGCGCATTCTGGAAGCTGCCCGGCAGACTGGGGCGCAAGCGATCCACCCGGGCTATGGCTTTTTGAGCGAGAACGAGGCCTTTGCGCAAGCGTGTGCGGACGCGGGGCTGGTGTTCATCGGCCCGCCCGCCTCGGCGATTCTGGCCATGGGGCTGAAGGCCGAGTCCAAGCGTTTGATGGCGCAGGCGGGCGTGCCGCTGGTGCCGGGCTATCACGGGCAGGATCAGGATCCGGCGCTGTTGCAGCGTGAGGCTGACCACATTGGATACCCGGTGCTGATCAAGGCCAGCGCCGGGGGCGGAGGCAAGGGCATGCGTGCTGTCGAACGCGCAGAGGATTTTGCCGCAGCACTCGCCTCGTGTCAGCGTGAAGCCCGTAACAGCTTTGGTGATGACGCGGTGCTGATCGAGAAGTATGTGCAACGCCCGCGCCATATCGAAATCCAGGTCTTTGCCGACACGCTGGGCAACTGCGTCTACCTCTTTGAGCGGGATTGCTCGGTGCAACGACGTCACCAGAAGGTGCTGGAAGAGGCGCCTGCGCCCGGCATGCCTGTCGAGATGCGACAACGCATGGGGGAGGCGGCTGTGGCCGCCGCGCGTGCTGTGGGCTATGTGGGAGCCGGTACGGTGGAGTTCATCGTCGAGCAGTCGGCGCGCGGCATGGACTTTTTCTTCATGGAGATGAACACCCGCCTGCAGGTGGAGCACCCGGTGACAGAGGCCATCACGGGGCTGGATCTGGTGGAGTGGCAGTTGCGGGTGGCCAACGGGGAGCGGTTGCCGCTGGCACAAGACGAACTCAAAATCCACGGCCACGCCATCGAGGCCCGCATTTGCGCTGAAAACCCGGACCAGCAATTCTTGCCCGCCACGGGCATGTTGCAGGTGTACCGCAAGCCGCCCGCGGTGTCGTTCACGCCGGGTGATGTCCGCATCGACGACGGCGTGCGCGAGGGCGACACCATCAGCCCGTTCTATGACTCCATGATTGCCAAACTGATTGTGCATGGCGACACGCGCGAACAGGCCTTGGCCCGACTGGACCAGGCGCTGGCGCAAACCCAGATTGTGGGCCTGTCCACCAATGTGCAGTTCTTGCGCCATGTGGTGCGCAGCCGCTCGTTTGCCGAAGCCCAACTCGACACTGCCCTCATCACCCGCGAACACGCCGTGTTGTTCCACCAGGATCCGGTGGGTCTGGCCCGTGCCGTGTCGGCGGTGGTGGCGGACACCTTGCAGCAAGAGGCCGTGACCCCAACAACCCGCACCGGGTGGGTCGATCCGATCAGCCGCCGGGATGGCTGGCGTTCCCATGGTCTGACCGTGCGCACTTTTGCCTTTGAATACCTGGGGCACGCCCACGAGGCGGCGCTCACCTACGAGCGTGGAGGACGTCACTCGCTCAGGGTGGGGGCTGGCGACGCCGTGCACCTCCAATGGCAGGTGCAGACCGATGGCAGTCTCTGGGTCGAGGGTCCCGGTGGACGTTGTCGTGCGCAGGTGCACCGCCAGGGCGAACTCGCGCACGTCTTCACGCCCCAGGGGGCGACGCGCCTGCTCTGCGTGGACCGCCTGGCCCATGCCGGTGAAGCGGTCGCCGAGGGCGGACGCCTGACGGCCCCGATGCCGGGCAAGGTCGTGTCCTTCGCGGTGCAAGCTGGCGACAAGGTGAAACCCGGTCAGGTGCTGGCCGTGATGGAAGCGATGAAAATGGAGCACACGCTCACCGCACCTGCTGAGGGCGAGGTGCTGGAACTGCTCTTTGCCCCCGGCGATCAGGTGACCGAAGGGGCCGAACTGCTGCGACTCTGCTCATGAAAATTCTCAACTGCCAATCCGACACCAAGACCGCCCCCTGGTTAGAGGGGCTGCGCGAGGCGCTGCCTCAGGCCGAGATCTACGACTGGACGCCCGGCGCACCGCTGGCCGATTACGCCGTGGTCTGGGCCCCGCCGCAGCAGATGCTGGACGAACAGACCCAACTGAAAGCCTTGTTCAACACCGGCGCCGGGGTGGACAAATTGATGTCGCTCAGCATCCGGCCCGATGTCGCCGTGGTGCGACTCGAGGATGCGGGCATGGGCGTGCAGATGGTCGAGTATGTGCTCCATGCCGTGACCCGCCACTTCCGCGAGTTGGGTGCCTACGAGCAGGCGCAGGCCGAGGCCCGCTGGGCGTATCGCAAGCCTCTGCGGCGTGCTGCATTTCCCATTGGGGTGCTGGGACTGGGCGTGCTGGGGCAGCAAGTGGCGCAAGGGCTCGCCGCCTTTCAGTACACCGTGAATGGCTGGAGCCGAACGCCCCGTGAGGTGAGTGGCGTGCACTGTTTTCACGGCGCCTCGGGCTTGCAGGATTTTCTGGCGGCCTCCCGCTTCCTCGTGTGCTTGCTGCCATTGACGCCTGACACCGAGGGCCTGCTTAACCGCAACACGCTGTCACGCCTGCAGCCCGGTGGCTACCTGATCAATGTGGCGCGTGGCGGTCATCTGGTCGACCAGGACCTGCTCGACCTGCTGGACAGCGGGCACCTGGCAGGCGCCACCCTGGATGTGTTCCATGTCGAGCCCTTGCCCGGGGACCATCCTTTCTGGCGTCATCCCAAGATCTCGGTCACCCCGCACACCTCGGCGCGCACGCTGCGAGACGAGACCATTGCCCAGATTGCTGGCAAACTCCAGGCTTTGTCAGCTGGCGCTGACATCAGCACTCTGGGCGGTGTGGTCCAACGCCAGCGAGGTTACTGACATGATTCCCTCCCGCGTTTCCCTGCTTGAATCGGGCCCTCGCGATGGCTTGCAAAACGAGGCCCAGCCAGTGGCGGCAGCCACCAAGATCGAGCTCGTGCATCGCTTGCAGGCGGCAGGTGTGCGCAACATCGAGGTGACAAGCTTTGTATCGCCCAAGTGGGTGCCACAAATGGCTGACAACGCCGAGGTGATGGCGGGCCTGCAACGGCAAGCCGGCGTGCGCTATTCGGTGCTCACGCCCAACCTCAAAGGCTATGAGGCGGCGGTGCTGTCCAAGCCCGACGAAATCGTGGTGTTCACCGCGGCCAGTGACGCGTTTTGCCAGCGCAATCTCAATTGCACAGTGGCCGAGAGCATTGAGCGTTTTGAGCCGGTGGTGCAAGCAGCACGGGCGGCGCGCATTCATGTGCGCGGTGTCATCTCCACCACGGTGGGCTGTCCGTACCAAGGCGAGGTGGCCCCTGCGGCCGTGGCCGAGGTTGCGCGCCGCATGAAAGCGCTGGGCGTTCAACACCTGGGGGTGGCCGACACGATTGGCGTGGGCACGCCCCGACAAGTGCAAGCCGCGATGGAGGCTGCCTTGCAGCACTTTGACCTTGACGCCGTCTCAGGCCACTTCCATGACACCTACGGGCAGGCGTTGAGCAACACCCTGGCTTGCCTTGAGATGGGTGTCTGGCAGTATGACTCGTCAGTGGCGGGGCTGGGTGGTTGTCCGTATGCCAAGGGTGCCACAGGCAACGTGGCCACCGAGGACGTGGTGTTCATGCTACACGGCATGGGGATCGAGACGGGCATTGATCTGGAGGCCCTGGTAGACGCGGGCGACTTTATCTGTGCTGCCTTGGGTCGACCTACATCATCACGGGTGGCCAAGGCCTTGATGGCGAAGCGCACATGAGTACCAACACGCCTGGACTGGCGCAGCATGCCCTGCTCCGTCGACGTTTGTATCAGGTGCAAGGCATGCCCGCGGGCGACATCTTGCCCTCACCCTGCGTGTCGGTCTGTAGCATGGATCCCGACTCGGGCTTGTGTCGAGGCTGTTTCCGAACCCTGGAGGAAATCGCCGACTGGGCCTTGCAAACACCCAACAGTCAGCGCGACATTTGGCGCCGTGTGGCGCAGCGCATGACACCGCCCACTGTGTGAGTGGTGCCCATGACCTCGACGTCCATCACTTTCTACCTGGACTTCATCAGCCCCTACGCGTATCTCGCTTTTGAGACGTTGCCGCGGCATCTCGAGGGCCTGAATGTCTCGGTGCGCTATGAGCCGGTTTTGTTTGCTGGCTTGTTGAAGCATCATGGGCAATTGGGCCCGGCCGAAATTGACGGCAAGCGCGAGTGGACGTATCAGCAGGTCTTGTGGTTGGCGCGGGAGGCGGGGATTCGCTTGGAGCTTCCAGCCCGACATCCCTTCAATCCACTGGTGTTGTTGCGACTGGCCCGGGCCCGCACCGCCACGGGTGAGGTCGATCGCGTGACCTGCGAAGCTGTGTTTCACCATGTGTGGTGCCATGGCGGAGCACCTGCCGACGACCCGGATCGCCTGCAAGCCCTGGCAGCGCACCTGCAACCCGCGCTGCCGGTCAACGATGCTTCGGTCAAGCAATCGCTGATCCAGGCAACCCAGGCCGCGATCGCGCGGGGGGTGTTTGGTGTGCCAAGCTTTGCTGTGCGGGACCGATTGTTCTGGGGCTATGACTCGCTGCCCATGCTGCGGCAGTATTTGAGGGGCGACGCCTGGTTCGAGACAGACCGGGAACAGGTGGCACAGGTGGCCGCGGGCGTGCGACGCACCGACGGCAATGGTTGACCTGTGATGCTCGCAGGCGCTTCGCCAATACCCCTGGTTGAAGAAGGTCTTTATACCCAAGGTGTGGGTTCATGACCTTCGGGCCTAGGGTTTCTACGCAGAGATGATCGAATCTCCTCAAAGTGGTTGCATTCATGCACCGTTTGTCAGAATGGGGTCAGATAAATTGCTGATAGTCGCGGCCACACGTCAAGCCCGTCATGGGGTTGGCAACTTCAAAACACATGTGAGGAGATTCACTCAATGGCAACAGCACAAGAAGCTCGGCCGATGACCCCTGAAGAGAAGAAGGTGATCTTCGCCTCTTCACTGGGCACGGTGTTCGAGTGGTATGACTTTTACCTCTACGGTTCTTTGGCCGCCATCATTGCCAAACAGTTCTTCAGCGGACTGGATGCCGGCTCGGCCTTCATTTTTGCTTTGCTCGCGTTCGCAGCCGGCTTCATCGTCCGCCCCTTCGGCGCGCTGTTGTTTGGCCGACTGGGTGACATGATTGGTCGCAAGTACACCTTCTTGGTGACCATCCTGATCATGGGCGTGTCGACCTTCATCGTCGGTATCCTGCCCACCTACGCCAGCATTGGTGTGGCCGCCCCCATCATCCTGATCTGTTTGCGTTTGTTGCAGGGTTTGGCGCTGGGCGGTGAGTACGGTGGCGCTGCCACCTACGTGGCCGAGCATGCCCCCCACGGCAAGCGTGGCGCCTACACCGCCTGGATTCAGACCACCGCGACGCTGGGTCTTTTCCTGTCGTTGATGGTGATTCTGGGCACCCGCACCATCACCGGCGAGGCCGCCTTTGCCGATTGGGGCTGGCGCGTGCCGTTCATCGTCTCCATCGTCCTGTTGGGCGTGTCGGTGTACATCCGGTTGTCCATGAACGAGTCGCCGGCTTTCCAGAAAATGAAGGCCGAGGGCAAGACCTCCAAGGCACCGCTGTCCGAGTCTTTCGGCCAATGGAAAAACCTCAAGATCGTGATTCTGGCCCTGGTGGGTTTGACCGCTGGCCAG
>JACCDX010289890.1_pt1 | contig 28074 bp, 47 predicted proteins | sample 7449681 | NCBI WGS metagenome assembly JACCDX01 (sample SAMN15323450, study PRJNA562643) | freshwater metagenome | isolation source: river surface water | place: USA:Blue River Watershed | collected 2017-08-18
GCTGTCACAAGAGGCGAAGCATCGATGTCGGCATTGATTGCAGATACGACGTTGGCGTAGGTATGCCCAACGAGCGAGTTGTAGAACACGGTAATGAAGTTGCCGCTCACACTCACGTCGATCGGCGTAGTTACGGCAGAATAAGTTATTGATACGTCGCCAGTTCCACTAAATTTTGTCATTGTCCCAGAGGGGTTGATGAGCCCAAAAGGGTCTCCGGTTTTCGTACAAACTATCGTGCCGGAAGCGGGGCTGCCGGTAAGACTGGTACTTACCACCGTGTAATCAATACCATCCACTTGGTAAACAGCACCGGCAGTCGGTGCCGTCGTAATACCGCTCACCGTAAATGTGTAAGTAAGCAAAAGATCAGGTCTGTCTGAGAACCCGACACTGATCAGGTTACCGTTGGTGCCCGTGGCGTCAGCAGTGACCGTAATGGAGTTCAATCCAGAAGTCCAGGTGCGTGTTGCCGCTGCGGCTGCATTGCCTGTGCCGGTTGCCGGTTGTTGGTAAAACGTCAAAGTAATTGAGCTTTTCTTCTTTACAGAAGTCAGCTGAAAGGTCCCGGACGATTTGACGGGCGCAGTAAACCCGAGCGTCAATGCCGGGTTGAAATTGTACGTTTTGCTTCTAAAAACTTTGGCGGTATAATCCGGCTGAAAACAATAATAAGCCTCGTTTTTTGACGGGACAGTATTCCCATAAACGATGTTGCTCAACATGGATTGGGGTAATTCCCTCAGAGGTACCCGGGCGCCTGTTGTGCCGAGTAAATATTCAGCGTTGGTAAGCTGTTCGAGGTCGGCCGGCAATGCGACATCGAGCTTGTAGTAATCAGCGTATGCGTCGAACGTATTCGATGCGTAAGAAGCTGTTTCGTGATACCGGCGGAATTTATCCAAAAACCGAAAAGACCGTCGGCTTTCGCGTTCGGCCTTTATCAGTTGGCGCAGCAGTTCGCGTTGACCGGCGTTTAAAGCATCTGAAACTGAACTGGAGGAAAAGAACTCGTCATCAGGGTCGGCCGCGATGTTTGCACGAACTCTTTGCCCCAGTGTCAATGCCATGATGTTAAACTACGACTTGTGGTTGTTCAAGAATGTCCGCGTTGAGCAATGCCCACTCAACGGCAGCGGCATGCGTACCGATAGGTTCGCCTGTACTTACCTCAATATAAGCCTTTTTCTCTTGCCGGACAATCCCGGCTTTGATAAGGGCTTGAAGCACTTCGTCACCGCTGAGTTTTTTGTCAGTGGCAACTGGGTTCTTTTTGATGATTTCTTCGGCAATTTTGGTCACGATCTTACCAACCAAACTGAATCGGATGATGTCCGGAACAGTTGCGGTGATACGATAATGAGCACCGAGAAGCTCGGCTGCTTTGTCAGAAATCTTCGAGATGTCTGCTTCAGTGAAACGATCTTTCCGGCTGTCGTCTGTCAGATAAGCGGCCACGACTTCTTCAGGCGTGTCCATGATTACCTGGCCCGAACGTACCAGATGATAAGCCAACAGCAATTTGATGATGCGTTTGTCGGCCGTGGTAAATGTTGCGTTCCGCGTTACCGGGTTTTCAACGAATGGGAGTTGGACCATGATTTCACGGTCTTCGTCCCAGATGTTTAAGTCCAGGCGGCGGCGCACTTCTTTAGCGATAAATGTTACTTGCATGATAAGAGATGAAGAGAGATGTGATTAAAGAGGATTACGAGACAAGGATGTTGTATCCAAATCTCCAAACGGTCGTGTCTCCGTCAACGCGGTCAACACTGAGCTGGAAGTTTGCGCCGGACACCGTGATGGTCACATCGGTTTGGTTGGCGCTGGCGTTGTCTTCCATGATTTCATAAATCGGAGTACCGACAAGAGCCATCGTACCCGAGTTATTCTCGATTGTTGCCATTGCACGGAAACCGATACGGGCACCGGCAGCACCTTTACCAACACCATAGAACTCAACGAGTGCCATGTACCCGGAAGGGATTGTGTCAGCAAAAGCAACTTCAACCGAGTTGCTCGAAGATGTAAACGTCAGCGGGGCATGGAACACATCGATAGCCTGATCACGGTTCACCGCACGGTTGTACGGGTGCATGATCGGCTTCAGATTTTTGAGTGTAGACATAGAAGTCCTTTCGTTGTTATGATGAAGAAAAGGGGAGGGAAAATCCCTCCCCAATTACACTCAGTCAGTTGTGGTATTGACTTCAACAAGGGCCGAGCAGTATTCGAGGTTGGCCATTTGGATACCCTCGATTGCTTCGACACGCATGGTCATGTCACGGTCGCCACCGTTGACTTTGAACTCTTCGGTACGAGGACCGCCGCCTTCGAACTGAACGCGGGTCACGCACTCAGCCATCGGCACCATCAGTGCAACAGCAAGACCGGCACCATCCTTCAACGAACCGGAAGGCATCGGCGAACGATACTCAAGGAACGGGTCCATGAGGAAGTCCAGAACACCCAGGTTGTTTTCGAAACGGTTACAACGGATACCGGCAACGTACTCTTGCGAGTAGAAGCGCTGTTTGTCTTCGTAGGCTTGCGACAGGTACGAAGCAAATTTCGCGTTGGTCAGCACTTGGCGATTCTCAGGTCCGCCGGACTCAGCACCGAAGTTGAACTCAACGAAACGGTTGATGTTCGACTTGAACTTGTTGGCATCAAATACTCCGGCAGTCGTGAAGTCACCTTCTTGACGGGAATAGTTGTAAACCAGGTCCCAGATACCGGGCGACGCATAAGCGTAGTCGGTTTCACCGCTCGGGAGAGTCACAGCCCGCTTACCACGGATACCGTAGTATGCGTTGGAAGCACGGTTCAGGCGGAACTGGTTGAACAGTTTTTCCTGGTTACGGGTGTAGATGTCGACATACATCTCAACAGTCTGTGCAAGGCGGGAGAAGGTACGCTCATGCGAGAAGTTCTCAACATAAGTGTAGTCCATCTCACCAACAGAACCACGGGAACGAATCTCGATGTTCCGCTCGATGTTACGGATAGAACCGAGTAGTTCGAGCTTTGTAGTCTCGCTAACCGCTTTAACCAGGTTTCCGGCATCCAGCGAAGCAAGGGTAATTGTGTCAGTGCTGATGTCGGTGATCACAGCATACTGCCAGCCACCGCCGTCTTTTGCGTAACGCACTTTGTCGTCTTTGCGGAAATAGGTTCCGAGACCAGCAGCAACCGTGAAGGTTTTTCCAGTTGCACCAGGGGTGTAAGAACCGTTGGCGCCAGTACCGTTGATCGTCGCAGCAGCAGACGTAACACCGGCAAGACCGGCAGCTTCACCCGGGTGGAGCATGTCTTCAGCATACCATTCAACCGCGATTTTGTTCGTGGTGCGGTATTTCGACATCAGCTGGTTCAGCGTGTCGATAACGAAGTTGAAAGGTTTGTAGAGAACGATTTCGTTGGCCACATCGCGCATTGCGATGGCACCGTAACCGGCCTCAAGGTTGTTTGCAATCAGACCGACGTTCGCTTTGTAAAGCTCGGCGATGTACGAGGTCTGTACCGTAAACGGCTGGTTCGCAGCCAGATTCGGGTTGTTGGAAGTGGTCGGGCTGGTGGTAGAACCCCCAAAGCGCGAGCCATTAAAAGTAGTTGACATAAGTCTTTACCTGTTGGGTTTGTTATTGGCGTTTTTCAAGGAACTTTCTGTTACTGAACATGCTGTCGCGCCGCTCGTTGTATTCCTTTAACCGCTTTTCATGGGCAAGGTCTGCAACAGATTTTGGTCCCGAGGCAGTTGGCATCGCCGGGCGACTTCCGAATTGCGGAGGCTGCGGCTGTTGCTGCTGTACCGGGGTGGTGAAACGACGCATTGCGTTCTCTGGGATAGGCAAATTTTTAGCCCGCAAAACATCAATCGTGGCCTTATAGAAGGCATCGGGGGCGATCATGTCCAGGTTTTGTGGGTCTCGGTACGCAACGGCCGTCCTCTGTATCTCTTGGTACAGATGAGCGTCTTTGCCAGCAAAATCCAACCCGGTGTCTTCTACCACCGACATAAATGATGTTTGGAAACGGTTCTTGTTTTCCTGCTCAATACGGCGCTGTTCCATCTCAGCCTGTGCTTGCTGTGTCAGCTCTTGCTGGCGCTGCAAAGACATTCGAGCGGTACGTTCTGCCAAAGCATCAGAGATTTTCAACTGCCATTCGGCCGGTGTAACCCATGCTTTTTGATTAGGATTCAGTAAACCTTCCTTGACGAGAGTTTGCTCAAGCGTGTCATTCGATTGTCCTTGTGGGCCAACAGGCACAGTAGGCGATTGTCCAGCTGGTTTCGCTGGTTCCGCCGGGCCACCCAAAAGGTTCCGAATATTGTCGAGAGGCTCACCCTTCATCATTGCGTTCACGACCTCTTTGTATTTGGGGTCGCGCTCGCCCAGGGCGTTCAGTTGAGAAAGAACAGTGTTTGCTTGAGTAGCTTGTCTTTGCGCTTCCACGTAGGACTTTACGACGCGCTTTGGGTCTCCCCCAAAAGTCTGCTCGAAAGTGCGCTGAAGACGAGTTTCCTCATCATCCACGGGCGGAAGGTACGAAGGACTTGCGTTCGACGCAAGTGGTGCCGGTGGAGTTTGTTGAAATTGGGGTGCAGGGGCCGGTGGCGTTACAGGCGCGGGAGCCGGAGCCGGGGCTGGTTCAGGGGAGGCGGCCGGAGCTGCGGGTTCTGCCGGCGGAGTTTGTCCAGCAAATTGCTGTGCAATCCAGGCTGCGTTTCTGTCGCGCAGTTCTGGCGTTACCGGTTCATTGGAAGTTTGTTGTGAAGACATGGTGTAGAGTGGGTGTTATTGTTGGATTTGAGCCATTCGTGTCGGTTCAGATGCGCTTCTTTGTATCTGCGCGTTACCTTGAACCATTTGTTTTCCTTTGCCAGACTGTGAGGCTTGCATTTGCTTCATCTTCTCGACCTGGAGCTTTGCGACAATCTGAGAAGCAACTTCCATAGAAATCCCTTGTTCAAGCGCGATCTGTTGTACCATTTGCAAATCAACTTGATTTTGCATCTGAGCCAACTGGCTCTCACGCTGTACTTTATAGAGTTCACGGACAATTTCATGGCGGTTGGGGTCATCAGAGAATTTAAGTGCCCAAGCGTAGAGGTTGATGTCGCCAGTTGCCATTGCAAGCTGCTGGAGTTGAGCTGCGCGGGTGTTTTTCATCTGCGGGTCGTTTTCGTCCGGCACGATCATAAGACCGACCTGGCCGCCTTTTACAGTAGACGCAAAAAGATCGAACTCATCATCAAGCTCGACGTTTATCCACTTGGCATGTTGTTCGCCGATGACCCGGATGACACTCGATTTCTTTTTCTTCATGTCTTCTACGCAAAGTGGCAACACCTTGTCGTTGTAGAAGGTTTTGAGTGTCCTGAAGAAGTTGTCAAAGACCACACCGTTGTTCTGCTGACCCTGCGCGATCTGAAGTTTGTACCGGCCCGTTGGTGTTTCGCCCGGGGTCTCGCCCATTTGGGCCATGTTGATACCGCCGATACGAAGCAGTTTGTTCTCGTAAAGCGAGATAATCCGGCTCATTTCACCAAGACCCTGACCGACTGTGGTCACTTGCTGCATGAACTGGTCAAGTTTCTGCATTGGTTTGAGTTTGGCTACCAGAACGCCGCCGATACGGGTATAGGCTTCGGTAATCTCATTGATGTCGTAGCCGGATTGAACCATCACGTCCTCGTTGACAACGACCAGCCCTTTTGCGCTGTTGGCCATCATCAATTCCTGGAACATGTAGGCTTTGTTCAATGCCTGTACGATGTCCGCGATTTCCTCCAAAACGGAGTTGTACTTACCCTGGGTAAACTGTGGGTAGTAAAATGCGTAGGGGTGCGACTGGTGCGGGTACTTTGACGGACCCCAATAGAGCAATGCTTCACGGGTAAAAATGGCTTGGTACCACATTTCCCGGCTTTTCTGCTCAATGGTGAACCGGGATTCGACGATTTGATTGATCATCATCTCCGGGTCCTGAGTTTCCATAAAGCCCAGCTGCGGGTCGCTCTGTGCCATAGTCAAAGCAACGCCGGCGCGAAGTTTATCAAGTACCTCTTCACGCGACATCATCGGGTCATTGACCGTGTGTGTAGCGCCGGTTTCCGCGTCCGTTACCATCCATTTCAGGACAGAAACACGGATGAACATGTCGTGGACTTTGACTTTGTAGTCCATGTCAACACCTTCGTTGAACTGGAAACGGGTCTGATAGTCGTCAGAAATGTAGGCGTATTCCCCTGACCGGCTATTGGTTTTGCTTTGGTACAACCGGTACAAATCTTCCCGGAGATCGGGCCAGTATTGCAACAGCTCGGTAATGTTCATCTCATGGGTCTCGCCCACGAACTCGATGTCATTCCGGTCGTATCTGGTCGAAAGCTCGTCATAGATCAGGGCGCGGATAGGTACCGATTTGATGTCGATTCCGCCGCCTTCAAAAATCCGCTCACTGTAAATCGCCTTCAGCGCGTGGGCGCCGAGAACAATCCCGTTCTCAAATGTGTCCGATTCTTCGTACTCCCCGGAGGAATAATACCGGACGTTTGACATGTAAGCCGACAATGCCTGGGCGTATTTGTCGTCGGCGATGTTGTTGTAATACTCTTTGGCTTCCTCAATGGACGGAAATTCGTGCTGGTGTTCTTCGAGGAATTTTTCCAACCCCTTTTCAAAACGACGAAAAGAATTTACGTCGGAGGGAACGACTTTGAACTTGAATTTGTTTTCGCGCTGCCGGGAAATCAAGTTGTTGATAATCGTCCGGTGATCTTTGAACTCGTAAGGAGTTACACCGAGAGAAGCAAAGGCCTTCAGGTCATCTTCACTCCAAAGCGATTGCCGGTACAGTTTCAGAAGATTCTCTTCTTTTCCGATACGGGCCGATTGAAAACTGTTACCGCGATCAACCAAATCCATAAGCCTGGCGAAGACAGCCATAGCCTCTTTGTCAGGCAGCCCGCTGTTATTGAGCAGTTGCCCTTTGCTGCCACCGTTGTTCTCGATCGGATATTGGATGATCAGGGAGTTTTGCATTACTTATTGAAGAAGGTTTGGAACAAGAGAAGGCCGAAGGTCAGAAGCCAAGCGATTGTCTGAATTGACTCACGATAATTTGGTGTCTGCTTTATGCTGCTTTTCAGAACAGCAATTTCTTTTTCCAAATCATTGATTCGCCTTGTCAGTAAGTCAATGGACTCGATTTTCGTTGTATGTCGCAGGAGAAATTCCTTTACGTCTCTGAACTCTTCCGATAATTTTGAAAGGAGTTCGAGCACCTGTTTCACATCGCTGTTTGGCATCGCGTTCTGATCTTGCATGGCCCGCTACGGATTTTTGCTACAAAATATACAAAATTTTACGTTTTCCCAAGTTTGTTCAATGAGAGGCCCGGGATTTTCTTGACCATGCTTTTAGGTTTGTAAACACTTACCAGGTCTTTTTGTTGCGATTTCTTTCGAGCATAGTCGACAATCGCATCCTCATCGTTCATTGCGTAGTGTATAGCGAGAGCTTTTGCGATAACGATGTCGTCGTGCGACTTTTCATCGGCTTCGAAGCGCGTTTTACCGCCTTTGATTTTCCGAACGAAGGAAATATGCTCGTTGATTGCATCAAGACCAAGTATCCGGTCGTAGCGGAAATCCTCGCCCTGCGGCTCGAGCCAAGCCAGGTATTGAGAAAGCAGACTTGTCCGGCTTCCCGGTGTCTGGACATTCCCGGACCCGGTGTGGTATCCGTACTGAGGTTCGCCGGATGCCGTGTAATTTCGAACGTAAATCTCGCCCTCGTATGGGAAAAACCCTTCCGGGCGTATGATGTTCACCACGGTGGTCATGTTGGCTTCCGGGATTACTTTTGCGTAGTTGTAGAACGACGCCAGCTTGACAAGTTCCTGGGCGGCCAGGTCTTCACGCAAGAGCCCGCGCCAGATTGCGACAAACGTGTCATCGATCTTGTCGTACACCGCCATGACCGTGTAGTCACCGTCTTCCTTACCAGTCGAAATATCCATGCCAATGTAGTACCGGCCGTAATAGTCGTCTTTGGGCATGGTTCTGATGAGCAGCGGACCGCCGAACTCCGTCTTAAAAGTTAGGTCATCGTCGATGTAGCCGGTTTGTTTCTCAAAAATCTCCGGGTTGTAGTTGGCCCGCATTGGTACGAGAATGCCGGAGTTGAAGTATGATTGTGATGAGCCCTGGAATGCTTCTTCCGGGAACGTCGGGTAATACCGGTATGCGTCAAGGATTTTCGAGTTGCATCGCTGGACAAGGTTCCACCGGTACCAGTTGAGCTGTTCTTCGGTGACTTTGAACTCTTCCCGCAGCATGCCCTCGTTTTCGATGAATTTCTGCTTCGAGACAGGGTAAAAATCCACGTTGTCGATCGAGTACATGTCGCCATTGATGAGCGGCATCTGGTATTTGGAGACCTCGTACCAGGGGACGAAGAATGGGACAAAGCCAGAGAAGTTCTTTGTTTTGCCCGCTTTGTAGGCTGCCCAGGACGCTTCGGCCCGCTTCCACTCGTTGTAGAAGCCCTCGCCGATACCGGTCATACCGTTGGCCGTGGATTCAACCATGAAGAACACTTCCGGCGCGTCGAGCGGTATCTGTTGGGACAGAGAGGCCTTTACCGTGTCGTATTCGGCATAGTTGGCCGCCTCGGACAAATGCACCGCATTCACGGTATCCCCTTTACCCACGTTATCTTTCGAACCAGCGTGTCGGACGTAGAGTTCAGCTTCAGTGAAATTTCCGAATTTGATGTTACTATCGGAAAACCGGTCCAGTGTCGGTTTGAAACGCACCTCATTGATCACCCGCCCGCTCGGGTCTACAATTTCCAGCACGTCCGGCATGTAGGTAAAAATCCTCTCGTACTTCTGCCAAATGAGGTCTTGGTCTTTTTCGTTGTGGGACAGCGCCATCGCACGGCATTGTTCCAGGTTCATCATCATATCGCTGATGTAGGTAGCCGTGTAAGTCGTGAAGCCAACCTGTCGCGGTTTCAGGATGATGCAGTAAAATCGTTTCGACACACCGTTCGATTCAACGTAGGTCCGCTGCCGTTCAGATTCGGCCAGCTTGTGCAATCGCATTTGTGATTCATTCGGGTAGAACGCCCGGATTTTGTTGTCCTCGGTACGGATGTTGTAGAGGTACTGGGTTCTGGTCAGATACTCCGAACCGAACTTGGAAAACTCAGCGAGAGGGACTTTGACACGACGGAGAATTTCAGAGGGCATGGTGGCTAAATGAGGTGAGTTGCGTCGGATGCAAGTGATATGAACAAATCGTCATATAGTGGCTGGAGGTGAGGTACATCAATAATAGTTACTAAGTATGTACTCAAGCATAGTAATATACACCTACAAGTGTTTGTCTTCATTCTTGGGGTCGAAGTTTGCATCAGCCATTAAAAAGAAATTCTCCGTTATGCCATGTAACAAGACCCATCTTCTCACTTTTCAGCATTTCTTCATGCACCAAATTGAATCTCCGGTTGACGTGGATGAGATCAGTATTTTGGATGCAGAAGTAATGGCCGGCAGTGTAAAAGCGCTTGGCGTGTTTCGGTGCCGCTGCGGAATAAGTCTCCAACGCTTGATTGGCTTCTTCAGACGTCGAGAATTTTCTCTTAACGATCTGGCTCTCGACGGTCATCAACCCGAGTGCGACAGCTTTGCGTTTCCAGACTTTTGCAGTGGACACAGAAATGCCCAGCATTTTTGAGATCAGGGTTCTTGAGACGCTCGCTGGGAGATACCGTTCTCCGGTGTTGAGATCGTACTCGGGACTTTTAGACGACTGGCAAACCAACTGGGTGAAGTAACCCGGAGATTTACAAAAGTCCCGCTTAGTCACCAATACCTGAGTTTTGGTCTTGCGGGCGTGAGCGATGTAGTTATCGTATTGGAGTAGTACCACGCGCATGGAGAAGTAATATGACTTCATCTGCTTGAAGAACGATTCATGCACACGGTAGTTGTAGTCCGTGCGAACTCTCGTCTTCAGGCGGCCGCCGTTGCGTGTAAACGAACGGATTACATACTGACCGGCTTTTCTGCCCCGGTGTATGTAGCCGACCTTCATGGCTTTTTCTATCCACGTTTTGAGAGAGCGCTCTTTAATCCCGAAGAATCGGCAGATGTCTGCGACCCGGGTATCATTGAGCATGAGGTTGCCGGTGTTATTCGACAAACGCATCATATACATGGCCAGCCCAAGGTATTTCGTAGCTCTCGCCTTGAGTGCTCGTTCGAGCAGCTCCGGGTGGATTGTTACAAAATCTTGCGTTTGGGCGATCATCGTGTTTGAATATAGGAACTTTTTAGGTATATTACAATATGGAAATAGAACTACTTCAAACAGAATTGTTCAAAACTCACCCCCGGCATGAGCAGATCAGCTTCCGGGAGGAAGACCATAAGTACATCTACACCGACTTCCATACCGAAGAGCAGGAAGTATGGACCGGCGTGACCACACTCATAAAAAAGTTTCAACCGAAGGTCGACTGGGATGCTGTGGCATTCGGTGTCGCCAAGAAGCGGCGCAACCTCGGCGAAGTTGGTATCACGAAAGAAATGGTTCTGGCCGAATGGAAGAAGAAAGGTACGGACAGCGCCGAGCGTGGTACGTTCATCCATAATGAAATCGAAGATTGGATAAACACCGGCACCAATGAAGGTGGTTACGCGCACGTAATTGATCGGTTGAAAGAGTTGCTCGAAATCCACGGCTTGAAACCGGTCATGGCCGAAGCGATTGTTTATGACGAGACCATCAAATGCGCCTCCATGATTGACATCCTGTGCGAGCGCGACAACAAATTGGTCATTGTGGACACCAAAACGATGGCCGACGGCATCAAATTCAAAGGCCATAACGGCAAAAAGATGCTCTATCCGTTCCATAAACACGAAGACTGCGACTTTACGAAGTTCAGTATTCAGGTTGGTATTTACGAGCGCTGGCTCAAGCGTAAATATCACTGCGACACGGACGGCGCCTACATTTTCCATACGGACGGTACCTCTGGCCAGCTGCATTACGTGAAGAAAATGGATGCAGAACTCGATGAAATGTATGCTATTTTAACGGAACAAACCACCGAAAAGGCACCCTGGGAATGAGACGCCACCAAAAGAAGAATATTGCGATAGACATCGACGGAGTAATCTGTGATTGGCAGGGGCATTTGTCAAAATTGGTTGCAGAGCGTCTTGTTGTGACCGAGCCTTACCTGGAGAAGTATGACCAGATTTGGCACGTCAAGGATAAAAAGACGAACAAATCGATTGCGAATTTTGCATTTGACGACTGGAAAGACGAACTTCACCGGGACGCGCCGGTTCTGGGCAACGCGGTACAAGTGATCAACGATTTAACCTCTGACTTCAACATTTTTTACGTTACCGCACGTCTGCCCGACCAAGAAACGAACAAATGGCTAACGAAGCACGGATTCCCTGGCGTTCTGCATTTTATGCGGGACAAAACGGATGCCCCGTGCTCGGCCATTGTCGACGATTACATCCACAACCTACGCGCATACGAGAAGAAATACCGTATTGCTGTGTGTTTTACCCAAGAATGGAACAAAAATGAGCGATTCAGGTACCGTATTGACGCCATCGAGCAGCTCCCTCAAGCGCTCGAAAACGCGGGTCTGCGCCCTTGACCCCTCTCTTACAGCCACCGGGTATGTAATTGTCGACTTGCATCCGACGCAAGTTGAGATAATTCGGTACAGTTACTTCGCCTCGAAGTCAGACAAGCCGGGTATTCGTGGCCGGCAAGAAGAACAGTTTCTTTACGCTGTGCAACTCATGGGTTTGATCGAGGCGTATGGCGTTGATGAGGTCTATGCAGAGTTCCCGCACGGGTCCAAAAGCAACCGGGCGGCCGTCAGTCTGTCTATGGTCACATCAGTCATCACCGCGATCTGCTATGCCAAGTGCATTCCATTGACGTATAAGTCGCAATTTGAGGCGAAATCTCACTTTATTGGGTCGCAAATCGACATGAAAGACATGGTTGTCATCACAGCGTTGCAGAAATACCAGAAGTTCGGGTACAAGAAGCCAAAGACCAAAAAAGAGTCTGAGGCCACGGCCGACGCACTGGCAATTTTCGATTTATGCTTCAAAGAACGCTTCCCGAACCAGTATTTGCAAATAATGGGTTAATGCGTTATTTTTCGCGCAAAACTATCCACCAAAATGGGCGAAGCTCTAATATTTTTATATAAAACTACCAATCTAATAAATGGTAAATTTTATATCGGAGTTCATCGCACATACGACATCAATGATGGGTATATTGGCTGTGGTGTTAGGTCGCAAGCCTATGCAGTTGCCACGAATCGTTTTGGGATTAAATCCGCGTTCATACGAGCTGTTGTGAAATATGGATATGAAAATTTTAAACGAGAGATACTTGAATTTTTCGATACGGTAGAAGAAGCCTATGCGCGTGAAAAAGAAATAGTTGATCTACCTTTTCTACAACGTAAAGACACTTACAATACAGCGCTCGGAGGAAAAGGTTCTATAAAACCAAGCAATGCGGAAATCCACAGGGATGTAATAAGAGAAGAATACCAAAACGGGGCGACTATTGTCGGTTTAGCTAAAAAATATAAAACCACATCAACTTCAATAAAAACAGCCATAATCGATTTACCAAAACACGTCTACAAAAGAGAAAGTTTGATCAAATACTCAAACGAGTTTAAAGAAGCTGTTATTACAGATTATCGTGCTGGTATGGTGTTTGCCAAAATGATAAATAAATACTCTATTGATATAAAAACAATAAAGAAAATTTGCGCCGGTACAGAAAGACCTAAAAAATCCAAGAAAGCTGCGGAATTAAAAGGTCGCGGGAGGTTTAAAGGTCATGTTTTTGTTAAAAATTCGACAGAGTATGTCGTAGAAACGACGTTGCCAGAGTTTTGTGAAAAACATGATTTAAACTATCAAACAGCAATAAAGATGATAAAAGGAAGCGTTTTAAATCATCGTGGTTGGACTTATAGAGACACAAAGACAACACTGAAAACAAACCGTTTCGCCGGCGTCAAAGTTGCTAAAGATGGTAAAATTTACGATATTCCGCCAAGATTTAGCCATTTTAATGCCGCACACGGTGTTACTTACGCAGCAATGAAAATGCTAATTTCTGGAAAAATCAAACAAACCAAAGGTTTTACCGTTTATCATGGGTGAGAGCAAAACATCAAAATACTACGCAGACCCCAAAAATGCCGCTGCAAAAAAGAAACGCCTTGCATACCAAAAGAAATACAATGCCCGCGAAGATCAAAAAGATTATCGTGTGGAATTGAACGCCCACAACCGTAAAACCGGTAAGTACGGTAATGGTGACGGCCTCGATGCCTCCCATAAAAACGGCAAAATTGTAGGGTACGAAAAAGCATCATCTAACCGGGCCCGCAATGGTAAAGGCTCGACAAAACAAAAGGGATAACACCATGCAACCCAAAAAGAAACCAGTTGCCCCGGTAAAGCCGGTAGCGAAACCAGCTGCTAAAAAGGTCACAAACCAAAAAGCAAAGCCGGAAGAGAAGCCCATGAAACCCAAAAAGGGCACCGTCTACTACGGTAAGAACAAAAACGATAATTCAATGGAATGAGCTACGTTTACACCACCGCAGATGACGATCGAGAGCAGTATGACCACAGACTGCCCTCAAAAACACTTCCAAACGGACAAACCGTCTATTACGACGAAGAGTACGACTTGGAGTTCGTAAGCGAATTTGAATTGCCCAACATACAGCTCGTCACATCTGACACTCGAAACGCTGCGCGAGCTAAAGTAGCCAAAGCTGTTCAAAGCGACCCTCTCTACACCACCTTGTCCGACTACAAACCGTATGTCGAGAAGGTCCGGGAAGGGTATGCCAAAGAAGCGGAGGCATCTGGCCGCAAGTTCAAATCCAACAAAATCCAGGTACCAACATGATCGTAGTAATTTTCTCTATTCTCCGCCGTCTTTTAATCGGTATGATTCCCGATTTCATTGATCTCGTCACAAAAGGATGGGACCATGTGAAATGGCAAAACCTCATGTCCGAGTTCGGCGGTAAAAACAACTGGGATAAAGTCCGGTTGGTTGGAAACTTCCTCGCGCCAGTCTTCCTGCTGTTCATCGGCATGTTGGTTGTCGAGGCTCTACTGTATTTTGAACTCATCACCCCGGAGACCGCTAATGCGATCATGGGCTTTCTTAATCCTACTGGGGGCGCTGGTAACTAACTGTTGCCCGCGCATCGTCTCAAAAACAACAGTCGATACCGTTTACGTCGAAAAGCCGGTTTATATCCCAGAAAAGACCGGCTTTTTTACTGATGTACTCTTGACAGACAGCATCACGGTCGCCGACCCTGATCTTGAACTCAACCTTATTCCCCTGGAATCCGGCAAAGTGAAGATCAAGTACAAAATCAAGCGGGACACGGTTCGTATCGAGATGCCGCAGCTCACCATTACTGAAACGGTGGTGAAGGAGAAAAAGGTCACTGCATGGTGGTCCTACGTCGTTCTCGGTGTCGGATTACTCATCGCGCTGCTTGCACTTCTCCGAAGATAAAAAGGCCGAGGATTTTAACCCCCGGCCCGCTCTTATCACACCTCTTCACTCTGCGCTCAAGATAAAAAACGATTTTCCAGTTGGAAAAAACAAAAACTTGTGCTAACTTACAATAACATCATTCCTCTACACTCTATGAAGAAGTTTGCGCCCATTTTAACCAAATTCGCCGGAAAGTTGAAAGATCACCGGTATTGGGAGATCATGCTGTGCGGAGACAAAATCTGTCTGGCCAAACGTCTGAACTACACGATTCGCAAATCCGGGCACATCCACACCAGTGCTGCGCCAACGATGTATTTCCTTTTTGAAACAAATTCCGAGTATTCGGCCGGCAAGTACAGGATTATCTGGACTGGTCGAGCCAGCACCCACCAGCTCGCGGCGTTTGGAGCCTTATGGTACCGGGCGGAATTGGCTGGGCAGCTGCCGAGTATCGAAGAAGTTGAGCTTGTGTTACCTCCTGTTTGATAAATACTCGTATCATCTTTAAGCCAGCGTTTTGACCGATGCTGGCTTTTTTATTGCAACCACTTGGAAACGTCTTTATATTAGGGATTACCAACGTAATCATTCTTTAATGAAGACAAAGTATCCGCACCTTAGACGAGTCGCTGATGAACTCGTTCTAAAACTGGAAGCCGGCGAGCAGATTTCGTTTCAAGTTGAAAGCGCCGCCCACGACATTCCGGTTCGCAAATTAAGAGATGCTGTGGCAACACGACTTCTGAACGCCACGGTTAAACCAACAAAACCAGAATTACACGGAGATAAGCTGGGGGATGAGGTGATCGACTGGGCCGCTCTGAAGCAAGAGCACCAGCACAAGTTTGAAGTACAGGAGCATAAGAATACGGTCGCCAAGGAACGCAGCATTGTGTTCAAGGACGGCCCGATTCTACTCGTATTCTTCGGAGATCAGCACATCGGCAACAAAGGCACTGACATCAAGCGCATGTTCAAAGAGCTGATCATGGCCGTGCAGACACCGAACACCTACGTGTTTATGATGGGCGACGTGGTTGACAACTTCATTGTCTCCAAATTGCTCGCCAAAAACTTCACGGCGGCCGTCGGTATTGATGAGCAATGGAAACTTGCCCGGCACTACATCGAGATCGCCGGACCCCGCCTTCTGGGCGCTGTTGCCGGGAACCACGGTCTTTGGACGCAGATGCTCGCCGGTATCGACTATGAGAAGGAAATCGTGCCGCGTGGCGTGTTTTACGACACAGACCAGCTCGATCTCCGGGTCCAGGTCGACAATGCGGAGTTCAATCTTATCCTCCGGCACCAATGGCGCGGCCGTTCAGAGCTGAATGACTCGCATGGCCTCGAAAAAGGCGTCAGAATGAACTACCCCGACGCAGACATCGTAGTAGGTGCCCACACTCATCCTGGCGCACAGGTAAGGGAATTTGTGCATAACGAACGCCCGAAGCTCGCTATCCAGGTCGGCACGTACAAGATGTATGACGATTTCGCCAAATCAAAGGGTTTCAAGCCCCACGATAGGTCAACAGGCGCAGGTGTGGTACTTTACCCGGACGGCAGCTTCCACGGCAGCCGCAACCTACTGAAATTGTACGGGCTCATGCACATTCTTGACGATCGCAATGAAGAAGACTCTGCTGATTGAGCTTGAGCCGGATGATTCACCAAGAGCACTTGAAGTCTTCGCCCAGGCGGAGACTTTACGCTCTGCGGTGTGGGAGTTTGACCAGGACTTGCGGGCGCTCTCAAAGTACGGCGAAACCCGGGCAGGCGAGCTGAAAAGCGAACATTCCGACCTGGTTTACGAAATCAGACAGCTTTTGCATAAGCATCTTGATGAACATAATATATTACCGTTGGATTTGGATGTATAATTAAATATATTCCAAAACACCATCATTCTATACTATGACAAAAGAACACTTATCGGAAATCATTGATGCTGTTTTTAATCGTGTAAAGCACATCAACAACACAAAAGGCGCTGATTATGCCCCGGGCAAGGATGCTTTGGGCAATTTCAAGAAGGTAGCTGAAGACACGGGTATCAGCAAGTACCAAGTCTGGTCGATTTACGCCGGCAAGCACATGGACGCCATCCGGGCAGCGATTAAAAACGCACCTCCCGGCCAGCGCCCGTCCAGAAAAGGCGAACCGCTTGAAGAATCGATCAACGACACGGTTTTGTACTCGATTTTGCTGCTCGCGCTGATGATCGAAGACTCGCAAGAGGTCGGAAATGGTTGATTACAAGGTAATTACCATCGAAGAAGTCAAGCTCTACCACAAAAGGGGTCAGAAAATGACTCCTTTTTACTCAAATGTGCTTGCCTTGCTGCGCGAAATGGACAGAAAGACCGCGATGCAGTGTATTTTTGAGCCAGGCGACCCCAATCCGGTCGTTTTTTACAACCGTTGCTTACAAATTGCCAGGAAAAACTTCCCTGAGAAGAAGCTGGCGATGGTAAGCGACCGAAAAGCAGAACACCCCACCTTTTACTTTTACTGGAAATGAAAGCATATCTCTTTCGAAAACAACAAACGAGCGTTGCCAGCGTCGGACACCTGTTCTTAATGGAAGGCGATTTGGTTGTTGCAGAATTTGCAACAGTTGAGCTGCCGTGGAAGAACAACGAATCAGGCAAATCCTGTATCCCGGCCGGCACTTATCTGGTCAAAAAGCATACGTCGCCGAAATTTGGTGCATGCTACAAGGTCAGCGAGGTACCGAATCGCACAGACATCCTCTTGCACTCGGCGAATTACTCCAGAGAGCTGCTTGGCTGCATCGGAATTGGCACAGATCACGCCGACATTGACAAAGACGGTACTCAGGACATTACCGCATCGAAAGCGGCTATGGAGCGATTATTGAAGGTCGGGCCGGAGAGTTTCACCATGACTATTTTCTCTGCCGCCGTTTAAGATGGCTTTCGAGTTATTCATGGACATAGCCAGCTGGTGTTTCATCGGCTGGCTTTATTTTTTGCTCATTAAGGTGCTGATACAAAAAAAGCCGGACATTTCTGCCCGGCCCGGAGACGTCAGTAAAGACATCTGGTAGAAGCGCAACCGGGAACTCCCAGTCCACTACCATAACGCTATTGATCGTAACATTACGATGAACTTGCGACAAACGCAAGTATGATACAGATATTGACCACCACGTAGATTGCGAGCGCGGCGGCCATTATCAGCAGGATGTCACGGGGCTTTTTTAGCAATCTTCATCTTGATAAGCGGTTGTTCGGATGTTTGGAGTGCCTCGCGGCCGTCGACAGTCCAGGGTATAATTGCGTCATCAAGGTGCATATACAGTTCATGTCGGATGACCTGGTGCATATCGTAAGCGACGCGGGCCCGTTCAGAGACGTTTTTCTGGTAGATACCGAAGCTGGCGCCCGGGGCGAGATCAAATGCTTCTTCTTTGAAGACATCGACCATTTCATAGAACTTTGGCCAGTCCCGGATGATGGGCGCGGCCGGTCCTTTCATCGCGTCTATCTGCCCGAGTGCCAACCTCGTATAGATGTCCAGTGCTTCGCTGATCAGACGCATTTGCTGCGGAGTGCATTCAATGGTGACTTTCACAAAAAGAACCTTTCGATTACGGTTACGTGGTGTCTTGAGCAGATTTCGCGTATCAAAACCAATAACCCACGATCTTTTTCTTGTACGTTAGTGTTCGCATCGAAAATAACGCCTTGACAGAACTCTCTGAACACCGACCCTGGCGGTGGTACGAGCGTTGCTATGATTTCCGTGCTGCTTTCTTCTATCCTGAAGTGCAAATTCGGGCCGGTATGTCGTTTTGAGGGTGTGTCATATCCGTGGACGCGATCACTTACCGCCACGTCCATATACCAGGTGTTGTGTTGGTATGTTGTTTGCACTGGGGCGGGTTGTTTAGGCAGGGTCTCTTCTCTCGGCAAAGAGAACTCATCGATAGCCTGGAACGCTTGTTTGATGGCCCGCGCCCGGAATTGTTCGACGCGCAGATCACCGAATACTGCATAATCACTCGGTTTAGCCTGTATTGCTTCTATCAAAATAAGAATGCAGCCAGTAAGCTGACCATTGGCGAATTTAAGTTGTTCGTTGGTCATAATGCAAAATTTAAAGGGTCGCGCCCAATATACCACCCTTTGTGATTATTCCCCAACACTGAAACGATTTTTTACAAAACATAAAAAAATGACTGGTCACTTATTACTGATGACCGATCACCAGGGAGATTTGATCTCCGAAATGTGTTTAAACTGGGACACTTGAAGCAAAAAAATGGTTCACGTAGTTTTTTGATCTAAACACCCCCGGTGTTCTGCCTCACGACCACCCCAATAACCCCCTTCCGTTTCCTATTTGAGATGGTTGCAAGTGTTTCCGCTTGTAAAGTCTTTTACAAATGGCGCTGTTTGGTGCATACTCTTTAACAGCATTTGATCAAAAAAGGCTTGTTTGTAAAATTTATTTACAAAAAACGCTGGTATCATTCTCTCAGTCAGCAGACAGTCTGCCGACACATAACAACGCCCGAACACGGGCACACACGTAGGAGTACATTATGGGAAAATCAGCCGTAACAACCAAAACTGAACAAAATTGGGTAATTGTTTCGCAGGACGAAAATACCGTAGTATTCAAACCGCAATTTGCGGACGGCACGGACAATTTTAATCTTGCGAAGTACTTTCGGAATAAAGACGTCAGGGAACATAATCCCGCACGTTGGGACGGGACAACCAAAACGTACACCGTTAAAACCGGCGAAAAATGGGAACGGTGTATGGAAGTCTTGTCTTGGGACAAAGCGGAAATGACAAAGCAGTTAAAAGCTGCCAAAGAAGGTACGCAGGAGCCGGTAACTGTGGTTAAAACCGCAGGAAAGCAGACGAAAACAACCGCTGAAAAGCCGGCAAAATCAGAAGGAGTTCCTGCGGGTGAGTTTATCAAACGTGTGGAGGCTCTCGAAAAAGAGAACGCAGATTTGAGGGAAAGGCTCTCAGCTGTTGAGAAAATGCTGATCAAACTTGCAACAAAGTAACAACAAACGGGGCCTTCGGGCCCCTTCAATTCAAAAGGAAAAAATATCATGTCGAGATTCACTACAAGTTTTCAGTCCCGCTTTGAAACTTCAGACTGTGGGCATCGGTTTCCTGAGTTCAACATAAAGCTCACGTATGAAATGACAGAAGGAAAAATGACTTTTGCCCACGCTTGGATAAAACACGCCGACGGCCGCAAAGGTAAAGCGTCGGTAGTTTGGCAAGGTGATGTTTGGTTCTTTGGCGGCGCAGATGAAGAGCTGAGAGAAGAAGCCGAAAGAGTAGAATGGGTGATGAAACAAGTCGATCACCCGACCGACATCATCGAGCTTCTGTTGCCTGTTGATTGATCACCACGCCCCGGCTCACAAGGTCGGGGCTTTTTTGTTTATGGTAAGCACTTACTTACCAAACCTAATCTTTTTAGGTAAAACACGCCTTTTGCCTTAGTGGGTCTTGTCTCCCCCGTAGGAGTGATTCAAAACATGCCTAATAAATTAAGGTGTAATGCACAGGGGGCCTAAATTGATGAGTGTGACCACAGGGGGCTCGAGCCGCTCCCGTGTACCCCAGGCTTTTTCACACTCATCTCCCCGCAGCCGGGGGTAAGTGGTTGCTTACCTGCCTGTTATTTGATACTAATGTAAGTAAGTAAGCACTTACCAACCCTCGAAATAACGCTGGAAACGCAGGTTTGCAGTGACTTACCCAGCATAACAGCTCAGTCAAATAACAAAATATCAAGACAAGTAAGCAACCACTTACCAAGCTCAAGACAAGGAGGGTAAGCGACCACTTACCGGGCATCTTGACAAGCTCAAGACAGAGTCAAGATTGCATTGTTAAACCAAATAAACGGCGAAATAACGCTAATTTCCCAATACTTTCCATTTGGATAGTTACTCTCCGTTTCGATAGTTACTTCCCATTTGGTAAGTTTTACTTGTCAAGATACGCCTGTGCGAAACATCTCCTTACATCTTCTTTACATTTCCCTATTGACACCGTTACATCTGTAAAGATTTTTTACATTTTTGCTCTGGTTCTACGCAGAAATACGGATTTTTTTATTACATCGTTTAACAGCATTTACAAATCGCAACGTACTATCTTAATCCTCGTCGTTAGGAAAGCCCTACCGACACAATACAAACCTTTGTCCCATAGTCATAGAGTACAGTGGGGCAACAAACTCGAAAGGTTCTATCGTGAACACTACATCAGTAAACACAGTCAAAGTAACTGGAAAACGCACCAAGTCAACAGCATCAGCCGGACAAGCGCCCGCACCCGTCAAAGTTCAGACAAAAGTGGCAGTGGCGGATGTCAAAAAAGAGATGAAAGCACGGCACAAAGACCAAAACAATGTCTTGAAAGCCATCCTCGAGGCGGAAAAAAGCCCGTTCGGTGCTATGCGTCAAGCAGTACGGTATCAAGAAGTCGCCCAACTTATCAAGATTAGCGGGGAAGCCGACATCAACCCGGAAATTTTCCCCTTCTTGTCTATGTTTCTCGACGAAAACGGCAAATTGACCGACGGTATCTATAAACTTGCCGACTTCCTGTCTTTTGACAAGCAGTTCATTCAGCGCAAAGACAATCACGTTTACCACTTCGTTTCCATCGGCTACGAAGTAGAAACCGAAGACGGTCTTGTCTGGAAAGAATACTATGCGGGCAAAAAATGCGAAACCGCACAGAAAGCAGCCGAAACAGTCAAGGACACTATGTCCAACGCCAAAGACAAACACACCCAACTGAAACAGACTGTCTTGAAGAAATTCGAGGCTCGCGTTAGTTCTGCAAAGTACGAGTCGACAATGAACGCCACATTCATTCAGAAAGCGCTTCAACGTCTTGAAAAACGGCTCGGTGCCGTCAAAATCGAGACTGTTGACGGTCTGTTACTTCGTATGAAAGTCTGCTAAATCTTGTAACCGGCGACGGTCTTTAGGGCGGTTCGATTCCGCCCGCCGGTTCTGTTCTTTTACATAGGTTTTTTACTGATTCCGCCGACGTTGTAACTTTGTCGCTAAATGCGTGTGCATTGACAAGCCAAAACGCCCCGAAACCGTGTGGTTTCCTTCAAATCAGCGCAGTATCTAACCATTCCGCAATTTGACTTTGTGCTGAAAAACAGTCTTTTGACTGTCCGGCGCCCTGTCTTACCACGAAATTGCTTCATTCGGACATCGGGATACCGGCTGAGTGAATCGACTAATGGCTTTAAGACTCAGACAGGAACCGCCCGCCCAGAGAAGCATCACCTCAAGATAAGGCTTGGGGACGATTCGAAACGCGAATATCCACACACCGTGATGGCGCTTGTTATGCGTCGGTGGTGGGCACATCGGTACGGGCCCGGTGTGAGAAAACCTACAAGCCAGCCAGGATGCTATGTACGGCGCGACCTTCTTAGGTCTGCACTGCCGACCGCATCATACTCGCATTTAACAAACAAGGGCGCACGACTCTGTGCTGTACCTATTGCGACTACGCACAACAAGATGCCTGAACGCAACACGCCCGCCTATTCGTAGGCGCTCCGCGTCTGACTATACGTCGCTTGCAAGTAGGGGGCGCAGTAATGCGCCATTCGCCACAGGGCTGCCCTGCAACGGGGTACAGGGACGTAGTACATCTACGGTCGGGACCGAAACCCGACAGTCCGCTATTTATTCACCAATACAGCCAAAAATGGCACACGACAGAATCAACGCTTCTACGTCCAAGCGGTTCCGGGACGGTCAAACGCGCTACTCAAAACGCGACGCCCGCAAGGATAAGGGCAAGGGGAAAATTAGAGTCCCCAGCGATGGGACGCCCCGCGAAGAACATCGCAAACAAGTACGTTACGGGTACAAAGAACGCCCTGCAACGCCCGCTGTAACACCTCAAAATTGCGCCAAAATTGGCTCAGGAACGGCGCACACGTCGTTTACAGTTACAACCCAACGCTCGCAGCTCAAGCGATCGCACGGGTACATAGATTCGCCCCGTATCCACATCATTAACGGGGACAGACTTGGGAAAAACCCTATGGGTATCCCACGGGAATGACTTGCGTCCAGCGCAAGTTTAATGTTCGCACTCATCAGTCGTGCGATATATAAAACACACCAAACATAGAAAGGTCCAATCATGGATAAATCAGAAATGCGTGGCGCCCGCATATTGGCTGCCGTTTTAATGCTCGTCGAACACGGGTACAACCTTATTCAGCCTATGGGCTGGGACGGTCGTAATCTATCGTTCGACCCACTTTCCGCGCTCTCGCTGGGCGTGCTCATATTCTTCATCTTGTCATCTCAAACTCGGGAGAGAAAATGAAATCAACCCTCCCACTCTTGCTGGCATTTGCTGAATCATCAATGATGCCAAAAAAAAACTTTTCGCTCGGCAACCAAAGAGTAAAATCTTACGGTACCAGTGCCAATAAGTTTGTGGAAGCACAACCACGCAACGCACTCTGCGCTTGCGGGTCGGGTAAAAAGCACAAAAAATGCTGTTGGAATAAACTCAAAGAGGAAGAAAAATGAACGCACGAAAAGAACTGCTCGATAAAGTAGAACCGAAAGACATTTTATGTGCTTCCATTAACTTCTACGATGGCTATCGAGAAAAGCAGATAATACTGCCACTGAATTGGTCCGACGAGGATATGTATTATTTCCTCGTCGCTCTCGACTTTGAGTACAATAATGGCTATGGAATGCAAGAATTGTTCGGCAATGTCTGGATGAAAAACGGGACGTGGCTGGAACGCGAAGAATACGACGGCTCGGAATGCTGGAAACACAAAGTCTGCCCACCCATACCGAGTCATTGTGTTAAAGAAGAAGGGATTGAGGGCTGGGACTACCCGGCCGACAATGGCAACGACAACGAACCTTTGGAGTGATCATGGAAAATCAACTTCGCCGGTACGGTAACTACCGTCTCACCTTTTCGAACGGGCACTATTGGGTCGAATCGCCCTGGATGTCTGAACAAGTGCACATTTATCCAGACGGGCGCTGGTTATGCGCCTGGGCTTATCTCAAAACAGTTGCGTTTCTATGTAGATACGCAGTCAAACACAAAACAAAAGGACAAAATCATGTCTAAAACGAAGATTGCACAATTACGGCGCGTTATGAAACGTGCTTGGGTATTAGTCAGACTGGCCAAGTATTCAATGTCCGGCGCAATGCGTCGTGCATGGGCCGAACTCAAAGACCGGATTGCCCGGCTGGGCTCAAAGCACGAACACCAAGAACCAGACCGTGAATACCTCACGCCGACCGAGTTCTGCGCTGAGTTATTGACTTGGACCCTCAAGATGGTGGTGCGCCCAAAAGAGCGTACACCTTACGGGACCAGACTGGGCCGGCGCGTCATGCTTACGGAGGTAATGCCATGACTATCCACGAATTTATCCGCGTAACTTGGCGGCAGTACAAGTACAGCCACGGCTCAGTCTACAACGCAATACGCCCGCGTCTCGTTTGCAAGGACGGGTTCAGTATGTCAGTGCAAGCGTCAGATGGGCATTATTGCCACCCGCGCCGTGACGAGCCACCATACACCGAGCTTGAGGTGGGCTTCCCGTCGGAAGCAGAACCGCATCTCTTAAAGCATGCCGAAGAACAGGACAGGCCGACAAAAACGGTCTATCCTTACGTGCCCACCACCCTTATCGAAGGGATTATAGAAAAACACGGCGGCATCGACATCGAAGAAACATTCAAAACCCCTTATATCGAGGAATTACCATGAAACCTGAACAGTACAGCAAATTAAATCTCAGAGAAGCCGTCGAGCTTCTGTATCCGAACCAAGAGCAGCTCTTCGGTTACGACACAGCAAAACCAGCCGAACTTGTCCGTCGTATTGTCGACATTTACATAGAAACACTATGGGGCCAACAGACAATGAAAAGCATGTCGGATTGCCGATCAGAAATCTACGGTCATTTGATGATGTCTGTCTATGCCTACGGTAAGAACGACGCGCATACCGAAGGGTTTATCCCATTGACAAACGAATGCCGCCGCATCTTGACATACGCGGGGCAGATGATGGAAACTCATCTCATATTCACCCCAACGCTCGAGAACTTGCGCCCGACGCAAGTATCCATTCATAATGAAAAACTTGAATACGCAAAGGAGTATCTGAAATGAAAAGTTTTATGTATAGATTTCCTGGGGAGCCGTACGCTTACGGTCCCCTGACTGCTGAGAACTATCAGGACGCACGCGAGAAGGTTCGCAAAAGGTGGGGCGTCGGTCGTCTACCCAAAGGCTTTGAGATTTGGGAAAGCGACGGGAGGTGGTAATGGGTAGAGAAAGTTGGACAAAATACAATCTAATGATGTTAGGTAGGGAAGTAGTGGATTTTAATAATCCCGATTTCTGTGCCCGTTGCGGTAAACGTAACGGAGACCACCTTACGGATTTTGCACGAAGAGGTAGACCGAAAGCGTGTCCGTTTGTAAAAAAACTCAACAACGTAAATGAGGAATTAAAATGAGCCACGAAATCTGTCACTCTCACGATTTGTGGGACAATCTCCGGAGAACCATCCGCGACATGTTGAGTGCGGATTATGAAACCGGCCACGAATGGCTGGTCGAAGCGCTGGCCGCGTCGTATTCAAACGTGAACAATTTTCTGTTCTATCCCGAATCGGACGACGCGATTCATGCGAATATGCTCTTTGAAGCCGAAAAGAAAAGACTCGCCAAATTTACGGGCGACGTTCTTGAAGACCTTGTCATCGAGCAAATACAAAAAACAAATACCACCGACAATGGCGGGTTCAATTTCTACATTGACCGCGCAGGGTGGTACACATTAGCACCAAAGGAGCAAGAATGACTACGCACGAAATAGACCGACTCATTACCGAATACCAAGACGCGGCGGAAGAGTATTGGATTGACCAAGACTTCGGCGAGTCTTCGGACGCGAATTATGACAAAATTGTCGCAGCACTTAAACAACTTGCTGTGGCGATCAACAAACAACTACCATGAAAGACATCCAAATACTCGGCTGGTTTTGGTACAACCACACGCCGGAAATGTTCGCATACTGTATGGTGGACATAAACCGTGAATGGTCCGGATATGTGGCTGGTAAGCAACGGTTGTTCGCAGATAACCCGCTGATTTTCCTCGGCTCGTTGTCTGATGATAACCTAAAACGGTTCGTTGTGCGAATGGTCGCACTTCACGACGATCACCCATCCATTGTGGAAGCCCACAAATACACAGAATCAACAATAAAAGTTTACGGAGTAACAATATGAACATCATCCTACCGAAATTCAAATGCTGGTCGCCCATCAACATCGAAGGCTCATGGGGCGGGCGCAATATTTCCAAAAAAGCTGAATCAGAGTTCGAGTTTATGAACGACGGATTCGAATGGGTCATTGATTACGGTGACGAGGACGACGACGTTACCTATATCGGGACGATTTTCGAAGGGTTCCCGCCCGCCATCATTGACTATGACGGGGTGATGTCATTCCCCGCCCCGCTTATCCGCTGGCTGGACATGAACGGTATCAACACAGATTATTTCGGTGATGACGACCGGGACGACTCGCACATCGAGTACGAATGGGAGTTTGTACTCGCTTACTGTCAAGCATTAGGTGGGTTTGTGGTGGAAGACGAGATTGCATTACAAAACGACCCCGCCAATTATCGTTGGAAGTTCGTCGGCACTAACACAATTCGCGCAGTGCGATGACACGCATTCAACTTGCATCCGACGCAAGTGTCATCAAACAAGCTGTAAACGACGGTAAGCGAGTGCTTACTGATGAAGGGCATGAGGTAATACGCACACCCGACGGCCGGTATTTTATCGGCAGCGGGGGTATGCTCATTGGCCTTACCTGGATGGACGGCAAAACCCTAAATGCGAAGGAGTTCTATGAGGTTCAGTCATAGATTGGCGCTCACACTCATCCTTGTCTTGGCGGCCGGCTGGGTGCTGGTCGAAGCAATGGGTCGGTACACGACCTATGTATCCGGTCTCGAAGTCCTTACCGTGAAGGACCGGGCCGATCTGCACTTCTACTACGGGTGCGACGCCGGGCACAAAATGCTCGGTAAATTTACGGTGGGCGATAAAAACACAAAGCAGGGGATAAAACTCCTGCTGTACCGCGCCCGACAATTCCACAAACAACCAATGGGCGTTGACTGCCCTCATATTTTTGCACCATGAACGAATACATAAAGCAAGCCGACGAATTTTTGAAACTTACCGGAACAAAAATACAATCAGTTCTGATATATAACGGTAAGTATTTCGACGGTGACACACTGAATCGAGATGTGTATAGTGTAAATATCACACGAAAACACGCACACATCAACTTCAAGTTCGGACAATCAATTAACGACTCGGAAAAGTTTGAGTTACTCACCGGTAAAGCGAAAGGTAGATTTCTTGACGCGAAAGGTTTGTTTTTTGACGATCCTAAACAATCCATTCACGTATCTGAATTGATCAAATCGAGTGGGCAGAGTATAAATAAAGGTTGGACACAACACGTCAAATATCATCCAGGTGTAACTCCATCGAATTATACCATACTCTCTGCGTTAACCAAGTACGACCCGGGTACTTTCGAAAATTTCTGCTCGGAGTTTGGTTATGACACCGACAGCAAAAAGGCAGAGAAGACTTACAATGCCGTCGTCGAAGAATGGAAAAATGTCCAGACTATTTGGTCGGAAGAAGAAATCGAAGAACTTCAGGAGATACAATGAAAATAGGTTTCGCAAATCCACTTCGGCAAACAGTGCTTGAAGTACATACCCTCGATGTTTGGGGCAATAAACGCGACGGTTGGGAGGTCAACGCCGCCTATCGGGCCGGTAAGATCATCATCAACAAACCGAACGAAGACGTCGACCAGGACGACATCATTTATGCGTTGAAAAAAGACGGTTATCTCCGCAAAAATGCGAAGAATAACAAGTACGATTTCGACTGGGACTGCACGGGCGGGGCATTTATCACCTACACCGGCCAATCAGCCCCCGGTTATCCGGTATTCAACATCCAAAACGTGACAGAAGATCACATGTACTAATGGAAAATCTATATAAGGTCGTAACGCCCAAGAATTACCGCGAAGGTGACGCATTTAGTGTCGAATGGAACCTACCATTAGGTACTTTTATGCCCATTGAAATAGACAAAGACATTGATTGTCAGATCAGAGGTCATTGGTACGTCTATTTTCTGTACCCATTAAGCGGGGCCGACATTAAAAAATTCCGCACTGTTGAGGCCGCAGTGCAGTTCGCCTTTAACTGGCGTAAAAAATGGCTCAAACAACAACTCAACATTAAGTTCTAATATCATGGACATCGACAACATTATCAGA
>JACCDX011296050.1_pt1 | contig 28011 bp, 25 predicted proteins | sample 7449681 | NCBI WGS metagenome assembly JACCDX01 (sample SAMN15323450, study PRJNA562643) | freshwater metagenome | isolation source: river surface water | place: USA:Blue River Watershed | collected 2017-08-18
CAATATTATTAATAGTATCATCATCAATATTATTAATAGTATCATCATCAATATTATTAATAGTATCATCATCAATATTATTAATAGTATCATCATCAATATTATTAATAGTATCATCATCAATATTATTATCATTAAAATTATTTTGTTCATTAACAAAACTAGAAACATCAGCATGTTTATATAGTTTTAAAATATCATTAATATTTTTATTAACAGAATTAACAATGCTTATTGTAATATTGTCACTTTGATTTTTATTAATTTTATCTATTGTATGATTAATTAAATTAATATATATATTGAGATTACGTATATTAGTTTGGTCCATGGATTTAAACAGTATAATATAAAAAATTAAATATTCAATTTTTTATAATTTATCCTTATCTTTAATTTTATTTTCTTTATTTTTAATGGTAGTAGTTTTAATTTGTTTAATAACTTTTTTTAAAGCTTTATTTTCTTCAATTAAATTCTCCATTTTTTTTTTAATATCATCTTCAATTTCAGTAATAGCTTGTTCTTTAAATTCAGAATTAGTTAGTTTTTTATAAAATATAGTGTTTGCATGTTGAACAGACCAACTAACTTTACCGTTATTTAAAACAACATATTCATTATTATCACCAATTTTAGATAAATAACCACCAAGTCTAAATTGTTTTTCACCAGTTTTTGGATTAACAACAAAATATCTTAAATGTGTATTTAAAGGTATTTTATATAATTTGTTAGCTTCCACACGTGCATAGCCTTCAAGTTTTTTTGCAATATCTTCTTTTTTTAATGTAGATTGATAACTAGCACCGTCTGATTTATAATTATCACGAGTGACTCTTCTAGTAACAAAAGGAGGATTCATTAATATTAATAAGAAATATATTTTTAATTATATTTTAAAAAAAAATCTAATTTAATTATATAAATGTCAAATTTCAATCTTAATGATGAATTATTATTTAAAGATAAATATATGAAATATAAAAATAAATATATTGATTTGAAACAACAACTTGGTTCTGGTACTTATAAAGATAAACAAGTAATTGTTTTTTATAATCATGAAGATGTACCAAAATTAGATGAATTTAAATTGGAATATTATAATAATTCATTTATACCTGCATCAAAAATATCAGTAAATGGAAAAGAGAAAACAGTAAAATCTGAATTAGAAAAAAATTATACTTTATATTATGAAGATATAAATGGATTACCTAATATTTTCACATATAAATTATATGAAAATTATATTCAACCTTTATTTATTTATAATTTTGATAAACAATTAAAATTATTAAGATGTATTGAAAATGATGATTTATCTAAAATAGTTAAATCATATATAAATACTGGATCTAAAGAAAGTCCAAAAATAAGTGTACAAATTAAAAATTCCATAGTTAAATATGTTCCTATAATTGAAAATAAAACAAAAAGTAATATGAAAGTAGGATTATATAATGAAAGTTTATTTAATATTAATAAAGAATTTCAATTAAAATCAAAAAATATAAATATTAATATTCTTAATACAATTAATCCATTAAATAGTGATAATATAGAAACAAATTGTAATATATTAATGGAATTTATTAATGAAAGAAAAGATGGTCTTTTAGAAAATACTAATCAAACCACTAGACTTGAAGCTCTTATAAAATTACAAGATGAAACACAACAAACATTTGCTAATGTTTTTAGTGATAAATTAATACCACAAACAATGATACCAAATTTAACTGAAGCTAAAAAAATAAGACCAGTTGATTCATATATTATAATTAAATATTCAAATTTCAACACAAAATTAGGAGGTATAACATTTACAATTGAACATAGTGGTAATAAAAATTTTATCCTACCACAAACACAAACACAACCTCAAGCCTAAATTATTAAATATTTTAAGTTATAACTAAATAATTTAAAGACTATTTATTATTTAGTTATAAATGTGCGAATGGTTTAATAATTATGCATTACCTTTAAAAATTGAAGAAGATAAATTAAATGAATATATTAACATATTAAAAGTTACAATTCAGACTAATGATGATGATATATTACAAAATAAAGTTGAACAAATTGAGAGTGATTATTTAGAAAAATTAAAAATATTAGAAATTGAATGTAATAATATAAATAGTATTGATAATTATAAAAAGAAAAACAGTTTAGATATTTTACAAAAAGAATTAGATGTTATAAAATTATTAACAAAATATTCTTTACAAAACAACACATTGGAATTTAATTTTTTCATTGCAGCATTAAGATTTTTATATGAGTTAAGTGAAATTTTAAGAATTAGAATAGGTCAAAAAGAAATTGTTCATGATACAAAAAATGGCAATGTATCTATTTCAAGATGTTCATATAAATTTTGTAATTATAAAGATGCATGTGTATATAATTATAATGTAAAAAATAAAAGTCAATGTTACCAAGATCATTATGTACATAGAATGGTATCGGCTGATCTATTAGTATTAATTGATTATGTTACAACTAAATTTGAAAATCAATTACAAATTATACCAAATAAAGAAATATTAAAATCAATAAATACATTATCATTTGTTATTAATCATATGGAAAATGAATTAAGATCTAAATGTATGTATAATGATGAAAGTGAATGGGAAAAATTCCATTTTGTCAAAAATTAAATCCAAAAAGTAACATTTTTTAATTGGTCATATTTTTTCATATATTCTTTAATTTCAGTTTTATTATATCTGCAACTAAAGTGTATAAATATAAAATTTATTTCTGAATATTTTTCAACAATTGGTATTAAATGTTTAATATGTAAATGTTGTTTTTCTTCTGCTTCTTTTATATGATTATCATGTAAAAATGTACATTCAATAATAAAAAGTTTATATTTATCATAAGGCAAATTATATAAACTTGTAAATCCCATATCACCACAAAAAAATAATATTGGATAAAAATATTCTTGTGTTATTTCTTTTGTTTTTGATAATATTTTTAATTCTTCTTCTGGTTTATTTAAATATTCTTCTTTTAATTTTGTTCTTATTTCTGATAAACCATAACCAAAACATTCTATTTCATGATCCAATGATATTGCTTCAACATTTATTTTAGTTGAATTTACTGTTACTCTTGTTTGGTTTATAATAGGTTTTGGTATCCAATTAGTAAATTTTTTTTTTTCCATACAATTTAGTGTTTTACACGAATCTAAATAATTTTGTAATAAAGGTAATAATCTAATATTTCCAATTACTTCTATTTTTTTATTATCAAGTAAATGAGTATAAAGTGAATCAATATGATCTTGATGACTATGCGTTATTAAAATCATATTGGGTTTTATTGGGGTTGGAACACCTGCATCTAAAAATATTTTATGTGGATATAATATAAAACCAGTTCGTAATGAACCTCTACTAAAACCTTTTAATTTATAATTTTTATCAATTATATATTCTTTTTCCCAAAACTTGTAATAATCCATATATTTTAAAATAATATTTAAATAATTATTAATTCATTTTTTCTTTAGTATATTAATGAATATTTGTAAAAGTGATTTATATTTTATTGTTTTATTGTGTATTATTTTATATTTACACTTTTTTTGTAACAATAAAAAAGAACATTTTCAAAATACCATTACAGGTTATCAAGCAGATGTCGAAGCTATACGCAATCTATCAAATATCGCATCACAATTAACTAGTACTAATCAATTAACACTGCCTGGTACAATAAATGTTACCAATAGTTTAACAGTTAGTGGTAATATTAAAAGTACTTATGGTGTAATAGAAGGTAGAGCATTATATGCTAGTGGTGGTACCCAAAATAATCCAAATAATTGGGGTACACATTTCCCATTTATTGGTAATGGTAATAATTATATTAGAGGTGATACTGTTGTAAATGGTGATATATTACAAGATACTCGTTCTTATCAAACCACTAGTGGTAATATAACTGCCATAAATGGTAATATAATTGCAACAAATGGTACTATAACTGCAACAAATGGAAATATTAATGCAACAAATGGACATATTAATGCAACAAATGGTACTATAACTGGTAAAATTATAACTGCAACAAGTGGAAATATAACTGCAACAAGTGGAAATATAACTGCAACAAGTGGAAATATAACTGCAACAAATGGTACTATAACTGGTAAAAATATAGTTGTAACTGATAGTATAACTTTAAATAAATCAGATGCTAAACCATTGATTAATTTAGGTGATGGTGATCCAAATAAAGATCTCCAGTCTGGTATAATTGCATATGGTTTATATGATGCTTCTTCTATAAATATCATAGGTAAAGGTTCAAAAGATACACCGGGTAATAGAATTACAAAAATGTGGGATCATGTTATAGTAACAAATAGATTTGCTACAAATAATTTAACACCAACTCAAGTTCCTACTGGGTGGAATGGTATAAGAACACTAGATGTTTATGCAAGTGGTAATATAGGGTTAGGTGGAAACGATACAATTACAAAAACACATCTTGATAATAAAGGTAATGCAAGATTTGATGGTAATTTAACGGTTAGTGGTAATTTAAATATTGCTGGATTTGATATAAAAAGGTTACGCAGTATGCTTAAATGTGCTGGTTATGCTGTTGATATTTCAGGAACTTCAATATTATTGTTTGAGGGTCAAAACGACATAACACGAAATACTGTATTTAATTCTTGGGCAAATGATAAATGGGATTGTGCATATATTTACAGAGGTTGGGAAGTACATTTTTATGGAGATGGTGATTATAATAAATTAAATCCAACTGCTTCTTATTTATATACTAAAAATACAGATTTTGATATTCCTGTAAAATTTGACTTACCATCAAATCAAGTAAGTGCATATATGGCAACCTGGGTAGGTTTTTAATTAAATTTAAATATCTCATCAACTCTATTACGTATTTTTTCTTCTTCAGTTAATTCATTTTTGTATTTATTAAAAACATGACTAACTAATTTATTTTCCATATTTGGCAACCATGGGATACCTTCATAATATTTGTGTTTATACATAAAATCAATATAAAAATTAGTAGGATATAAATGTGAAATAGAAGATTTAGGATTTGTAACTAGTTTAGCAATAGATTTTGGTAACAAAAAACTCATTTGTTGTGGTAATATAATTAGTAATTGTTCTAATGGTGTAATTGGATTACCTTTTTTAAATTTAATATCATTCATTTTAATCATATATTTATTTATATCTGATAAAAATGGTGGATATTCATAAGGATAATACCAATTCCAATCAGGAATTTCTTGAAAATAATAATATGTAGCCCATCTAATACCAATTAAATATTGTTCAACCATTTTTTTAACAAAATCTTCTAATTCATCAGGCGTAACACCATAATAATAATTATAATAATTAAATCTATAATTACTATCAACCCCTAATCCAATATGATCTGTTACTTTAAATAATACATTATCTATTTTTTCTAATTCTTTTTTATAACCATCATTATTCATATAACGATAATGTCTTTTTTTATTATAATTTTTTGTTATTATAGCATCTTCATTAATAGCAAGTTTACCAATAAATATTTCTAAAAAAGTTTGATTTATTGTTAATCTATCTTCTGATAATAAATATTTTTCATCATTAATAATAATTTCATTAAAAGTATCCATATAAGTTTGTATTAATATTTCAATACCTTTTTGACCAATATTAAGAGCATGTAAATGTGGTAAAAAATCATTACCTAAAAAATAACATAAAAATATGAAATCATTAACCACTCTATCTTTATCTAAACTTATATTTCTACTTTCTGATTCAAATGAATTATGTATACAATCTCTCATTATTTTAATTGAAACATAATTTAATTCATCATTACTATTTCCATCAAAGTGTTGTGATTCTCTTAGTAAATATACATTATCTAATTTAGTAACTAACATTAAAAATACTAAATCAGCATCAAGACCATATGTAACATATGAATAAATTTTTTTATTTTTTTTTATAAAATCTAATAATTTATGTTCTCCTTCGCCCGGTGTATTTGCACTTGAATAAATAATAGTAAGTGATTGTTTATTACACCAATCTAATAATTTAATATGTAATTTGTGCATAAATTTTGTACCAGGACTAATAGCACTATTGCTCCAAAAATATGTTTGTGGTATATTATGTTTCTTTTTTATTCTATCAAATATTTCTTTGTCATGATATGATCTAAAACGTCGTTGACGTTGTTGTTTCATTTTAGCAGCACATACTGGACCATCAATAGCAATATACACCCCTTTTTTTGGATCAACATATTTAACAAGTTTATCAATATAATCAATAACACCATTTATCATTTTATTTTCTAAACTTTTGTGATTAATGTTAGGTTTTTCACTTTCTTCTGCTAAAATTTTAAAACATGTTGGATGTATTAAACAATTAGTATCAATTAAAAACCAATCTATTTTTTTTATAACATTATCATTTGTTGAGTTTTTTGAAAATACAAATTGTTTTTGTTTATAATTACGCATTAACCATGCAAAAAATTTAGGAACTCCCATAAAATATATAATTATTATACTTAAAATATTAATTATTCATTTTTTATCAAATATGATATATAATGGAAAAATATATAATTTATTTAATTGTAATAATTGTTTTATATTTATTATATAAAGAATTAACTAGATCTAATAATGAAACCTTTCAAACTACTACAACAGGATACCAAGCAGATATAGAAGCTATTAGAAATTTATCAAATATTGCATCCCAATTAACTATTAGTAATACTTTAACTAATCCTGCATCACTTAAAATTACTAATAAATTATCAACTAATAATTTAGATCCAAATAACATGCCTGATGGTTGGAGTGGTGGTATTAGAACATTTGATGCTTATGCAAGTGGTACAATTGCGTGTGGTCCTGATGGTAAACAAGTAAAATCATTTATTAATAGTAATGGTGCTGGTTATTTTTCTAGTGATATAACAACTGATGGTAATTTAATTTTAGGAGGTAATAATAAATGGTTACTACATACACCTGAAGATTCTAGAAAATCATTATTTATAGCACCATGGAGTAATAATATTGATGGTAGTGGAAATGCCGGATGGCACTGGGCAAAAATGTTTGTTATTGATAGTAATGGTAATGCAACTATAAATGGTAATTTAACTGTAAATGGTAATATGAATATGAATGGTAAAGTTGCAATGAATAATAACCCAATTATGTTAAGAAGTATGGATGATAACAATCATTATATTAAATATTCAGCAACTACAGATGGACCAGAAATTGGTGCATGTGGTGGATTAAATATAACAAGTGGATGTAAACCACAATATCCTTATATAAATATGAATGATTGGAAAATATCTTTAGAAAGTGATCAAAGTGGTCCAAATACTAGTTTCAGATTATCAAGAACAGGTGGAAAATATTATCAATTATTTGGTAATGGTGGTAACAGTGGTAATTGGTGGTATAACTAATTTTATATAATTATAATTTAGTTTATATAGTGTATAATAATAATTTTATTTAAAATATTTGAATAAATATAATAATAAAATAATATGACCTGTATACAAATTTAAACTATTTTTACTTAAAAAAGATAAAAAACTATTTTCAACAACATCAAATTTTTTAATATCTATTTTTTCTATAAAGTACATACCTAAAATAAATAATGGTAGCCAATTAAATAATGGAAACCAATCCATCATATTATAGTTAACAGAAGCCCCAGTAATAGTATCAATAAATGAATTAATTTTAGGTGGTTTAATAAATAAAAATAAAATAATAAAAATTAAATATGTATTAGGATATGGAACAATAACTGAACCTAAAAAACTAGCAATAGCAATAAAATGTAAAATACCAAACCTAATATAAAATTCAGGATATAATAAATATGTTATAATAGTAATAATCAAACTATGAAATAATATTTCCATATTTCTTTTAAACTTATTTTTAATGAAAGAGTTTTTATTTTTTTTATAATTTAAAACCAATGATGCCCCAGCTAAAAAAATAAATAAATTTCGTGCAATACTACCAGATATTTGGATTAGTTCATTTTTTGAATATTCTGTTTTATAATATGTAGAAACATCATAAAAATAAAATATATGTTGAATAAACATAAAAATAAAAGCAATACCTCTTGTATTATCAATAATATTAATTCTAGTCATTATAATAAAATAGAATAAATTAAATAAAAAATGAAAAAAATATATTAAAATTAATATACATAATAATTATGGATTTTAAGTGCAAATATACATTTAATCAAAGATATGATGAAACAACTAAAGTAAGAAGATTATATCCAGACAGAATACCCGTAATTTGTGAAAAAAATAAAAAGTCAAAACAAACCCCCGATATTAATAAACATAAATATTTAGTATCAAAAGATTTAACATTAGGCCAATTTTTAAGTGTAATAAGAAAAAGAATGATAACTAATGAAAATAATAATGAAAACAATGCATTATTTTTATTAATTAATGGTAAATCATATTCATCATTACATTTAATGTCATATTTATATGAATATGAAAAAGATTCTGATGGATTTTTATATATAGTGTATACAATTGAAAATACATTTGGTTAATTTATTATTCGTCTAATAGCATTATTGCCATTGCTGCATAATTATGTAAATCAATTAATGTATCTCTTATACCTTCATCATTTATTAGATTAACACCATTTTTTGTTATTGACATAGAACGTTGTAATTTATCTTCTATTCTCATTAAAACGCCAATAACACCATATTTTGCAAATGCATCACCATAATCAATATTTTTTTTAGAAAATAATTCTAATGCTTCATTTTGTATTTTAATCATTTGTTCATTTCTATTCATAGTATAATGTTATAATAAATATTTATATCATTTTTAATAGTCCAAATATGTAAAAAAATAATATAAAAATAAATTAATAGTTTAAGATAAAAAATATATAATAGAATAATTAATGGATAGTAAAAAATATAATCATATAAAAGATAGAATTACGAATATATCTGAGTTAGTTAATAAATCTCATGTTGACTCAATTATAAATTATGAAAATAATGATAGTTCTTTAGAGAATTATTTAAAATCCGAAGATATACGTGAATTAATGCCAAAAAAATTTTTAGATTTTAGTTCAGCAATAAGTAATTTAGGAGGTAAATTATTATATATTAAGAGTGGATCAACCGGACATACCTTTAAAGGTGTATATCCACCAACAGAAAAAGAAAAACAACCATATGCAGTAAAAGTAGTAGCATATCCAAAAAAAGAAAATTATGGTGATATGTATAATATTAAAAGACCAGAAAATGCAGAATTATTAATGATAAAATTATTATCACAATTTGTAATTAAAAAACAAACACCACATATCGTTTTACCAATAACCACATTTAATACAAGTATAAAACCATTTTTAAGTTTATCAAAAAAAGATATTGTAAATAATAAAAGATATGATCAATTTATTAAAAAATATAAAGATGGAGATTATTATCAAAATGTGTCTGTATTAATATCAGAATGGGCTAATTCAGGTGATTTATTAGACTATATTAGAAAAAATTATAAAGAATTTAAAATAAAACATTGGAGATCAATATTTTTTCAATTATTATCAGTTTTAGCAATTATTCAAGCTAAATATCCTACATTTAGACATAATGATTTAAAAATGAATAATATATTAGTTAATGAAATAGCAATATCTCCAACAGATAATAAATATTTTTATAAAATTAATAATCAAATATATCATGTACCAAATATTGGTGTTCAAATAAAATTATGGGATTTTGATTTTGCATGTATTCCAGGTATAGTTGATAATAGTAAGGTAGAAGCTGATTGGACAAATAAAATAAATATTACACCAGAAAAAAATCGTTATTATGATATTCATTATTTTTTTAATACATTTGTTAAAAAAGGATTTTTCCCAGAATTTTGGACAGAAAGTTGTATACCAGAAAAAGCTAGAGAATTTGTTAATAGAATTATACCAGAAAAATATCAAGATGGTGAATTTGTTTCTGATAGAGGAAGATTACTAGTTAATGATGAATATTTAACTCCAGATGAAATTTTAAAAAATGATGTATTTTTTAAAACTTGGAGAGTTGATGAATAAAATTTAATTAATTGGTATTTGGATGTAGTTATATTATATTTTGTCTTGGTATATTTTCATTTGGTATTTTAAATTGTGATATATTATCTAATAAATTATATGATGTATCATCATTATTTGATGCTTCTAATGACCCAAAATTAATGGGTGTTTTAAATTGTTTACTAAAATCAACCATTGGCATTGACATATTAACATTATTCTGTGACATATTAACATTATTCTGTGACATATTAACATTATTCTGTGACATATTAACATTATTCTGTGACATATTAGAATTATCATATGAATTTAAAATATCATTGTAATCAGGAATATTAACTTGATCAATATCTATGTTATAATTATATAAATCATTAATTTTTAAATTTAAGTTATCTGGATTATCATAAAAACATGGTTGTGGAATATCAGGTTTAGTTTCATTATTAATATTAGAATTAGTTTCATTATTAATATTAGTTTCATTATTAACAATATAGTTATTTAAATTAGTAACAATTTCTGGATTAATAAGTGCAAGTCTAATTTTTTTAATAACAATATATGATGCATTTTTAACAACATCATTTCTAATATCAATAGAAATATAAATAGTTAATTTACCAATATTATGATCACAATCAACAGTAAAAGAGAATGGATTAACTTCTTTACCACTAATATTACTATAATAAATAACAGGTTTATTAATAATTAAATTATTAAATTTAAAATTTCCAGAATTTAGTTTATTAAGTATAATAGTTTTTATTTTATTTAATTCATTATCAGAAAAAACTTTTTCATCAGAATCACTAACTGTTAAAAAGTAATCATCAACATCAGTAGTAACCATTTTTTCAATAAATGCATATAAATTTTTTAAAGTTTTAACATCAAGAGAAGGGTTTTGTTCAATCATTTTTTGTATAAACATACTTTGATAATATGTAACAAATGATGGTGCTTTATCTTGGAATTCATGCATACCTTTAAAAGTAACTGTACCAAAATGTTCTTTATTAAAATCTTCACTACACAAAAAAAGATGTTTAAAAAATCTGTTAATTTTAAAAATTAAAAAATTTAAATATTTTTTTAAAACAAATAATACAGAATCTGGTTTTGGTGAAATATATTTAATTACAATTAAAATAAATAAAAATATAAATATATTAAAACATAAATTTTGATCCATTTATCTAAATTATATATACTTAGAATATAATTTATTATCCTTCATAACCATCAAAAGCTTCAGCTGTACCATCAATATCATCATCTACTTCATAGTCATCAATATCAAAAGCATTCATTTCTTCACGTAAATCTTCGTTTTGTTCTTTAATTTTTTCATCATCAATATCTTGAATATTAACTAATTCTTGATATATTCCAACTAATTTAACTTGATCATCCATATATGGAATTTCATTAGTAAGTAAATAGTCATATTTTCTAATTTCAATATTAGTATAATCTACTAAAGTATTTTTATTAAAAGTTTTAAAAATTTTAACAATCATATGTGATAATTCAGATTCAATAGCAGGTTGTTTATTATAGTCTAATAATCTATTTAAACTCATAATTAAAAAATAAATTAATTTAGTATCAGAATTATAAATATTATTTAAAAATTTACAATCAATATAATTCTCATTTAATAATTCAATATCAAATTTAATATTAATATTTTTTAAATTTATATTATTTATAATATAAGTAGAATGTTTAAAAATAGCATTATGTCCATCTTTATCTTTTAAATTAAATTCTCTTAATTTTTTAGTAAATTCATTAATGATTTCTTTTTCATTTTTATTATAAATTCTAGAATTAGTGCTTGTATTATTTTTTACAGAATAAATAATTGATTCACATTTATTAATATATTGTTTAATATTAATAATTCTATTTCTTACAAGATTATTAATTAATTCTTTATTTAATTCTGGATTTAAATCATAATGATTTATGTTACTATATTCATTTTCTAAACCTAATGTTAATAATATATCTAATATTGATTGTTCTTTTATTAAAGATACATTATTTTTATTTTTTTTAATAGTTTTATTATCTTCTGAATAACCTAAATATTGTAAAGTAACAACATCATAATATACATATACATTATGTGATTTATCTTTATAAAATAACACATCTTTATTTAATGGTGTAAAATTTTTTTTAATTTGTAAAATATCATCTTTTGAAGAAATAACAATAATATTTTTTTGTTCATTACCTAAATAATCATGATTAATAATATAAATAGTATCTTTTAAATATATATTTTTATTACCAACTTTAATTTTAGGACCTAATATTTTTATTAATCTTTCAACAAAATCAATTAAATAATTAGTATATTGATTTGTTTTATATTTATTTACAATATCATTATTAAATCGTTTATTAAATTTTTTAATAATATCATAATTTATTTTTTCATTTTCTATTTCTTGTTTTTTAAATTCACGAAGTTTTTCTACTGTATTTATAATATCTTCATTTTCTTTTTTTTGTAAATTTTTATATAAAGTTTTTAATTCGTCATTTGAATATTTATGTGTTAATGGATTTATATTACATAAATCACATGTTAATGTTAATTGATTAATTTGATGTAAATCACCTGACAAACAATATTTTTTACTTAAAGCTAATAATTGATTAATTTTTATTTTATTAAAATAATCAGCTGATTCATCTTTTTTTAGTCTTTCTTTATTTTTTAATAATTCATTATAATTTTGATTACATAAAGCACATAATATTCCATCATCTTTTAATCTCCATTGATGAAATCTACCATCATCACAATTTGTTAAAAAACTAAATGTTGCAGTATCTTTAATATATCTAACTTTTTCATTTTTAGCAGTAGCAACATGACAATATTCATGAGGTTGTAAATCATGAACAAAAGTATTACCTATAGAAATAGGGATTAAATCAATTTTATTTTTAATAATAGTTACTTTTTTAGTAGTTTCATCATATTTAATATATTTTGAACTTTTATTTTCTATTCTAGATAATACTTCATTATCATTAAATGTATGATTTAATTTAAATATAAATCTTGTTGCAATAATTTCATATAAATAATTTTTACCTTCTATCATATTAGCTTCAATTATACTATTTATTAAATCAATTACTGTATGTATAATAGCTTTTTGAATAACAATAATATTAGTTGTAGTATCATCTTTAAATAACCATAATTTATTATTTGCAAAAATACAACTAAAATAATATATTGTATAACATAATAATGGAATTTTTATTATTTGAGTTTTCTCTTTTTGATTTAATCTTATAAATAACCCTTCAAACATTTGTAAACCTACTTTAGAATAAAAAAAATAATTACATCTTCTATCATCTTTAAGATTAATTAATTGTCCAGCATTAATTTCAGTAATAATTAAAAAAATCATATATGCCATAATATTATTATATTTAATAGTTTTATAGTAATCAGTATCCGTTGATGATATTAAAAATATATCATCTTTTAATTCAAAAAAGAATAAATTTGTTAAATTTTTATTAATATTATATTTTTCTGATGCTATTTCTGATCTGTTTTTTGGTTGGGTTTTTAAATATTCAGTATGTATTTGAATAACATCAATAATATCTTTAATTAATGTTTTACGATGTAGTTTACTAGTAGGTGCATTACCTAAATAATAATTCATATCTGCTAAATATGCAAGTTTTTCTATATTTTTATTCAAGTTATTGATTGTTCTTAATAATGTTCTATATTTTGGTAATTCTTCTAATTTTTGATTTACAGCTAATGATGTTGTCATAAATGTATCAGTTTCTGTATTATATGTTCCTTCATATACATATTTACGTAATTGTAACATTTCATTACAACTTTTACAAATAAAATCTCCTTGTTCATTTTGTTTAACATACTTTTTAACAAAATCAAATACTAATTGATTAAAATTTTCAGATTTTTGACCTTTTATATTTGCCCATTTTATATAATGATTACAAATTGGTAATTTTTTTGAAATTAAGAATTCATCATGTATTGGGTCTTTTTTATTTTTATCAATTATTAAAATATTTTTATCAATCTCTTTTATTTGTATTGATGGTAGTTTAATTACTTGATTTTTTATACCTGGAATAATATTATCAGTTTCATCTTCTGTTACTTCAATTTCTTCAATTTTATTTGTTAAAATATAATTTAAAATTTCATTTTTAATTGTAGGATTAAATTCAAAATTAAAATATTTTAAACTATATGTTTTAAAAATTTTATCTAAATTCCAAAAATCAAAATTATCTTTTTTATTCACATAATTTTCTAATTTTGTTTTAACAATATTAGTATATATTTTATAAATTTCATATAATAATAACCCTATATTTTTTTGGGAATCATTTACACTAAAATCTATATATTCTTTTGCATTTTTTGGTATATCTGTTTTTGTATCAAATAACCAATATAATAAATTTGATTGTGGTTTATGTGTTATTGTTTTTTTTATTGCTCTAGTAAAAGCTGTATAACCATTATCTGAATTATATTTTTTTTTTACATCTATCATATCTTTTATTTTAAAACATTCTATTGGTTTTAATCTTTTTGATTTTACTAAATTTATTCTATATGGATTCCATACTACACCTACTACATTTAAATCTAAATTTTGATGACCTATTCTTAGTTCAATATCTGATGATTTTTTAGTTGACTTTAAATTTGAACATCTTATTGCATCAATTGTATTTGGTGGTCTAATTTTAATATAATCTGATGATACATGTTTAAAATTTAAATATGCATATTTTCTAATATCTTCTAAATCAAGTAAATTATCATTATCATTTTGATTATCAGAAAAATTTAATTTTTGAATAATTTTCAATTCTTCATCATCATTATATAAAACTACTAATCTTTCTTCCATATTTTTATAAAAATGATTTTTTATTTCTAATTTCATTTTTGCATTTTTTTCAACTAATGGTGAATAATAATTTTTAACATTATTTATTTTATTTATTACATATTTTACTTTTGTTTCTTCTCTTGATTTACTATCAGTTTCGTATTTTTCAGTATTTTTATGATATCTTAAAAAATCTTCAGTTATTGGTATTAACACTTTGTTTGAAAATAAAAAATTTATAAAATCACGATTTTCTTTTATTATTATTTCATTATTTTCATTCATTTCACCCAAATAATTATATATCTCTTCTGCATAACCTCTTCGATTTTGACTTATTGATAAAAATTTTTGAATTATACTAAAATCTACTATTTTATTTTTATTTGATACTACTATTTCTATATATTTATATTCATTATCTATTTCTTCTACTTCTTTTAAAATATTATTTATTTCTAATTTCTCTTCTTTTAAATAAATTTGTTTAAAAATAAATGTTTTTATTATTGTATGAAAATTTTCTTTTATAAAAAAATTATTTACTATATAATCTTCACCAAGTTCATTAAATAATTCTATTGTTTTATTATATTTTACGGGATTATTTTTTAAAATTATTTTAATTTTATCTATTGTTTTATATTCCATCAATGATAATATATTTTTTATATCACCAAAATATGTTATTATTTTTGCATTATTCTCACTGTTATAAAAATTATTTATTTGAAATGATGAATCTTTTTGACTTTTACTACTTTCTAACATATTTGTTATAAATAAATCTCTCCCACCCGTATAAAAATATCCTATTCCTAAATAAATATAAAATGCACAATAACGTTTTATTACATTTAATATATTTGTTATATAATTCTTATTTGTTATTATTTTTGTAATCTCTTTTTCATCAATCGTTAAAATAAATTTTTTTAATATTTGTAAAATATCATTTTGAAAACGGACAAAATTTGTATCTTTTTTTGTTTTCTCAAATAATTTTTCATTTGATAAAAATTTAGAGAAATTATCTAATATTTTATCAAATAAATCATCAATTGGATTTATATACATTGTTTATTATAATATAGGATATAAAATTAAATATATAAAAATTAAGTATTTAATTTTCTATATTATAATATATAATGTCTAGTTTATTATTTAAAAACGATATACATAATATTTTACCTAGTACAACTGAAAATAGTGTCGATGCAATAAATAATATTAAGATTAATAATGTAAATTATGACAATACAAATAGTGCTACATCTTCAGCGTTTATGAATAACAGTATTTTTAATAATTCAACTTCTACTGCTAATATGTCACAAATGGGTGGAGGCAGTTTTGTTAATTCTGCTACTTCTGATTTAAATTCTGATATTAATAACCTTGTTAATATGTTAACTTCTGAGTCTAATGTTAATTCTAATAAAAATAATTCCACTCCTATTTCTCTTGAAAATAAATTAAGAAAAATGTTAAATCAAGATGGTGGTAATTTTTCTGATGATATGAATACTGATGAATTAGAAGACAAAATTTATAATATTGTTAAAAATAATAAACAACAAAATACTACTAATAATCAAAAGGGTGGTATGGATTTACTTACGGGTGCTACTCTCGCTGCCGGAGCCTTACTTGTTGGGTCTTTATTAAAATCATCTGATAATTACACCGCCACTGAATCAGAAGTTAATGTTCAACGTTTATTAAATAATAATTCTATGTCTAATCAAAAACCTTATCCTATGTCTAATCAAAAACCTTATCCTATGTCCAATCAAAAACCTTATCCTATGTCCAATCAAAAACCTTATCCTGTGTCCAATCAAAAACCTTATCCTATGTCTAATCAAAGATCAATGCCATCATTATCTGAAACTTCTAGAAATTCTGCTTTATTATCCTCTGTTAATACACTTTCAGAAACTTCATCTGAAAATGTATTTTTACCAAGAAGTACTAATTATGGTAAAGTAATTGATAATACTACTACTGATGTTTCTGATGTTCCTGAACTTTTAGATGTTGATTCTAGATTAGACCAACTTGAACAACAAGATATGACTGGTGGATATGATGATTTAATTGGTGGTGAAAATCTTGCATTAGTTGCTTTTAGAACTATCGTTAAAAATGTTGTTAATAAACTTGGTATCAAATATAACAAAGCTTTAAAAGTTGCTGCTAAAATTCAAGCTGATGTTAAATCTAGTAATCCAAATATTTCTCATGATAAATTAGCCGATGCTGCTGATTCATTACTCACTAAAAATATGAATCAATATTTAGATTTTTCTAAAGAAATATCTAATGAAAAAAAATCTAAAAAATAAATTTAAAAATAATAAATAAATTAGTTTATTTTATTAATTTTAAAAAATTGAATATGCATTATATTCTTTATCATAACCAATACTATATAAATTAGTATTTTGTTCAAATTCTTTTATTACTGGTTCTGATTTTAATATTTTTGGATGTTTTATAAATAATGTTTCAGATATTTCCATATTATTATCTAATTCTTGATAACCAATAGGTTGATCATTTGGTTGAACAGTTGGTTGAACAACAGGTTGAATAGTTGGTTGAACAACAGGTTGAATAGTTGGTTGAACAACAGGTTGAACAACAGGTTGAACAACAGGTTGAACAACAGGTTGAACAACAGGTTGAACAACAGGTTGAACACTTGGTTGAACAGTTGGTTGAACAGTTGGTTGAACACTTGGTTGAACAACAGGTTGAACACTTGGTTGAATAGTTGGTTGAACATCAGGTTGAACAGTTGGTTGAACAGTTGGTTCTAATTCACTACTTGATTGCACAACAGGTTGTACACTTGATTGGACAGAAGAATCTAATTCACTACTTGATTGAAAAGATGCATGAATAGTTGAATTTATATTTGGTTGAACATTATAAATATTATTTATTATGTCTTTAATAATGACAGAATCTAAATGAGGATTAGAATTGATAATATTTTTTGATAAACTATCTAAATTTATAGTTGGATCATTTTTTTTCATATTAGTTAAATATTGTGTTAATTGTAAATATGGATCTTCAACAGAATTATTAATATTATTAGATTTATTTTCTAATAACTCTTTAGTAGCATCAATAACTTTATTAGTAATTTTATGTACAGATATGGTTTGTAAAGTAACCATAACCGCAACAGATGCAATAATAGCACTAACTAAATCACAAGTGGCTAAATATGCAATACCAATAAATAATAAAAATTTAACTAACATATTATCAAGAATTTCTAAATAACTAGGTGGTAATTTAGGAGCAACAACACTAGTAAATAAAACTAGTACAATAATAGATAAAGATTTAATAATTGATAAATCTGTATCATTCTCTTTAAAAAAGTTTGAGAAATTTATGTTCATATATAATAATATAATAGAAAAAAAATTTATTTATATAAAAGTTGAAATTTAAATAGTAAATTTATATATTAAATAATTATGGAAAATATTTTGACAAAAAAAGGCTATGTTATTTCTAAAGAAAGAAATAAAGATAAAATAGATGAAATAAAAAAAGATTTAACAGTAACACCGCATAACACATTTAATAAAAATATAACCCCTGAATCCTTTGAAGTATTTATAGAAGATGATAAAAATATTATTGTTCCTAAATTTTATGGTATAAAAAAATTTGGAAAACCACTTAATGATGAAGAAAATGATGGTCTTAAAGTTAATTTACAATTTAAAGGTAAACTTAAAGATAAACAAATATCTATAATGGAAAAAGTAATTCCTGAATTTAATAAAACAAACGGTGGATTATTATGTTTAGGTTGTGGAGAAGGTAAATGTTTAGGTATTAATACTGAAGTATTAATGTATGATGGAACTATTAAATATGTTCAAGATATAGTTGTAGGGGATAAATTAATGGGAGATGATATAAAACCAAGACATGTGTTATCAGTTACCAGTGGTAATGATAAATTATATAAAATTTATGATATAAGAACTGGTGAAAATTATGTTGTTAATAAATCACATATTTTATCATTAAAATATATATCTATAACGCCTTTAAATTTTAATGGACAAACATATTTTAATGGCGATGTATTAGATATAACAATAACATCTTATTTAGAAAATATAAAAGAATTAAAAAATTTTTATGGGTATCGATTACCAATATTAAATTTATCAGAAAAACATGTAGATAAAGACCCATATGAATTTGGGAAAAATATAACAAATGATATAACTATACCTGAAACATATAAATATAACTGTTATGAATATAGAAAAAGATTAGCTATTGGTATATTAAAAAGTAGTTTAGTAAAATCTCATATTACAAATAATGTATTATTAAATATAACTAATAAAAAATTAATGTTAGAAATTAAGTATATATTTAGATCATTAGGTTATGTTGTATATAAAATAGATGATTATCAATTAAATATTGAATTAGGTGTAAATTTAAGAGATTTTAGTTATTTAACATACAAGTTTGTAGTTGAAGAATTAGATGATGGAAGTTATTATGGTTTTGAAATTGATGGTAATAGAAGATTTATGTTAGGTGATTGTACCATAACACATAATACAGTATTATCATTATATATTGCATCATTATATGGTGTAAAAACATTAGTTATGACACATAAATCTTTTTTATTAAATCAATGGAAAAGTAGAGCAGAAGAATTTACTAATGCTGATGTTGGTATTTTACAACAAAATAAAATCGATGTTAAAGATAAACATATTGTTATTGGTATGTTACAATCAATTGCTAAAGACAAATATGATCCTGATATTTTTAAAGATTTTGGTCTTGTTATATTTGATGAAGCTCATCATGCACCTTCTAAATACTTTTCACGTGCATTACCAATTATTAATTGTAAAAGAACATTAGCATTATCTGCAACACCAAATAGAAGTGATAAATTAGAAAAAGTTTTATTTTGGTATTTTGGTGATATTTTATATAAACAACCTACTGAAAAATTAAATACAGTTTTAGTTAAAATGATTAAATTTGATTCAAAAGATAAACATTTTAAGGAATATAAATTAAATTACGGAAAAGACATTAATCGACCAAAAACTATTAACAAAATTACTGAAATTGAATCAAGAAATAAATTAATAATTAAAATTATTAAAGAATTTATAGAAGAAGAAGGTAGAAAATTATTAGTGTTAAGTGATCGAATTGATCATTTAAATGTTTTACATGATAGTGTAAATTTATTAAATATAACTACATGTAGTTACTATATAGGAGGAATGAAACAAAAACATCTTGATAAATCTACTGAAGCACAAGTTATTTTTGCAACATTTTCTATGGCACAAGAAGCACTTGATATACCTGAATTAAATACTTTATTAATGGTAACACCACGTAAAGAAGTAGAACAAGCTGTTGGTAGAATTACTAGAAAAAAAGATCATCCGGTACAACCAACTGTTATTGATATTATTGATCAACTACCTAGTTTTGATAGACAATCAAAACATAGGAAAAAATTTTATACATCAAAAGATTTCACATTAAAATTATTAGAAGCAAATGAAGATGAAATTGTTAATGAAATAAATTTAAATCATATAAAAGAATATACTAAACCTGAACTAATTGTAGAAGAGTTAGATTTTATTGATTAAATAAAATTTTCATTTATTAATTAAATAAAGTTTTCATTTAATTCCTAAATATCTTTTAATTTTTGATATTTGTTCACCATTATAAATCGCTTTGCCGTTTTCAATATCAGCTAGGATATCTTCTTTTAAACTCAAATTTTTTGCTAGATCTTTTCTTGATAATTTCTTTGCACATCTTGCATCAACTATTAGGTGTGATATTTCTTTAGGTACATATTTAATTGATTTCACTTCATCATTTTCATCTAATTTAACACCACTTGGTATTGAACTAGACTTGTATATTTCTTCTTTTTTCACAATTTCTTTTGGTTGATTTTTTGCAATTTTTGCTGGGTTTGTTAAAACAACTGTTTTCCAATCTTGATGTTGATATTCTCTTTGATCTTGCATAAAATAATAATTAGTGTATTAATAAATTAATTATTCAATTTTTTTTAACCATTCTGTTACAACATTATAATCTGGTTTATTTTCTTTATTTATTGTAAATCCTGTAGTTGTATAAGTAAAAAAAATATTCTTTGATAATACATAAGGATGTACAAATATAATTTCATATGATGTTTGTTTAATAATAATTTCACTAATTTGTTTTACATTAATTATTCTACTACTTAATTTTAAGAATTGTGTCATAAAATAGTAATTAGTGTATTAATAAATTAATTATTCAATTTTTTTTAACCATTCTGTCATTTTATTATACGCAATAGTTTGTTTTTTTATTGTATAATTTGGTGTACCACAATTATTATTATGATAATAAATTTCATATGTTGATTCTTTTATTAAAATTTCACGTATATATTTTGTATTTATTAGTATAGTACCTAAATGTATAAATTCATTCATAATAAAATAATTATTATTCAATAAATAAACAATTCAATTTTTTAGATATAATCACAAATTATAGGAACATATTTTTCATCAATAATATCTATTCTAAATGGTTTACCACAACCATAAATTTTATTTTGTCTTAATAATTTTTCACATTTATATTTATTCATATGCGAATGAACTTGTTTTCCAGTGTCTTTATAAACTGCATGTCTAAATACACTACAATTTAATTTTGTAATTATAATACTTTGATTACAATGTGGACATTCAATTATAATTATATTATTTGTATTCATATAATTATTATAATAAAAATTAATATAATTTAAAATACAATTTTTTTATAAACATTTTAATTTAAAACTTTTACGATGATATTTAGTTTGACCATATATTTTAATACCTTCTATATGTTTTTTAGATGCATAACCCATATTAGAATTTAAACAATATTTTTCAATTAAGGAGGGATCATTATTACATAATTCTAAAATATGTTCATCATGGTATTCTTTAGCTAAAATAGACGCTGCTGCTATTGAATAATATTTACTATCACCTTTTACTACAGATGTTACTTTATATTGTGGGAATTTTTTATTCCATCCTACACCATCAATAAGTAAATATTCTGTTTTAATAGGTATTTGATCAATAGCACGTTGCATAGCAAGTTTAGTTGCTTCTAATATGTTAATAGAATCTATTTCTTCATTTGTTGCAAAACCAACAGCATAGTGTTTAACATTTTCTTTAATCCATTTTAATGCTTCTTTTCTTTTTTTACTAGATAATTTTTTTGAATCAGTTATCAATCCTTCAGGTGGTTTTAAATTATCTGTCCATATAACTGCTCCAGCATAAACATTACCAATTAATGGTCCTCTTCCAGCTTCATCAAGACCAATTTCTATAGTATTTTTATTATATTGTTTTTCCATTATATTTTTAACTATAAATATAAAAGTTCAATTTTCAATTTTTGTAAAAAATTGATTATTTTAAATATTCATAACTTATATATTAAAGTATATGGATATAAATATTGTAAATATTATTGCTGAAGCATATTCTATTAATTTAGTAATAAATAATAATGTATTATATGTTAATAAAAATGATATTAATATAAATATTAAATTTAATGATGAATTAACAATATTTGAATCAAATAATAATAATATTGAATCAGATATTTTATGCATTTTATTAAAAAATAAACAATTTAATAATTATATTATGTGGTTAGAATTTATTTGTCAAATATCTAATGAAATAAAAAATTATTGTATATGTTGTGGTGGAAAATTAGATTATTCTTCAGACATATTCACTACATGTGGTTCAGATATTTGTAAATATAAATATGAAGAGATTCTTATTGATAATTATGTACATGATTTTATTATTAAAAATAAAACAGCACCATATATATTATTTGAATTATCTAAAATAACATTTAATAATAATAAAGAATTGTTTGATCCTTTTCCACCATATTTTTTAAATGAAAAAGTTAATAATGTTAAAAGAGGTACAGTTGCAAAATTACAATTAAATCCCAACACATTTAATGAATATCAAGAAAAAAAAAATTATAAACGTTTAAATAATGTTATAAATTTTTTTGATTTAAATTATTTAATAAATAATATTTATGAAACACCTAGTGATAAACTAATAAAAGAAAAATATGGTAATGATGTATATTATTTTCTACGTTTTATTTTTAAATCATGTAAATATGACATAACAACTATTAATGATGAACTAACTATTTACAAAATTATTTCAAATGAACATGATGAACAAGAATTTCAAAAGCAAGTTAGTATTAATAATAATACTACATGCTTATTATATCATGGATCAAACAATGCAAGATGGTATTCTATAATTAGAAATGGATTAATCAATGCATCTGGTACAAATATGATGGCTAATGGTGCATCATATGGATATGGAATTTATATGTCAGATTCTTACAAGTTTGCATTAAATTATTCATTAAAAAATCATTCAGCAAATCAACTTATTGTTGGAGTATATGAAGTTGTTGGTGAAGAAAATAAATATAAAAAAGATAAATCAATATATGTAATACCTGATACTAAAGATTGTATTTTAAGATATTTAATATTTGGTAATAGAACAATAAATGAACAATCTATTATTACAGATCTAAATTTACATAAAAACAATTATAATATAAAACCAAAAATACATAAAAAATTATTACGTGAATTTTCTATTTTACAAAAAAATGAAATTTATGATGTTTCTCTTGTAAATAATAATATGTTTGATTGGATTGTTACACATAATAATATTACATTAAATATTAAATTTCCCAATACATATCCATTTGATCCACCATTTATATATATTAAATCACCTATTTTTACAGAATCATCTAAATATATAACTAATAAAGGTGCATTGTGTTTTGAATTTTTAACAACTAAATATTGGATTCCAATTATTAGTATTGAAAATTTAATTATACAAATTTATGTACTTATTATTTATAATGCTGAAATTAAAGAATATAAAGAAAATAATTATAACGATGCTATTGAATCATTTAAAACATTAACTATTGGTAATGGATGGATATAATTTTAGGATAATCTTTGTTTAGATAACCATTGTGATGAACATATTGGACAATTTGGCTGATTCTTTACCCATGGTGTTATACATTCATCATGAAATGTATGTCCACAAGCACCTGTTATTATTATTGAATTATACTGTTTATTATGCAATGAATTACTGTTTAAATTACATCTACATATTGTACAATCTATATTTTTCTCTAAATCATAACAATTACTATTTATTAATTTAATACTTTTAATTTTAAATTTTGATTCCATAAATTATTAATTATATTGTTAAAAATTTAATTGTTCAATTTTTTACAATAAAAATTGAATTATATATTATTTAATTTGTTAATTATTTATTATGTTTTTTATAAATAACTATATGACACGAAATGAAGTACTCGAAATAATTAACAATTTAATTAGTGAACAAACTAAAATAAAAGAAAAATTAATTAATGAAAATACTATATTAAAAGAAAAAATTCAAAAACTTGAAAATAAAATTCAAAAACTTGAAGATAATATTTCACAACAAACTAATGATTGTGACAACCATATTTCATTAAATAATAAATTACAACATATGTATGATCCAATTATTCAATCTACATGTGATCCAATTATTCAATCAATATGTGATAAACAAAATAAATTAGAACAACAACTTGTTAATATACAATCTCAAAATATTGATAATAATAATAATACTTTTAAAAAAATTCAACAACAAATATATGATATTATAGATACATTTAATCTAAATAATTTTTCACAAATTCAGAGTGTTGAAGAAATACAACATGATATGCAACACCAACTATTTAATCTAACTAATATGTTAACTACAAATACTGACAAAATAAATAATATTGAAAAATCATTATTTAATAATAATGATTTTCAAAATGAAATTAATACACAATTGTCAATATTAAAAGAAAAATTTGATAAAACTAATATAGAACAATTTACAGTTATTGCTATTGATAAAAATAAAACACCAATCTTTAGACATTATACATATTTGAATGATGATGCATTTTTAAACACACTAACAGAAGAGTGTTATAATGGTTATAAAGGAATATCTAATAATAAATGTTACTATTCTATAATAATTAATGAAAAAATTTTAAAAAAAATTAAAACATTTGATCTTATTAAACGTAACATAATTATATCTAATAATTATGTACAATATACAGAATTAAATCTTTATTTTTCTGAGAGTTGTGATCACATAAATGATAAAATTACTATTCACAATATGAATTTTAATAAATCATCATTAAGAAAACTTTTAGAATTTTTAAGTTATGATTGTAATATATGTTGTAATGGTTTTGAAGAATATAATGGTAAAACAATACGTGAACTAATATTATCATAAGATTATCTAATAATATTATTGTAAAAATAAATTGAAAATATAACATTTTAAATATATTACTTTTAATTTTATGTTTTTTTCAAATAACTATATTACACGTAATGAAGTACAAGATATGATTGCTAATTTAATTAATGAAAATACTACATTAAAAGAAAAAATTCAAAAACTTGAAGATAATATTATACAACAACATAATATTATTAATGAACAGTCAACACAAATTAAAAATAATACTGTTGAAATTAATAATCAAATAAAATTTAACAACAAATTACAAAATATGTATGATCCGATTATTCAATCAATACGTGATAAACAGACTGAACTTGACCAGAAAATTATTAATATTAATTGTCAAAATAATGATAATATTAATAATACTTGTAAAAAAGTTCAACAACAAATTTATGATATTACAGAAACATTAAATATAAATAATTATTCACAAATTCAAAGTTTAGATGAAGTACACAAATATATACAACAACAAATTTATAATATTACTGATAAAATAAATAATATTGAAAAAAATGTAAATGATAATATTTATTCACAATTAAATACATTAAAAGATAAATTTGATAAAACTAATATAGAACATTTTACTGTTGTTGCTATTGATGAGAGCGGATCACCAATATTAAAAGACAATTTATATATGGATGGTTCATATTTAAATAAAGACATACATAATATTACTCATTTATTACCATTATTTTTAAATGAAAATAGAGGTAAAGGTTTTCAAACAAAAAAAATTTGTCTATCAAAATTCAAAAATATGAAAATTTTTGAGTTAGGAAGATTTATGTATTCAGAATTTGATTTTTATATTAAATTTTCAGATAATAGTTTTAGTATTAATTTTATAGATGATGGAAATAATTTAAATGATAGACTTGTATTTAAAACTTCTGATCCATATAGAGATTATAAATTTAGTAAATCTTCTTTAAGAAAACTTTTAAATTTTTGTGATGAACATAATATTGTATTAACTTATGCTGGTAAAGAAGAATATAATGGTAAACCAATAAGAGATTTAATATTATTATAAATATATTATTTATATAAAAAATAAAAATATTATATTTAAATATGAAAATAACAATGAATATACATTTAAAAAATCATCATTAAAAAAGTTATTGACATATTTAAATAATGAGTGCAAAATTACATTTTGTGGTGATGAAAAATATAATGGAAAATCAATAAGAGAATTAATATCACTATAGTACTTAAAAGTATATTAAGATATATTAAATCTTTATTCCTTTTCTTAGGTGCGCCTAACACACATTATCCACTGGTCTAACCTCATGGAATATATTTATTTTTATTGGATTATATAATTTATCACCAATTATCTTTGTTAAATTTACTTGTTTTCTCATTATATTTATTGCTCCATTTAAATCTGCATTTATTTTTTTATTTATTGATGATTTAAATAATCCTCTTGTTACTCGTTTACCACTATAATGGTCTTTTTTCTCAATACTTTCTAATGATAAACTGTCACATTTAGATGTATAACTTTCTTCGGTTGTTATTATGTTAAATTTCATTTTTATTTTATTTATTAATTTCATAAATGGTATTTTATTAAAACATAAATTCCCTTTTTTACCTAAATTACTATTTTGTTTCCAATTTTTATTGTAACCAATTATTATTAAATCTTTTTGTGAATATTCTTTTGACATCCATTTCACTATTTTATTAAAATAATCATTTATTTTATCTTCACGTAATTTTTCATATTTATTTATTAAATATGAATCTTTATTTTGTTGTCCTTTTGATATCTTTTTTGTTACATAATAATTTATTGATTTTAATGGTCCTCCACTTACTATGTATTGTTTTCCTGTTGGATTATATATAGTTAGTAAATTATTTACTCCTAAATCTATTGATATCATATTTTCAGATTTTATTTTTAGTTGATTATCTACAGCTTTATTTTTATTTTCATAAGTAAATATTATTTTATAATTTCCAAAGATTTTCTTTATTTCTATTGTTTTTATTTTCTCTTTTTGGATTTTTCTAAATATATCAACAACAATATAACGACTATCAATTATATGTTTGTTATCTTTTGATATATAATAATTATTATAAATAAAATTACTTCCTTTTTTTATTTTCTTATTGTTTATTTTAGTTAAATATTTTTTATGTATATATCTATATTTTGATAAATAAACATAATCATTACCAAATACTTCAATAAAATTATTTGATAAATAATCAGATGTAAACATATAAACTTTGTTATTTTTTACAACAATGTCAGAATAAATATAAA
>JACCDX010231074.1_pt1 | contig 27998 bp, 30 predicted proteins | sample 7449681 | NCBI WGS metagenome assembly JACCDX01 (sample SAMN15323450, study PRJNA562643) | freshwater metagenome | isolation source: river surface water | place: USA:Blue River Watershed | collected 2017-08-18
CAATAAAAATTCAAATCATCACCGACCATCAAGACTACAAAAAAGGACAAATTGTTGAGCTTGAAGAAAAGCAGGCAATCAACTTTTTAACCAACGGAAAAGCGTTAAAAATTCACCGCAAAAAAGATGATGCCGTTGAAGAAAAAACCGAAGAAAGTTCTGAAGAAAAAAACAGCGACAAAGGAAACAAAAAATCCAAAAAAAATGATCAATGAACTTCGATGAAAAAGACGGATTTAATTTAAATAATCTTGCACGAAGACTCGCAAATATCATTCGCTTGGGACAGATATTTGCGATCAATTATGAAACAGCAAAAGCGCGAGTAAAAATCGGTGATCTTGAAACCGATTGGTTGCCATGGATTACTTCAAATAGTGGCAACAACAAAGAATGGAATCCTCCCGAAATTGACGAGCAAGTGATGATTTTATCTCCTTGTGGAGAGTTAAATCAGGGAGTGATTTTTCCATCACTTTATCGTGGAGCAGCTCCCGAAAATTCCGGCAATATTCAAAGCGTAACTTTTGCCGATGGTTCAAAAATTTCCTTCGATCGTTCCAGCGGAAATTTGACTCTCGATATCAAAGGCAGCGCTAACATCAAAGTTGCAGGAAATGCACAAATTGAAGCCGCAAATATCACTCTAAAAGGAAATGTTGATCTTGGCGGCAGCGGTGGAAATGCCGTGGCACGAGTTGGCGATAAAGTAAAAATTGATTCAGGTTCTTCTGCTGGTGAGTGGCCGATCATTGGTGGATCAAGCAAAGTGAAAGCAACATGAATGTAAATACCGGCAAAAAAATTTCAGAAATTGCTCACATCAAGCAGTCGATTGCAAATATTTTGAGCACACCGATTGGCTCAAGAGTAATGCGCCGAGACTATGGCTCTCGGCTTTTTGAAAGAATTGATCAACCAATTAATGGTGAACTGATTGCAGAAATTTACTCAGACATTGTTGAAGCAATTTCAATCTGGGAGCCACGATTTGAAGTTGAGCAAGTAACTCTGCAAAGCATCGATAAAGGAAAAATCGTCATCGATCTTGAAGGCAGTTTTGTAAAAGACGGACAAAAAATAGTTTTAGAAAATATTTCGATTACCAGCAGCTGATGGGAAATTTTACCGCAATTGATTTATCAAAATTACCAGCACCGAAGGTAATTGAAGAGCTTAGTTATGAGACAATTTTTCAGGATATCTTAAGTGATTTTTTAGAAAAAAATCCAACTTACTCAACATTGCTTGAGAGTGATCCAGCAATGATCATGTTGGAGGTTTGTGCTTATCGCGAATTGCTTCTACGCAATCGCATCAATGAAGCAGCAAAAGCAACAATGCTCGCTTATGCAACTGGAAGCGACTTAGAAAATTTAGGTGCTCCTCTTGGTGTGCAAAAACTCGAAGGTGAAAGCGATGATCAATTAAGGCAAAGAATCCAGCTTGCACCAGAAGCATTCACCAATGCCGGATCAGTTGGTGCTTACACATTTCATGCACTTTCTGCATCAAGCGATATCAAATCAGTTTCGGTTAAGAGTCCTAATCCTGGTGAAGTTTTGGTGACAATTCTTTCTAAAACCGGAAATGGAGTTGCCTCGGAAGAGTTGATTGATGCCGTTTTAGAAAAATTAAGTGAAGAAGATGTCAGACCACTCACAGATCAGGTCTCAGTGCAAAGCGCTGAGATCGTTAATTATTCTGTTGAAGCAGTAATCACAGTTTATTCCGGACCATCTTCAGCAGTTGTTGAAACCGAAGCGCGAGCAGCTCTGGATAAATTTTTAGATGAAAGACATGCAATTGAAAAACTGGTAGCGGTGTCAGGAATTTATGACGCACTGCATGTTGACGGAGTGAAAAAAGTCCAACTTATTCATCCGACCTCTGATGTTGTAACAACCGATGAGCAAGCAGCTTATTGTAACAGTAAAACAATCTCGATCGTAGTTGATGAGTGACGAAAATAATAAATCTTTATTGCCGCCAAATGCGAGCCAATTGCTGAGAGATTTGGAAAGTGTTTTTGGCGATTCTTTCGATCTGCCAACGCTTAATCGTTACGTTGTAAATCCTGATCTTGCACCAGTGCATATTTTACCGTGGCTTGCCTGGGCATTATCGGTTGATGATTGGAGCGATAATTGGTCAGAGCAAGTGCGCCGCAATGTAATTAAAGCAAGTGTCGAAGTTCACAGAAAAAAGGGAACTATCGGCGCTCTCAAAAAAGCGCTGCAGGCTTTCAACTACACTAATGTCAAAGTTGAAGAATGGTTTGAATATGGCGCAGACCCTTATTTTTTCAGAGTGTTTTTTGATGTAAACGAGCCTGGCTTTGATGTGAATATTTTGCCGCAAGTTCAAAAAGTTATTGAGAGCACCAAGAACGCAAGATCGCATCTTGAAAGCTTAAGAGCTTATCTCTCGGCAGAAATGGGTTTGGTAAGCATTGGCAGCATCATTATTTCAAAGGAAGTTACCGCTCTGAGTCCGGTTATTTTTGATCATGATGATGAATTAGAAAACGAATCTCCTGCACCAATTATGGCGGCATTTTTAATCACTAAAGAAATTACTACGATCTATCCTCTAACATGACGCAAACTTACTACAGCCTTATCACAAATAATGGTCTGTTGAAGGAAGCGGAAGCAAATGCACCAGGAGGATCAGCAATTGATTTAACCCATATTGCAGTTGGAGATGCAAACGGCACAAGTTACAATCCAACTGGCGCACAAACTGGTTTGGTTCACGAAGTATATCGCACTACTTTAACCCATGTTGTAATTGATGAAGACAATCCAAACCAGCTGATTGTTGAAGGAGTAATCAATGAAGAAGTAGGACCATTCTACATTCGCGAAGTCGGAATTTTTGATTCTGACGGACAGCTTTTTGCAATCGGAAAATATCCGGAAACTTTCAAATCAACTTCAGAAAGCGGCTCAGGAAAAAGACTTTATATCAGAATGATTTTAGGCTTCACCAACGCGCCTCAAGTCAACCTGATTCTTTCGGAAGATTTCAATAATGATCCGAATTTTAACGCGAATGTAATAGCTGCCTTAGCACTAAAATTAGTCAAAGCACAAAATTTGGCAGATGTAGAAGATGCTGAGGAAGCCAGAGAAAATCTGGGTTTGAAGATTGGAGTTAATGTCCAAGCTTTTGCTGCAAATCTTGCCGCTCTCGCTGGATTAACCAGCGCTGCAAAAAAATTTCCTTACTTCACGGCAGCGGGACAGATGGGTGTTGCTAATTTGTTTTCAAATAAAAACGCGATCATAAATGGCGATTTTAATTTTTGGCAAAGAGGAACTTCTTTTACCAGCATTACAGCAAATACCTACAATGCGGATAGATGGAAGTACGCCAAAAATTCCTCTGCCGTGCATAATATTTCAAGATCAACAGATGTTCCAACGATAGCCCAAGCCGGAAGAATCTTTAGTTATTCAGCCTTAATTGCCTGCCAAACAATATCATCTTCAGTGGGTGCGAATGACTATGTGGTTTATCAGCAAGCAATTGAAGGATATAATTTTTTACCGATAGCTCAAAAAACTCTTACACTCTCTTTTTGGGTAAAGTCCAACAAAATAGGCACATATTGTGTCTGCTTTCTGAATTCAGGAGTGGATAGGAGCTATGTGGCTGAATACACAATCAATGCAGCAGATACCTGGGAATATAAAAAAATCACCATTACAGATTCACCTTCTGCTGGAACATGGAATTACAGCAATGGAGCTGGGCTATTTGTAACATTCGTGCTTTGTGGCGGATCTACTTACCAAACTGCCGCAAATAACTGGCAGAATGGTAATTTTATGGCCACCGCAAATCAGGTAAATGCCTGCGATAACGCCGCTAATAATTTTAGATTGTGTGGTGTGCAGTTGGAAGATGGAGCTGTCGCAACGCCTTTTGAACAAAGGTTTTTGCAACACGAATTAGAATTGTGCCAAAGATATTACGAAAAAAGTTACGACCTTGGAACTCCTCCTGGCACAGCATCCACTACTAATGGCTTTATTTCATCAAGAGCAGTAGGCAGCGATATAGACATCAACGTTCCTTTTAAGGTTAGAAAAAGAGCCGTTCCTTCTGTTACAAACTATAATCCTGTAACCGGATCTGCAGGTGAAGCAAGGAATGACAGTGCGGGAAATAATACAGGTTTAGGAGCGTTTTTTATAGGAGAAAGCGGATACAATCTTGCCAAAGGCGCTTTATCAAATGCTCAAAAGCTATCGTGGCATTATGTTGCTGACTGTGAACTTTAACAAAAAAATCACTAATTAGTGATCAATGACCCAAGAATATTACAGCATTATAACCAACGGCGGCTTGACAAAACACGCTGCTGCAAGTCTTGGTGGCGATCCGATTGATCTAACCCATCTTGCGGTTGGAGACTCAAACGGCACTTCATACAATCCAGTTGTAACCGCGACAGCTCTTCAAAATGAACGCTACAGAACAACTTTAACTTATGTTGAAATTGATGAAAGCAATCCAAACCAAATAATTGTCGAAGCAATCATTGATGAAACTGTCGGTCCGTTTTATGTGCGTGAGGTAGGAATTTTTGATAGCGATGGCGATCTTTTTGCCATTGGAAAATTCCCCGAAACATTCAAAGCAAATCTTCCAAGCGGTTCAGGGAAAAGATTGTATGTGCGAATGATTCTTGGCTTTGCCAGTACTCCGCAAGTCAATCTCGTCCAGTCTGAAAATTTGAATTATGATCCAAATTTTTCGGAAAATGTTTTTGCCTCTTTAGCAGAGAAATTGGCAAAGGCGGCAAATCTTGCAGATGTTGAAGATGAAGCAGAAGCAAGAAGCAATCTTGGATTAGAGATCGGAGTTAATGTTCAGGCTTTCGCCGCTAATCTTGCTGCTCTCGCAGCATTGGTTGGAGCTAACAATAAACTTCCTTACTTTTCCGGCACTGGCCAGATGGGTTTGACAGATTTGTTTTCAAACAAAAATGTCATCATCAATGGCGATTTCAATATTTGGCAAAGAAATACTTCCTTTACCAACTTTGCAGATGGCGCTTACTGTGCCGACAGATGGACTTACTATAAAAGCGGCACGATGGTTCATGACATCAGTCGTTCAAATGATGTTCCATCTTTTGCTCAGGCGGGAAGATTATTTAATTACTCACTGCTGATAGATTGCCAAACCATAGATTCCTCAATTGGATCATCTGATTTTTGTGTAATACAGCAAAGAGTCGAAGGCTACAATTGGCTGCCTTTGGCGCAGAAACCAGTTACCTTATCATTTTGGATTAAGGCTACAAAAACTGGCAAATATTGTGCTTCTCTTGGTAATGGTTCGCCCTTCGACAAATCGATAGTAAAAGAATTCACAATTAATGCCTCTGATACTTGGGAATATAAAACGATAACTTTTCCAGCAAGTCCTGCATCAGGAACATGGGATTTTACCAACGGCATAGGAATAAGAGTCAGTATATGTCTTGCCGCCGGTTCTTCTTATCAGGCAACAGCGGATGCATGGCAAAATGCTAATTATTTTGCCACCTCCAATCAGGTTAATGCCTGTGACAGTGCATCTAATAATTTCAGATTGTGCGGGGTTCAACTAGAAGCAGGATCAATTGCCACTCCTTTTGAACAAAGGTCTTTCCAGCATGAATTAATGCTGTGCCAGAGGTACTATCAGTTCGTTTATTCAGGCTCTTCTTTTATCTCAACTGTTCATTCATCGGCTGGAATTGTGTCTGTTAAAGCAAATTTCAGACAACAGATGAGAACATCTCCTACAATAGGACAGACAGGCATTATCAACGCACAGAATGGCACCGGTTTTAACGCGACTCAATCTTCTCCAAGCATAACTTCTTCATACGCGGGTCAAGATTCGTGCTATGTGATGCTAGGGAACTTTAACACTTCGGGGCAAACAAACAGCATCTCTTGCTCTTGTCCCACTGTTGAAAACAACTCCAATTGCTTAACCTTCAACGCAGAATTATGACTACAATAGAAACAGTTAAAGAAATGCAGCATTGTTACATAATCAACAACTGCATCTCTGTTCCCAAAAATCCTGAAAATTCTGATTATCAGAAAATTCAGCAATGGATTGAAAATGGCGGTATTGCTGAACAGGAAGATGTGTTGGCGAAAGCAAAGTTGGAAAAAATAGCAAAAATTAAATCAATCCGCGATCAGAAAAACATTGAACCGATTGGCGATTATCAAGGATTTGTTATTGATGCAGAAGGCAATGTAACCGAACAGGAGTCATTTTTTATATTTTACACAAATCGTCATCCAACAAATCCCGCTTCCGATCCAGAATCAATCATTGCAAGAGTTATGGATTTAGGAACGATACCATATTTTACCAAAGACCCCGCTGGAAATCAGCTCACAATCCAACTTACTGCTGAACTGGCAACCTCTTTGCGTCAAAGAATAACCGAAAGAAATAACGATAATTACAAACTTAGCAGCCTGATTGAAGCTGAAATAAATAGCGCGCAAACCCAAGAAGAAATTGAAGCAATTAATCTTGAAACATAACGAAATGCCAATGGTCAATGACCCAGCAATATTACAGTATTATAACAAATGCAGGTCTGATTAAACAAACCGCCGCCAGTAGCCCTGGCGGGTCGCTGATAGAATTAACTCATATCGCAGTTGGAGATGCTAATGGCACAAGTTATAATCCGAATGGCACTGAGATTGCTCTGGCGCATGAATTATATCGCACCGCTTTAACTCATGTAGCAATTGATGGAGATAATCCAAATCAGCTGATTGTTGAAGGAGTTATTAGTGAAGAGATAGGACCATTCACCATTCGGGAAGTTGGGATTTTTGATTCTGAAGGACAACTTTTTGCCATCGGTAAGTACCCAGAAACTTTTAAATCTACCTCATCAATCGGTTCTGGAAAACGGCTCTATATCAGGATGATTCTGGGCTTTGCCAATGCCCCGCAGGTTGAGATTATTCTTTCTGAAGATCTCAATAACGATCCGAATTTTAATGCGAATGTTATTGTTTCCTTATCAGAAAAATTAGCAAAAGCAGAAAACCTTTCCGATGTTGAAGATGTTGAAGAGGCAAGAGAAAATCTTGGTCTAAAAATTGGCACTGATATACAGGCATTTGCAGCAAATCTTGCAGCTTTGGCGGGGTTAATTGGTGCGGCAAAGAAAGTTCCATACTTTACAGCACCAGGACAAATGGGCTTGTCTGATTTGTATGCATCAAATTCTAATAAAGGCTCATCTTACATAGGTGCTGCTCCAACTTTTAGCTACAATTCAGGAAATAGCATCAATGTAAATGCAGGGATTTTTACCTTTTCAGATGGTTCCGGACAAGCTGTAAATTCCTACAGCGGAACTAAAACCATGTCCTCTTGGGCAGCTGGAACAGGAAATGGCTCTTTAGATGCCGGAACTGTTGCTAACAATACTTGGTACTATGTTTACACGATTTACAACCCAACCAGTGGAGCTACGGATTATTTAACTTCTGCTTCGCCGACTTCTCCAACACTTCCTGCTGGCTACACCAAATACCGAAGACTACCTGGTTTCTTTAAGACCAATGGAAGTGCTGCCATCATTGCTTTTAACTTAATTAACCGGACTTGGATCAATAAGACTGCCACAGCCGGAGAACAAGTATTGGTTTCAACAATATCGCAAGTTGGTTCAGCTGGCGCAGTTTCCGGTGTATTTCCAACTGTGGCTAACACCGCAATGGTTGAACTTGAAATGGGTACAACAGCAGCCGGATTTTCAAGTTTTACAGTTTGGGGAAATTTACAATCAACTCCAACCACCTCATTTCCTTCTGTTGCTGGCTTAAGAGCTTCTAGCATCGCCACTAACAACGGATTTGGAACAGCAGGAACAGGATTAATCTTTAATGATAACGGCGTTTTGTCGTTTCAAAATTTTGACATTGCTGGAGGTGTTAATCCGATTCGAGTCTCGTTGATGGCGGTAACTGACAACTCCAATGTTTAAGATAAATGACTATCACCTATAAAAACATTCATACTGGAAATTTTGCAGAATTTGGCGGGACACCGGATAATTCTTGGGTTAAAGCGAACAAAAAAGAATCTCAGAATTTCAAAATAGAAGGTCTGAGACTCAAAAAAATTTGTGAAATAAAAGCTATTTGTGACCAGAAAAATGTTGAACCAATTATTGATTGCAAAGCCTTTATCATCGGCAAAACAGGTAAGAGAACTAAAAAGAGTTCATATTTTCTTTTCTACACAAACAGGCATCCATCCAACCCTTCGTCTGACCCTGATTCAATAATTTCCAGAGTAATGAATTTAGGCTCCATGCCTTATTTTACGAAAGATAGAAAAGGAAATAAAATCACAGTCGAACTCACTTCGGAAATTGTTAAAATCTTACACCAAAAAATAACCGAAAGGAACGATAAAAATTTCAAGCGCAGCAATGAAGCCGAAGCTGCAATAAAGAACGCAAAAACTGTTGAAGAAATAGAAGCAATTGAATGACCCAAGAATACTACAGCATAATAACCAACACAGGCTTGGCAAAAAATGCTGCTGCGAGCCTTGGAGGTGCGCCAATTGATTTAACTCATCTTGCAATTGGTGATTCAAACGGAACTTCTTACAATCCGCTTGCAACAGCAACCGCCTTACAAAATGAACTTTTCAGAACTTCTGTAACCTATGTTGAGATCGATGAGGAAAATCCAAATCAGATAATTGTTGAAGCAATAATTGATGAAGGAGTTGGATCGTTTTATGTGCGGGAAGTAGGAATTTTTGACGCTGATGGAGATTTGTTCGCCATCGGGAAATTTCCTGAAACTTTTAAACCAGCACTTCCAACTGGATCAGGAAAAAGATTATATGTTCGGATGATTCTTGGATTTAGTGGAACACCGCAAGTCAATTTGGTGTTATCCGACAATCTGAATTACGACCCGAATTTTTCCGAGAATGTTTTTGATGCTTTGGCACAAAAACTTGCTAAAGCACAAAATCTTGCCGATGTAGAAGATGCCTCCGAAGCCAGAAATAATCTTGGATTAGAAATTGGTGCTGATGTTCAAGCATTTGCTGCAAACTTAGCTGCTTTTGCTGCACTCGTTGGTGCAATCAATAAAATTCCTTATTTCACAGGCGCTGGTCAATTGGCATTAGCGGACTTGTTTTCCAACAGAAATATTCTCATCAACGGTGATTTTAATATTTGGCAACGAGGCACTTCTTTTGTAAGTGCTGTTGATCAGCAATATACCGTGGACAGATGGGTTTACAGAAAAATAAACACCACTGCCGTTCATGATATTTCACGATCAACGGATGTTCCAACTGTCGCGCAAGCTGGAAGAAAATTTAATTACTCGGTTTTAATTGATTGCCAGACGATTGATGCCTCTATCAGCTCCACTGATATCGTGGTCTTTTTTCAAAGAATCGAGGGCTATAATTTTTTAGCGATTGCACAAAAAACTTTCACCTTCGGATTTTGGGTAAAAGCCACCAAGACCGGTATCTACTGCGTTTCATTTACCAGCGGCGCTGGGGATTATGGCTATGTTGCCGAATACACCATAAACGCCTCAGATACTTGGGAATATAAAAAGATCACTGTTCCTGCTACACCTAGTGCTGGAGCTTGGAACTATACCAACGGCACTGCATTAAACGCGGTATTTTGTTTGGCTGCTGGCTCCAATTATCAAACCACACCAAACGCCTGGCAAAATGGAGATTTTTCAGCTACTTCAAATCAGGTCAATTCCTGCGATAATGCTGCAAATAATTTTAGAATTTGTGGCGTTCAATTGGAGTCCGGAAGCGTTGCTACACCCTTTGAGCAAAGATCAATTCAACACGAGTTACAACTTTGCCAAAGATATTTTGAGAGAAGTTATAACATAGAAACCCCAACCGGAACTGTAGAAGAAAATCAGGCAGCTTGGGGAAATGTTAATTCTGCTGATACCACTCTGCTTTGTGTAAATGTTGATTTCAAATCCATCAAACGAACGACACCAAGCGTCACAGCTTACAACACATCAACTGGTGCTGCGGGATCATTTATCGCAGGCTCTACATCCAAAAATGTTTCCACAGTGGTGGGAGGCACGAAAGGAATAGGACGTCTCTACGCTACCAGTGGTATGACGGCGGGAGTTTATGCGAGATTCCATTGGGTAGCTGATGCTGAATTATGATTACGACCTTCTGAATAACTTTTTCCTAATAACAAAAAAATAAAACTTATGACCGAGCAATTTCTACACGGCGTAGAAATCATCGAAATAGATGATGGTGCGCGCCCTATACAAACAGTTAAATCAAGTGTAATCGGGCTTGTTGGAACGGCTTCCAAAGGACCGGTTAACACTCCAACTTTGCTTCTTGGTTCGCCGTCAGAAGCGGTGACGATTTTTGGCTCTGATGCCAATTTCAGTATTCCATCTGCTTTGGATGCAATCTTCAAACAGACTGGCGCGATGGTTGTGGTGATCAATGTTGCCGATCCCGATAACTCAGCTCACAAAACTTCCGGAGTTCTTGATCCAACTAAAATCACTATAAGCGATATTGTTGGCGGTGTTGATTCGGAGACTGGTAAATACAAAGGCGTTTCTGCACTTCTTGCTTCACAATCAGAAGTCGCCGTAACACCAAGAATTTTGATTGCGCCAGGATTTACTCATCAAACACCTCTTGATGAAGATGACGAGCCCGTTGCAAATCCAGTTGTTGCAGAACTTTTAACTGTTGCCGAAAGACTCCGGGCAATAATTGTCGCTGACTGTCCAAACACCAACAAAACCGATGCAGTTCATTATCGCGAAGATTGGGGAAGCTCAAGAATTTATCCTGCTTTTCCGTGGGTAAAAATTTTAAACACTGCCAACAACACGATAGTTGAAAAACCTTCTTCAGGAAGAATAGCTGGCCTCATTGCTAAGTCAGATAATGAGCGCGGCTTTTGGTGGTCGCCATCAAATATGGTGATCAACGGCATTGTTGGAATTTCCAAGCCGATTGATTTTGCTTTAGGTGATACCAACTGCACCGCAAATTTTCTCAATGAAAACGATATTACCACCATCATTCAGCAAGATGGTTTCAGGTTGTGGGGAAATAGAACGGCTTCAGCTGATACAAAATGGATGTTCTTACAAAGCAGAAGAACAGCAGATATGATCAACGATTCACTTTTAAAAGCTCACTTGTGGGCGGTAGATCGCAATATCACGAAAACTTACATCGAAGATGTTTTGGAAGGAGTTAACAACTATCTGCGTTACCTGAAAAGCATCGGTGCAATCATTGATGGTAATGCTTTCGTCAATCCAGAGTTAAATACTCCTGATCAAATCGCTCAGGGCAAAATCACTTTCGATTTTGACTTCACTCCACCTTATCCAGCAGAGCACATCACATTCCGTTCGAGAATGACTGATGAGTATCTTGAGGAGCTTTTTTCTAACTAAAAACACAGGCAAATATGATTCCTAAAATTTTAAAGAACTTCAATTTGTTCATCGATGGCCGTGGCTATGTGGGCAAAGTTGAAGAAGTAAATCCGCCAAAATTAAACATCAAAACTGAAGAGTTCCGTGCTGGCGGCATGGACTCTCCGGTGATGGTTGATATGGGTGTCGAAAAACTCGAAGGCTCGTTCACGCTTCTTGAGTATGACAAAGATGTTTTGAAACAGTTTGGTCTTGTTTCTGGAAATGCTGTCCAGGTAACGCTTCGCGGAGCTATTCAAGATGACACTACAGTCTCTGCAATCATCATCAAGCTGCGCGGTATGTACACCGAAATGGACATGGGAAAAATATCTGCAGGAGAAAAAGGAACGCTGCAATGCACTATCGCTTGCCGTTATTACTCACTTGAAATTGATGGTCAGCAACTCATCGAAATCGACATCGACAACATGACTAGAAAAATTGGTGGTCAGGACAAGCTGGTTGATGTTCGCAAGGCGCTAGGAATTTAATCCAATTTAATTTCTATAATTTTATTTCGCGAAGTTTCGCCAGAGATTATAGAAACCGCGCTTTTCTTCACTTTTAAATATTTTGCTAACAGCTCAATTGCCGCCTTGTTGGCTTTTCCATCTTCTGGTGGTTGGTTGACTCTTACCTTCAATATTCTTGCGCCCGATTCATCAAAACCACCTTCAGCAATTTCGTTTTGTTTGGCATTGGGAATCACTTTTATAGAAATCTTCATTTAACAAAAAATATGCACACAGTTGAGCTTAAATATCCGGTTGAAGCAACCGGTGAAACTTTCACCAATTTAACCATGAGACGATCAAAAATAAAAGATCGTCTTTTAGTCGCCAAAATGAAAACCGCCTCTGATGAGGAAAAAGAAATCAGGCTTTTTGCCAATCTTTGTGAAGTAGAGCCAAAGGTGATTGAAGAGCTTGATGAAGCTGATTACTCAAACCTGCAAAAAGTATATTTAGGTTTTTTCAATTCCGAGGGGATGTCACAAGAGCCATCATCATCCTCTCGAAAATAACCAACTGGCAACTTTCTGAAATCTCAGAAATGACTGAAGAAGATTTTTCTCTTTTTTTCGATGCCGCAATTGATGTTCACAAAGAATACTCCGAAATAAAAATATGACCAACTCAACTCACGCTGCCGTATCGATTTTAATCGGTGCTGACTTGGGAAAGTCTTTCCGAGATTCTTTCAGTGGAGCAAATAAACAGCTCTCTGCGCTTGGTGATGCAATCAAGAAAGTGAATGATAAAGCGGGAGAAATTGAGGCTTTCAGAAAATCATCACGCGCCACAAAAGAAGCATCTCTCGCATATCAGGAAGCGAAACAAAAGTTAGGTCTCTTAAGTAGAGAAATTGCAGCAAGCAACGCTCCTTCAAAAGAACTTCAAAACAACTTCCGTAAAACAGAATTAGCGGCACAGAAAGCAAAAACTGCTTTCATGGAATCAGCGCAAGCTACTCGCGAAATGGGTAAAGCCTTAAGCGCTGCTGGTGTTGATTTCAAAAATCTCAATCAGCAGCAACAGGTTTTAGGAAAGACTCTCGAAACTTTAAAAAAACGACAAGCTGCACTTCAAGCCAATGCCGATGCTAAATCACAAAATTTTTCTAAGCGTGCTAATTACCGCGCACAGATGGGAGACGCTGTTGCGCTTGGAGCAGTTCTTTATTCTGTAGTTAAACCAGCGGTAGATTTTGAGTATGCCATGGCTCAGGTAGGAGCCGTAACTGAAGAAGCAGCAAATTCTGAAGGATTTAAAAAGCTCACTGCCAAAGCAAGAGAGTTAGGTAATACCACTCAATTTACTTCTGCCCAAGCTGCTCAAGGCATGAAATTTCTTGGTATGGCTGGCTTTAACACCAATCAGATTCTAGCAGCAACTCCGGCAATTTTGAACTTAGCAATTGCTGACAATATGGAGTTAGGACAATCAGCAGAGATTGTTTCCAATATCTTAAACGGCTTTGCCATGAAAGCTGAACAAGCAGGCGAAGCAGCGGATGTTTTGGCACAAGCTGCAATTGCTACCAACACCGATGTTAAGATGCTTGGCGAAACGATGAAATTCGTTGCACCAGCGGCAGCAGCAGTTGGTGGAAGTTTGCAGGAAACCACAGCACTTGCCGGTGTTTTAAGTAACGCAGGTATTCAGGCAACAATGGCTGGAACCATGCTCAGATCAGCATATTTACGCCTTGCTGCTCCAGCAAGAGCTGGTGCAAAAGCGCTTGGTGAATTCAAAAACAAAATGCAGATCACGGCTGAAGAAATGCCTGATGTTGCCAAGGAATCATTACTTGCACAAAATAGACTTCATGGTCTTGGAGTTAAAATCTTTACCAGTGCCGGCAAAATGCGCCCAATGGTTGAGATTATGCGCGATATTCACAAAGCGACCAAAAATCTTTCTGATGATCAAAAACTTGGAGTTATCAAAGATATTTTTGGCACTTATTCAACATCTGGTGCTTTGGCAATTTTTAAAGGCTTTGAAACCGGTTCGGTTGATGAAGTTTTAAAGAAAGTTAATAACGCCGATGGTACTGCCAAAAGAATGGCTGATCGACTAAGCGACACCGCCCGTGGTTCGTTTCTTGAGTTTCAGTCAGCAATTGAATCAATCGGCATTTCGCTTGGAACTACATTGCTTCCAACCATTTCAACAACTGCCAGAGAAATTGCAGGTATGGCTTTGAAGGTCAGTAATTTTTCAGAAAAATTTCCGGTATTAACCAAATATATCGGGCTGACTGTTGTTAGCATCATTGGCTTAAAAATTGCCACTATTGCGCTTGGTTATTCTTTCACTTTTGTAAGAGGAGCATTCTTAGCAGCCCAAGGCGCGTTGCTGGTTTTCAGAACCACACTTACTTTTGTTGGTCTGGCGATGCCGGTTATCACAGCTGCAATTCGTGCAATGGGTTTGGCTTTGATCAGCAATCCAATCGGACTTATAATTGCAGGAATCGCTCTTGCTGCAACTTTGCTGATTGCGAATTGGACTCCGGTTGGAGAATTTTTTAAGAATATTTTTAGCGGAATTGTTGGCTGGGTGAGAACTGCTTTTGATTGGGTGATGAAACTGGTTGAACCTTTGAAATCAGTTGTTGGTTCGATCACCAGTGTTGCCGGAAAAGCGTGGAATTTTGTTGCCGGAAATTCTGATTCAAAAAATCCAAGCTCTTCAGCGGTTGGAAATGTTGTTAACAATCTTGAATCAGGCAAAAGCGATTTTGGCAAAATTCCATCTTTTGAAATGCCAAATATTGCAGCTCCAACAAGCGGTAATTCAGGGCAACAAATTTCTATTTCTGCGCCGATCACAATAAACGCTGGTGGCAACATGGATGAGAAAAAAATCGCTGACCAAGTGCGCATCGCCATTGATGAAACTTTTAGAAAATTATCCGCAAGAAAACTCGCTTTGAACTACGATCAATGATTTTCGATTCCTTTAAAAACCTTGGCGGCAAGCTGAATTTAAACAGCGCGCTTGGAATCAACATGATGATGATTCTTGGCGCTTATCGCTTTGCTATCAGCTCTGCCGCTTTCCAAAGTCTAAAAAGACAAAGTGAGTATCGCTGGCAGGAGGTTAACAGAATTGGTGCTGATCCAGCTTTGCAATTCACAGGATTTGGCGTGGAAACAATTGATCTTGATGGCGTGATTTATCCGCACTTCAAAGGCGGACTTCGTCAGGTGACATTGATGCGCGCTGAAGCAGGAATTGGTAAACCGCTGTATTTGATTTCGGGAAACGGCAATGCTTTTGGCAAATGGTGCATCGTAAAAATTTCAGAAAATCAAAGCGTTTTTATGAAAGACGGCGCGCCGCTTAAAATTGAATTTTCAATCAGCCTTAAGCGTTATGGCGAAGATGCCAAACCTGGAGTTAAGGGAATCATTCAAAACATCGTTAAAGCAGTATGATTACTTATGTCACGAAAGATGGTGATGTGCTGGATGCAATCTGTTGGAAGTATTATGGAAGCACTTCAGGAACAGTTGAAAAAGTTTTAGAAGCCAATCGTCACCTTGCAGAACTCGGCAGTATTTTTGCCGCCGGCGTAAAAATTATTTTGCCGGATTTAACTCAGGAAGAAGAAACAGAAAGCGTCAAACTTTGGTCGTGAATCCCGCATTTAAAATTACTGCTGATAAGAAAGATGTCACAGCGTTAATCGCGCAAAGGTTGGTTTCAATTAATGTCACTGACGAAACCGGCCTTGTTTCCGACACTTGTGAAATTCTTCTCGATAATCGTGACGAGAAATTGGAGATACCGCCACGCGGTGCTGCGCTCGAAGTTTCTCTTGGTTATGAAGACAAACCTCTGACCAAGATGGGAAGCTACATTGTTGACGATGTCGAGGCTTCATCGCCTCCTTTGCAAATGCGAATCACCGGCAAAGCAAGTAACACTCTCGACAAAAATTTAACCAAAAAAATCAAAGCACCAAAGAGCAAATCTTGGCATGGCTACACTCTGGTTGGCATCATCACAGCAATTGCCAACAACCATGGTTTTAAGGCGGCGATAGATGAATATTTCAAACAAATTTACATCTCGCATTTAGATCAAACTGACGAAAGCGACATCTCTTTTCTTAACACTCTGGCGCAAAGCTATGGTGCTTTTGCCAAGCTGTCTTTGGGAAGATTATTATTTTTTAGAAGAGGAATCAGCGTTTCAGAAAATGGCAAAGAACTGCCAACAACAAAACTTTCCGCCGCACAAATTTCTGATTGGAAATTGCGCGTTTCTGACATGGAAAAATTCGGCAAGGTGATTGCCAAATGGCACAATTTTGCTACCGGAAAAGAAGAAGATGTTTTTGCTGGAACTGGCGATCCGGCTTATACGATGCGATATAAATTTGTCAGCGCCGACAGAGCGCTTGCCGCAGCAAAAGCCAAGCTCGCTGAATTTAAACGCGGCGCAGAAAATTTAAATTTTTCTACCACAGGAAATCCAAAACTCAGCGCCGAAAACAAGATCACTTTCACCGACATCAAATATCTCAAAGACAAAAATTGGATCATCACGAGTGTTAACCATTCGCTCACTGATCAAGGATTCACAACTCAAGTAACCGCAATCATCAAACTATCCGATGTGGAGTAAAATTAAAAAATCTGACGATGGAGAATTCATCATCACCAAATGCGAATTGGAATTATTGCTTGAGCAGGCTTCCAAAGAAGGTGCCAAAAAAGCCTTAACCGAACTTGGTCTTCATGACGAAAACGCTCCAACTGATATTCGCGATTTGCGCGAGCTTTTAAAGGCATTTCGCATGGCGAAGAAGGACAGCTTCAGAATTTTGGTTAAGTGCATCGTCATCGGCTTCGTAACCATTTTAACCGCCGGATTTATTTCTCTTCTTGGCGATCATATCAAACTCAAATAATTCATGAAAAAATTTACTCTAAAAAGAAAATATCGGCAAAACGAGGCTACTCTTGGAGCCATCTTGGATGAAAATCAAAAGGAAGTATGCAAAACTTTAGAAAATCCCTGGATTGATAACAAAGAAAAAATCTCCTGCATCCCTGAGGGAACATACAATGTAAAAAGAGATGATAGCGGTAAATTCAAATACTGGAAAATAGTCAATGTAGCCAATAGAAGCGATATCGAAATTCATAACGGCAACAAACAAAAGGATACCAAAGGCTGTCTAATCATTGGAAAGAAGTGGGCGTTTATCGATGATGAGTTAGCTGTCTCCGATTCAGTAATTCATTTAGAATATTTAAAGAATAAAAAAATCCTCCCTGATGAGTTTTTGTTAGAAATAAAAGCCTACTAAATATGGCAAAATTTTTAGAAGATTGCAACGGCAACAAATCGTCAAAAAGATTGGCGGGAGCGTTTTGTCTTTTGGTTGGCTCTTTGATGAAATTTATTTTGTTCATCTACGGACTTCGTCATGTCACCGCAATATCCTTTGATCAGCTTAATAACTCAGCTGACACGATGATTTATGTTGGTGCAACTCTTATCGGCTCAGGATTACTCGAACTTTTAAGACAAAGCAAAAAATGATCCCAAACTTACTGGCGCGCCTCTCAGCAATCGCTGGTGCGATGATTGCTATTTTTACTTTAGGCAATTTTTACGGCAAAAAATCCCAAAAAACCAAACAGCTCGAAGAAGATTTTACTGATGCAACTGAATCAAAAAAACGCCAAGAAAATCGCCGTGGTGACGATATTTCTACTGTTAGAAAGCGGATGCAAAAATACATCCGCAAATAGCTTCTGTTTGTGGGCAAATCCCATAACTTTGAGTCAAGAAGAATACGACACAATGTCCGAAGAAACCCTCCGTCAAATCGACAATTTTAATCAGGAATTTGAGGAGCGCTGCACTAAGTGAAGATAGTTGATTATTCTACTTGATAAGTGTTTTAAACGAAGCGTTCATTGGGTTCAAGCCATGTGGCGACTCAATTAACAACAAGGAGAAAAATGCAAAATTTTGAAAACCAAATCAAAGAAGAATTAATCAAAAATTCTTATGAAAATTTAACCAAAGGCAATGCTTGGGAATATTTCAAAAAATCCAACTATTACAAATATCTACAAAACGAGCCTGTAAAATTCAGAACAGAAAACACCATCCGTTATGCTCAGAAGTTTTTAAATGATATGCAGGATTTGAACCTGATCGAACCTGAATGCTTTAACCAATAAAATCACCATATGAACAACATGATTATTACCGGTTTTGTTGAAGACGTTCGCAACGAAAAATGCAGCGATGAGGAGCTTGTTAAATTATCACAAATTTTTGCAGAATTATTTCCATCTTTTTTAGCAGATTCGAAAAAGAGCGAAAATAATAACAAATGGTATTGCGAAGTTATTGGTGGCTTCTCTTTAACAACAACCAAAAGAAAATCTGACCAAGAATTTGATTACTTTGTTGGAAGTTTTGAATCTGGCAAAAAGAATTTAAAAATTTTTGTTAAAGCTAAAAAGCAGTAACTAAGCTGAAATATTCAAATTCTTAATTCTGTGCCTAAAAACAGAGTCAAATTTTTCTAAAGTATTTTTTAACCAATCATTTTGAGAAGCCCAATTTTGCTCTTCAGATGGATCAGCGCTAAAAAATAAAAGAATGCTCGATCTGTTCTTCTCTGGATTTTCCCTCCATTCTAAATCACTTCCCATTTCCCTTTCAATTGCCTCCTTATCCTTCGCAAGAAGATGATAGAACGACTTTTCCCCATCTTTATCAGCAATCACTAATTCAACACCAATTCTATTTGTAACAGTGTTTAAAAGCGCGTTTACATGAAAACCACTGCGCCCAATAGAAAAAGTTAGCCAATGTTTCGGAGTTGGTGCTTGAGGACGAAGTTTTGATGAAGAATTTTCAAGATAAGAAATAAAATTTTGCCAGTAGCGATATTGCAAACCTTTAGTTTCGCTGGTTTCTTGATTATCGAGATTTTTTGCTGCTCTAGCAACTGTTTTACTCCAGTTATTAGGTTGGGAAATGATGTTAAATTTTGGCGCTGCCGGCGAATTACCAATTTTCCACAACTCAACTTCTAAGCCAAAGAAGCTGAATCTCTCATCCGTGATGTCATTCAACCAATCAAGCGCTTTGCGATGTTCTTCGGTAAATTTTGAAGCCACCCACACAATTACAACTGACTGTAAACCAGCGGCATAAGTTAAAAGCTGGCCAAGATGTTTATGATCAGTCCTCTCAAGTTGATTCTCGATTAAAATCAAACTTTCATCACTCGTGTTTTTACACAAAATATCTGCTCTAAACGGACCCACATTTTTCTCTTGAGCTTCCAATTCTAGCTCAATTCCAATCGCATCTCCCAGCAATTCCAGATTTTCTTTTTGAGCAAGCCAAGGCGTGAAGTTATAGGCTTCATTTTCCCAGATAGTTTTAAGATCAACTTTTTCTAATTTTCCCAACATCTCTTTTGGTATTGTTAATAAATTTAAGCTTGAACAAATTCATTATTTGAGAATTTGTTCTATAAGTTTACTTCTATCAATGTGGATATTTCTTTTCTGATAAGCTCTGGCATATCAGCAGTTATCCAATCACTATTTTTTAACCAATTTAAGCATTCCTCTTCGCTTAAATTATCTTTTGAAATAAATTCTGAAAGCGCTACAGCGCTAGAACGACTAAGTCCTAATCCCATTAATGAAAGTTGCGTAGTTTGAGATACTCCAAATTCTAATAAGAGGGTTAAATCCGTTACCCTTTCTAATAAATCTTCTCGATTAGAATTTGTTATATGGAGCTTTAATACATCAATGTAGCAGGACAAAAATTTAGGGGCTTTGAAGCGCGCAATTTCTTCCACATCTGCCATCGTGTTCCTTATTAAAGCTGGCAATACTATCTTATCTCCTCTCTCCGTATAAAATTTTTCTTGGCTAGATATAAGTCTTGCCAAAGGAAATCCTCTCATCCAGTTCGTAATCAGAAGCGCAAGATGAAAAACTCTGCCACCTTTACCAAAAGCAGAATTCGAAAGATATTCATTAATTCGGTTCAAAATTTTAGTATATTCTTCTGCAGCATTATCACTTTCTGGAGCCACGGGAATAAACCCTTCTATAGGATTTTTCTTCTCATTTGTTTCTAATTCAAAATAAGCTAGTAGCTCATTCATTGCAATTGGACTTATACCAGGATTTTTTAAAATAATTTCATTTGGAATTCGCAAGTCGTTAAACATCGCAGATATTTTTTGATCAAGAACCTCAATAAACTCTTTACTATAACGCCTTGCCCAAGCTGACTGAGCTATACTTTTATTTTGTATGTAAGTGGTAACTAGATAAGAAAAAACATATTCTAGGTTCGGCTTATTTGAAGCGACATCGCGAGGTGATCCACTGCTGATAAAATTTACAAGATCCGTTTGTTGTTTTAGTACCGAATCAGAAGTTCTGGTGATAATATATTTTGATCTAATTTTTGGCGTTCCATTTTTCCAGACGGTTTGTTTATTAGCATCAACGCACACTACATTTCCCTGAAACTCTTTACCCCATCTTCCGGCTCTACCGGCCAAATTCCAAAAATCGTTGTGTGTCATTGGATTACCTTTACCTTTTCTTGGTCCACGAACAAATATGCTCTGACAAGGCATATTAATCCCCTCGATTAGGGTTGAGGTGCATATCAGAAATTTAATTTTATTAACGCTAAATAGCCTCTCAATTTCTGTTCTAATAAGGAGTGGCATGTTACCGTAATGAAATGCTATGCCTCTGTGCAAAACGTTTAGTAAGAAGTACTCTGGATGAACAGTTTTTTTAATTAGATCAATAAGCTCACTAATTTCTTTATCATCGCATAATTCTGGAACATCATCCAATAAGCCATGAAGTTGTTTAGCTATTTTCTCTGCTTCTCCTGCTCCGTTAACATAAATTATATTTCCTCCTTTGGGATTTCCTAAGACATACGCAACAAAAGGTAAGCGCTTACTTTCGTGAGAAGGTCTGGAAGGCAACTTTATCATTCCAATGGAAATAGGCTCTGATTCTGCCAAAAGTTCAATATTCCAATTTTTAGGTTGTCCACGTATTTGAGAAGCCCAGATCAGATTCTGATTCACCATAACATCTTCCCGAGACAAATGATTGGTTGAAGCACCTAACGGAGCATCTTCTAAGAATAATCCGGGATTTTCAGACATGGGTGATGCGAACAGAACTTTGCATTTATTATTTTTTAATGTGACCGCCTCAATTGCCTGCTGTAAAAGTACTCCCCTATAATTATCACCTATCTTTTGAGCCTCATCTATAACTAACAGATCAAATAACATCTCCGCACCTCTCTCCCCCAAAAGCATGTGAAAACGCTCCTGTGTAAAAACAAATACGTTAGCTTTACCTTTCGAAATTGAAGTGTGAGTAGGAATAGTGACTATAGCGGTGGTAGTAATTTTTTCATCTCTCAGAAGCTTCTCCAAGTCACGCTGAACCTGTTGGATCAATGCTCGCGTTGGAACGATGTAAACAACATTAGCAGAAGAATTATCGCGTAAAAATTCAGCAAACCACCTTCCCACAATAAATGACTTTCCTGCGGACGTTGGCGCTGAAACACTAACCCAATCTTTAGTGGTCGCTTCTTCCCAAAAGGCATGCTGAAATTTATTTACTTCTAGGCGAGGTGAGTTTGGTAGTAAGATTGAATGTTTAAAATGCCTTCTAGTCCAATCTTGCAACAAAGGAAATGGAAGACGATCTATATATCCATCTTTTAACAAGCTTCGACGTTCTGCCAACTTTATTGTTGGTCGATTTGCTAGGGTATCTAATATTATTGCTGCAGCATCTTTCTGAATATCGGATGTTGATGATTCTAAGCAATGTTGAGCAATTCTAAGAGAGGCAATTTGACATACACTTTTATCTGACTGTGCCAATAAACTAGCACATGTAAGTAAATATGACCAGTTGTGGGCTTCTGAAGATACTGAGAAATTTTTTTCAAGATTTGCAAATTGCTGAGCGACGGAGTCCAGTAAAAGAATTTGATACTGTTTTTGAAATCCAGAATTTTGTAGTAACCATTCTTGAATAGCTTCTTTACTCATTATTTAACCCCAATTCTTCTCTAAATGCTTGACGGAAAGCATCTACACTTGGAAATGGTAAACAAAAAATTTCTATGACAAAGCTGTGAATTTTTTCCTCTGCAATCCGTTTTCCTATGTGACTTTTTCTATCGTTAAAAACTTTTTCAATTTCATTTTTTAGCTGCTCAATTTCTTTAGAATTTGGTTCTGTAGGATAATGTTCAGTATCAAACCCAATAAGACATAAACCTCTATATTCTACCTTAAGAAACATGGCATCGTCTGGGTTTAAATATTTTTTAAAAGCCGCTTCTAAATCAGGATCACTTAAATCTATTCCATCTCGCATTAGTCTAAGGTCACAATTTTGACTAGCGCTACTTCCGCCAGATCCAAGTAAAAATGGTGCCAAATCTGAAAAACACTTTGAGGTTGCAGTCGTTACATCTTTATAAAGCTTTGATTCTCCCCAATATAATGCAAGATTACCGGTTATCTTATCCACTCCTGCATGGATACCATCCGAACCATGAACATGCATTTCGGTATTGGTTTTTAATACCATTTTAGTAAAAATCTGAGGCAGTTCCAAAACTGCTTCTGCCAAAACAGAAAGTATTAGTTCCCCCCCTTCGCCACTTGTTGGCAAACGTGTAAATAATTTTCTAGCCTTAGAATTAAGATCATCCATCGGAGCAGCAGAGCGGGATTTTACACCTTCTTCTAAGGCTTTGATAACTTCACTTCTTGGTATTGCAAAATCGGTAATTTTTTTTCCTAAAAATCTAGCAAAATCCTTATCTCTGGGTCTTTTGTTGCCATCAAGAGTAATAAAATGACAGTGAGCACGTGCTTTTGTTTCACCAATTGAATCACCGAAAGCAACCGTTTGTAAATGAGCTTCCAGATCGCTATGCTTAGTTCTAAGTAAAGGTATAAGTGATTTATAGATATCTGGGTGTTGCTCTTCTATTTTCTCTTCATTTAATTGGATGCAAAGCCTTTCAGAAGACCGATCAGATATATCTTCATGTTGAATTGGATGTAGCGGATTCATCTACTTACCTCATCAATAATTTGTTGACCAACATTTCGACTCAAATCATCTTTTTTCCACGCCATCAAAAACAAATTTCCTGACTTCTCAGCCCAAACTTTTCCTATCACTTCTTTTTCTTGAACGTCATCGCTGCCAGCAAATTGAGAACCTTTATATTCAATAACTAAAAGTCTTCCATCATTAAGTTTAACTACAAAATCCGGATAGAATTTATCGGTTGAGGTGGGAAGCCAAAAAGCATGTTTTGGTTGGCGTTCAAGGTTTCTAACCCAAAACTTAACATTAGGATTTTGATCAATCGCAAAAGCGCACTCCGCTTCCTCATCATTCATCATGCCGATGCGAGAATAGTAATGCTTACTAAAACCAAATTTGCCTTCGTAATTGATGCTTGATGGATAGTTATTTGGATCGAAGGAAAAGCTAAAATTTTTAGGGCTTATTGTGGCAATCGCTTTATCACCGAACATGCAGGCTTGATAGCCTTTGTTGTAAGCAGTTTTTCTGTAAAGAGCGATTTTGTTTTGCAGAATTTTTTCAAGAACAAATCTTCCGCGCACCAATTTTGGCATATCAATATCGCCACGAATCAAAAGATTTTTAACTACTTTCTGCAAGAATCCTAAAAGGATTTCTTGTTTGATATCAAGCGCTCTTAGCTTTTTATCTAACCAGCGGCAAAGACCAATTTCATCAAGTTCAGTTTTGATTCCTTCAAGGCTTAACTGTTCTGATTTATTTAAAAAATCGATTTTGATTTTTTGACCAACGATGTCAGCAATATACTGCTTTGCTTCTTCATCGACAGTAAATTCTTCTTTTGTTAAAACTGTCGAATAATCGAGTAAACTCCAGCCATTTCCATCAAGACAAATTTCAGCTTCAGCAAGTTCAATATCGCCGTCAAAATTTAAGCAAAGTTGAGGAACGACAAAAATTTCGCCGCGCTGTGAAGGAGATAAATTTTCCGGCAAATGTTTGATGTGAATTTTTGCCTTAAGAGCAATTTCTGCGCGATCTTTTTTATCTTTGATAGAGGTGGTAAGTTTTTCTGCTAAAGCCGCATTAAAACCTTGCTCAACTTTTAACTCAAAAACTCCTTCAGAAACTTCCTTAACTGATACTAGTGCCTGTTCGGCTAAATCAAGATGAGATAGATCGGGTTTTGATGTTAGCCTGACTTCAAAAGATTTCGTTTGTTCCCCTGAAGTTAAAGGCAGTTGCGGTTGCTCAAAAATATATTCTTCAGCCTCCTGCTTTTCAAAACCCATACTGACTAAACGATCATGAAGTTCAGTTACGGCATGTGGCCAGCTTTTTGACGAAACATGCGCGTAGGCTTTGTTTAAATCTGCTTGAGTTCTTTCCTTGGCGTAAGGCATACGAAGAACGCGACCAAGTAACTGTTCAACTGCTGTTGCTGATTTGGTGTTAGCAACCGAACATAAAACATAAGCAAAAGAGCAATCCCATCCTTCTTTTAAAGCCTGAACAGTGATGACGTAACGAATCTCGCAATTTGGATTGAATAGATCGATTGAATCCAGCTCCTTTTGATCGCCTGTAACAATCGCGATTTGCTTGCGATCAATTCCTTCATTGTCAGTTAGGTATTTTTCCAAAACCTCGACTGTAATTTCTCGATCTTTATTTTCTGCTTGGAAGAGGATAATTGGGCGAATGTAGTCTGCATCTTTTGCCGCTAATTCTTCTAATCTTTGGCGCGTTTGAATTGAATGAGTAATCGCCTGTTCCCACGAAATATGAGGAGTTAGAATTATCGGCAATTTGATCATTTGTTCTGCTTTCAATTCAGCAGCGGTAACCGAATGAATCACATTACTATTCGGCGCCGGAGTAGCGGTATATTCAACAACGCAAACAGCGTTAATACGCCTCAAAACCTCAACACTTAAATCAGTTTTAGCGTTGTGCGCTTCATCAACAATTACTAAAGGGCGATGCCAATTCAAAAGATTCGCAAACGAGAATTTGATTTTGCCATCTTCGCTTTTTTCCATCCCTTCAGCATTGCTTGGAACTTTGCTGAAATGCGGTTCTAAATTTTCATCGTGATCATAGGCTTTGCGTCCTTCAGTATTATCAACACGGAGTGAAGCAAAAGTTGAAATTACAATACAAGCGCTGTCCGCAATATCTTGTGGGCGAATGTTGCGAAAATCAGCAATGTCAAAAACTCTAAACTTTCCATCAAAGGCTTTTTCTAAAACCTGATAATTTGCGTGGTCAGGATTTTTAAGAGTTTCCAGTGTTTGCGTTTTGATCGTGTTGGTTGGAACTAACCAAAGAGTGAGTGGGTATTCGTTTTCAATGTAGGCTTTGCCTGCAAGTGCAATTGTGTGAGCAGAAAGCAAAGTTTTTCCGCCGCCAGTTGGCAAGCGCAAACAAGCATATGGGGTATTTTCCAAACCATTTAATGGCTGAAATGGTTTAAAATTTTGATTTCCATAGCGCTGATACTGCAATTTGTCATAAGCAGCTTTAACACCCTCGAAGCGAGCTGATTCAAGGAAGCTACGCAAAATTTCGAGAGATTTATCCTGATACTTTTTTAGTCTAATCATAATTACCTCGCTTTGATATCGTATGGAGTTTGTTTGAAGGTAATTTGATTCTCTTCGAGTTTGGATAAACCTAATCGACTTGTTTCGCCATAAATTACCTTTGGACCATTAAAATTTGGCAGAGCTGAAAGAATTTTTGATGTTAGAACATTTCCGCCGGAAATACTTTTGTCGCCTAAAATGCCGTTAAATAGCAGATAGTAGGCGACACCATTATAAACACCTAAAAGTGGTGATTTTTCTTTTTGACTGAATGGAGTTTTTGTTTCTGAAAACCAAATATGCGCCGCTAGATGTTCGAACCTGATGTTTTTATTAATCTGTCCATCTTCATCAAAAATTGTCTCACCAAGGTTGTAAAAACGGAATCCGCCACCACCTTGCCAATTAACATCTTTTGAAATTCCGCCTTGTTCGCCATCAATCACCTTTTGCAAACGAACAGCGCAATGAGTCTTTGCATGCTCACCCATTTCAATGCCAATCCATCGGCGATTCATTTTGTGGGCAACGGCAGCAGTTGTTCCTGAGCCAAGGAATGAATCTAAAACTAAATCTCCAGGACTAGAAAAATGCGTTAGAACTAACTGCAGTAAAGCTTCTGGTTTTTTTCCACCTCTAAAATCAGCACCTCCCTCAAGACGACAATTTCCAAAGTTTCCAGAAAAATCATAAAAATTAGGTATAGGGGTTTCTTTGCTCGAAGAACCAGATTTAAGCTCTTCTACCCTAAATAGAGGGATTCCAGAATAAAATTTACCCTTGGTTGCAGTACTTTTTTTAGGTCCTGTAAAATATCTATATCCTAACCCGTCTTCACCAATTCCATAAACTTTATACAAGCAATTTAGGCCATCCTCTTCTTTGCGAGGAGCTAAATTTAGATGAAAAAACTCTCCAGAACTAGCTTTTTGCTTAATCAAAGATCCAGTTGCCCAAGTTTCTTTTAATCCTTTAAGACAAGGATTAATTTTCTTAATTTCGTATTCTTCTGGTTGGAATACTTCCACCGTTTTATTGCCTAATGTCAGAGTTTTTCCTGGTTTTTTTTCTATTATTTCCCATTCAAATTTATCGACCTTGTAATCTTCCTTTACTTTGTTTGGCTTTGTTTTTCCTTTAGAGTAAATTAAGCATTGCTCAACTAGCTTTTGATAATCGCTATCCTCAGCTAGTGTTTTATTGCCATACCTTACCTGAAGATAAAAACTCGTATGATAATTTTTTCTTCCAAAAATCTCATCAAGCACAACTTTTAGGTAATGGCTCTCACTATCATCAATATGACAGCAAAAAAACCCACCTTCGGCTAATAATTCGTAAAGAAGATTGATACGTGGATATAATAGAGATAGCCAAATACTGTGTTCTAAATTATCGTCATAATGTTGAAATGCATTTCCAGTATTGTATGGGGGATCAATATAAATACATTTCACTTTTCCAGCATAGTAAGGAAGCAAGGCTTTTAGCGCCTCCAGATTATCGCCACGAATTAGGAGATTTTGTGAATTTTGGTCTCCATAAGAAAGCTTTAGATCGGCCTCAAGCAAACGATATGGTGCTCGGTTCGTTTGCTTTACTGTCTTATCTCTGTTTAACCAGTTCAAAATTGGCATCTACTTTTCCTTTGTTTGTTTGACTATCCACTCATCAATTTCCTTCTTACGAAACCTCCAAGCAGTCCCAACTTTAAAGCCAGGAATTTTCTTCTCTAAAGCAAAGCGATAAGCTGTTTTTTCCGCTATTTTTAGATAGTCAGCCAGCTCTTTAATGGTCATTATATCGTTTTTTATCATAAAAAATCCTTACTGAATAGAGAATTGTGAAGAAATTAGTTGAAATAGGAGGAAAAGGCAAGGCTTTGATTAAAAAATCAATCGTTTTCAAAACCTTGTGATATAAAATGGGGATTTCTGAGGGGATGAAGCAGCTAGAGATTCTCAATTTTTTTCTTACACGACTCTTCCGTTAATCTGAAAAGTTTTTTTACGTTGAAAAATAAAGTATCGAGATCGTCTTTTGAGATATAGTATTCAGGATCGTATCTGCCACCAATGTAGGCATATTCAAGTAGGTTAAAACGATTTTCCTCTTCCTTGGTTGTCTTCGAAAAAATATTACTGAATTCAGAGGAGCATTTTTCAGCTTTTTTTCCAAGAATTTCTAAAAAATGTTCACGAGGGGTGTAGTTGGTAAAAACCA
>JACCDX010236166.1_pt1 | contig 27972 bp, 27 predicted proteins | sample 7449681 | NCBI WGS metagenome assembly JACCDX01 (sample SAMN15323450, study PRJNA562643) | freshwater metagenome | isolation source: river surface water | place: USA:Blue River Watershed | collected 2017-08-18
CATAATCTCTTTCTCGTCGCGTTGCACACAAAACAACGCAGACAATTCCCTGATAGCTCAGTCGGTAGAGCGACGGACTGTTAATCCGCAGGTCCCTGGTTCGAGTCCAGGTCGGGGAGCCAGAATCCTTGTGTGGCGCGTGATTTGCGGCGGCAAGTAGAACACCAGATGTTTTTGGTATTCAATCTTGACCGGAGCGAAAAATGCGACACGATCCCGCAGTAATCATCCCCCTGACTAGGGGACAATCCTTCACCCTGAAAGATCTGGCCGATACCTACATGGCCTGCTTTCAAGGGAGTGACCGTCAGCAAGGCACGCGCCTTCGCTACTTCGTGACCCACTTGGGCGACAAGCTCGCACACGAAATCGACGGCGACGATATCCAAGACGTTTTAGATGCCTTGCAGCGACGCGGCCGCGTGCACAATCGCGGCGGCGCGACTCGCGATGGCATTCAGCTGGTCGAAACGAATCAGGCCCTCAAGCCGGCGAGCATCAACCGCTATCGCACGACCATTCAAGCAGTTCTCTCCTGGGGGCGCAAGCGCCGCCTGATGCCTAAAGGCTGGGTCAATCCAGTCGGCGAGACTGAGCGCCTTCCCGAAGACAACGTGCGTACGCGCTACCTCACGGAAGATGAATACACGCGCCTCCTGCAGGCCTCCAGAGCGTCTTACTGGCGCAAGCTGCATGTCCTGATAAAGCTGGCCGTGACCACTGGTGCGCGCCGTGGCACATTGATGGGCCTGAAATGGGCAGACGTTAACCTTGATGAACTCCGGGCCTATGCCGAGCGAACAAAAAATGGCGAGCCGTTCGTCCTGGTGCTACAACCGGACGTTGCCAAAGAACTGAAGTCCCTCAAGGGAGCCAGCGCGGCAGATGAGCTTATTTTCGGTGGCCGCAACCCTTACAAGCCGATGAACTTCGAAAAGGCTTATCGTAACGCTCTGACCAATGCGGGCATCGATGGCGCATGTTTCCACACTCTCCGACACACGCACGCCAGCTGGTTAGCAAGGCAAGGTGCACCGCTACTGGCGATCGCCGAAAGTCTCGGGCACAAATCACTCGAAATGACCAAGCGCTACGCACATTTGTGCGTGGATAGTCGCGCAGAAATGCTGTCCCGCGTGTTCGCACCTGCCTGACCAGGAGAACTGAAGCAATGAAAGCAAATACCGCAACCTTCACGGCAACCGCCAACATCTATTCGATCAACATCGAGAGCAGCAAAAACGATTTGCGCGACCAGTTGCACGCGAAAATTTCCCAGGCTCGAGCAATGCTGACGCTCCTGGTTTCGGATGGAGGGCTTGAGAACTTTCAGCACATGGCCACCGAGCTGCAAGGCGATTATCTTTGGGCTATCTGCATGGCCGTCGATGAAGCTAAAGACTTGATAAACAACATGTAAGATCGTACGCCGCGCCTAGGCTGATCCCCGAAAACCTGGTCCCCACCAGGCTGGCGCGGCAACTTCCCCGTGGGGGCGCTGGGGAGCGCAAATGAATGGACAAGACAGAGCCGAATTACTGCAGCTTCTGAATGGCAGCGATAAGGCGTTACGCCGAATTGAAGAAGCGATTGTGCGATTCAATGCCGATCTGCCGACCGAACTGAAACGCGAACAAACGCCGACGCAGATTGCAGAAGACGCAAAAAGCTTACATCACGCCATCCAAACGATTATCAGTCTAATCGCCACCAACGGCGATGCCTGGCTAACCTTTAAAGACTTCTGCGCTGCCGATGGAGTCGACAGCATACGCGCACTAAACCACTTGGCTGAGGCACTAGACACGTCCGGGATTGGCTCGCCTGGCGAATTATTGCTGGCGGCATCTGAAATGGCCGCTGATGATCTCAAGCCGATCAGGAAGCGCCCCAAGAGCGCGGCCAAGGCTGTCCGCTTTTCTCTGGTGTTCCATACAGCGCAAGCAGCGAGCGAGGCTGGCGTACTCATTTCACGCAGCAGCACGACATTTCAGAAAATTATGTCGAGCGTCTTTCGTGCGGCAAACATCATGGCCGACCCTGAGCACGATATTCGAGAATTCTTAAAAGCTACGGCCAATTAATCCAGGCACGAAATCAACAAAATAAGGCGATTTCTCGCCATGTGCAGCTGATTTGTGAATCTTCAAACTCCATGTGTCGCCGCTAGTCACGGCCACACAAGGAAACTTTTGGAGGTATACACAAATGGAAGCACAAAAAACTCTGTCCGCAGTCGAGAACTGGCGCGACTTTCAACAAACCCCCGATGGGAAGCGACTTTTTCCCGGCCTGGAATCTCTCCGCTGGTTTATTCGGGAAAATCGCGATCGCCTGATTCAGGCCGGCGCACTCCTCAAGATTCGCGGCCAGTGGCATCTGGTCCGTCCTGAATTTGACGATGCAGTCATTCGCACCATGCGCGAAAAGGCCCTGCTCGCACTCAGAGATCCGGGGGCGCTATGACCAATCGAAAACAATTCGAAACGCTGCGCGCCAGAGCGGCATTGATCGGGTGGCAGCTATGGCGAACTGTCGAGGATGAAGTGGCCTGCGAGACATTTTTCGCACGTCGCAATCACCAGGTCATTCAGTTCGCAACCATAGGCGACTGCGAAACCTTCCTGGAAGATATGCAACTGGCGCAGCCATGAGCATCGAATACATGACCATGGCTTTCAGAACCGACATGCCGCCGGTCCGTAAATTCGTCCTGCTGGCAATGTGCGACATGGCGAACGTTTCAGATAACGGTCTGACGTACCCATCTATCGCAACCGTCGCGAGGCATTGCAGTTTAGATCGACGAACGGTCGAGCGCGCCATCAAAGAATTGGAAGCAGACGGCTACCTGTCCGCAAGCCGGCGCGCCGGCATGAAATCTCGGTATCAGATCAATGTCGCCAAACTGAACCAAGCGAGCATCGACTACTTGCACGAAAGGGCCCCCAACCCACGGCAGAGAGTCGCAGGCGGCGAAAAGTCGCCGGCGGCAGATAACCGTGACACCTGCGACAGAGAGTCGCACCCACCTACGGCAGAAAGTCGCAGCACCTACGGCAGAGAGTCGCACATAACCAGAAGTAACCAGAATGATGAACCGGAAGATAACCGGAAAGAAGCAGGTGCGAAGCGCGCACACGTTTCTCGTCCTGATTCTGTTTCGGTGGAAGTCTGGAACGATTTCCAGGCGATCAGAAAAGCAAAGCGCTCTCCCCTGACGGAAACCGCGCTGATCCGTATGGAGGCCGAAGCGAAGAAGGCAGGTATTTCGCTGCAAGAGGCATTCACTGTTTGCTGCGTGAAAGGCTGGCAGAGCTTCTCTGCCGACTGGTACGCGAACTCTGCGCCCGCGAAAGGCCGTCGGGTTCCAGTCAGAGAAAACTTTGATGCGATCGATTATGGGCCTCCGGGGGTGAGTCCGCTATGAGACAAGGAACCAACCAGGTGCGAATTGCACTGCAAGCCGGCGACAAGCTGTCCAGCCTGGACGCATACCGGCGCTTCGGCCTGATACATCTTGCAAGCACCATCAGACGATTACGGCAGGAAGGTTTGCCAATCAGCACCACAGCCATTCAGAAGCAAAACGCTGACGGCAGGGCCGTTCGCTTCGCGCTGTATCACCTGGCAGGCGTAGAGCCGAACGCCGACGGCGGGTGACAGTGCCCCCCCTTGTCTAGGTTCTTCCGAAGGGGTGGTGCCATGCGGGGGCAACCGCACCGCGGCAATCACCTTCTCGCTGCCCTCGAATCAACTTCCAAATCACCAAGAAAAATGACAAAAATCTCTGAACTAAACGTCTCCGACAAAGACCTGGCGGAACTAGCCGGAGTCAGCGATCGCCACATCCGCTACCTGGCTGAGACAGGAATTCTGTCGCGCCAAGCACGCGGAAAATATCAGCTTGGCCCAGCCTTTAAATCACTCCTGGACAACGCAGCAAACGCTGCGAGCGAGTTCCAGCGGGAGCGAACCAGGAAAATGCGTGCCGAAGCTGACTTGGCGGAAGTCAACGCGGCAAAGGCGATCGAATCAGTCGTTGATGTTGACTTCCTTGTCCACAATTTGTCCGCATTGTTTGCAGAAATTTGCGCGAGCATGCGCAACATTCCTGACCGAATCGCATCATCGCTTGTCGGAGAAAACGACGAGCGAATCCTGAAAAGGAAGCTGTTACAAGAAATCGACATGGTGTTAACCGCCCTGGCAAATTCAGAAGCCGTGATCGAGGGCCGAAAGGACGAAAGCGAATAACTCTTGGCGCGGAAAAACCACCAGAGGAAATTTCGGTAAGAAACGGGGAGCATGTGCGCATCTATCCGAGGAGGCGCCCCCCCATGAAACACAATCCGCTCCGTAAAGTCTTCAGCGAAGCGCGCACTGCAGCACCCTACCTGGTGCGCGATCGCGGCCCAGGCATTGAGCCGCAATACCTGCCAAAGCGCAGCTCTGTGCTCCGCAGTCTGAATCTGAAAACCTCATTCCTGCCCAACCTTTTCGACCAAAGCGGTCGCCTGATTTCGGCACCGATCGGAATGCCGCCTGCTGAGACAATCGCCCTTGATGCGGTTGTCATCAAGGCCAGCCGTGTGGCCCAGGCCGGCGCGCATGTTCTAATTCGGGACGATCCGCTGTCGCCAATCGCAGTCGGTGAGCGAGGCGATATCGTTCTTGCCAATGTGCCAGCAACATTCAGCACGATCGAGCCTGCGGTTTTCAACAATGTTGCGGACGATGCGGATGTCACTACTACCGCCATCCTGCCGATTCATCGCGCAACGCTGAACTGGGAAGCGGCACAGACTGTGGCGGTTCGTTTCGAAGTTCCGCACTCATCGCAAAAACAATACGAAGAAGGGCTATTTGCCGACGAGCTGCTGATCGCGCTCGCGCTTGGCTTAGGGCGTGCTGCAGACCGGTTGTTGCTGGCGGCCATTTCAGCCACGACCCCACCGGAATTCAGCTTGGCGAGTGCTGCCGCACAAGGCTTGAAGGCGGCAGAACTGCGCGCCATCGTTGGTACTGGAGGACATGGTTCTTATTTCGGGGCCGACGGATTGTTGGTGGTCAATCCCTTCGACGTTAACGGATGGAAGCCTTCAGGCATTCCGGCCGAACTGAGCGCAGATACCTCAGAGACCTTCGTTGGTGCATGGGATCGCGCTGCAATCGCAATCAGTAGCGACGCGCAATTACTGGCCGATCGTATCGGGAAGAATGGGGCGTTGGCGCTAACCGCCTGGGCGAGCATGGAGGTGCTGCTGCCAGACAGCGCCAAATTCTGGAAGGTGAATGCCTGATGAATTCCATCTTCGAGCGCATGGTCGATTTCTTCGCCAGTAAGCGCGCCGGCCTGCCCGAGGATGTCCAAACCATCCTCAGCGCTGCCATTGTCACAGTGCGCGACTCAGAAGATGGAGATTCACGCGCTGTCATCGGCCTGGGGCGAAGCATGTTCTACGCCGATGATGCAGCCGAACGCATTCGCAAGCGCTGGCCCGAACTGACCGGGCACCAGGTGCAACGCGCCTGCGATTACCTCGACGCACGCATACGCATTGCCGCAACCCCGATCAAGCGAGAGCGTCGGCGCGGCTGGATTCACGACTTCTAGGAGCATTCATGAAGAAACACGTTTCCCATGTTCTGGCCGTTGCAAGAAGCAAGAAGCCCGATAGCCCGCCCAAAGCATTCACCGTTCACATTCTTCCGAGATCTTCTGGCAATGACACCAAAGTCGGAATCCTTGTTGGTGGCCAAGTTGCCTATGCAGGCGATCTGGCTGAAGTGACCGAGAGCGAAGCCGCTGACCTGGTCCTGACTGGCAGGGCCGAGCTTCTGCCTAACTGATTTGCGCCGCCCTGGCCGATGGCGGAAGTAATCGGCTGTTCCTTTGCCCTCCGCAAGTTGGGTTTTGGGCGGCCCAGATGCCCGGAAGGCAAACGGGCCGCCCGATTTTTTGAGGTCTAGCGATGAACAAAAAATTGAATGCGGTAATCACCATTGGTGGCGCAATCACCGGATCGCTGAAAAGCGCGCTCGGCACCACCAGGCAAAAGCTGCAAGACATTGGCAGTGCTGTCCGCAAACTCGAGCGCGAGCAAAAAATGCTCGGGCAAGGCATTCAGACGTTCGGTGCAATGGGCCGCAATGTTGATGGCCTGCGCGCGCGTTACGCAGCTGTTACAGGCGAAATCGAAAAGACCAGGCGTGCACATGAGCGGTTGAACAAAGCCGCAGAGATGCAGGACCGCGGCGGCAGCATGATGGCCGGTGCCGGCATGAAGATCGGTGCCACAGTCGCTGCCGCTTCGCTTGCATTTATTCCAATCAAACAAGCGGTTGCATTCGAAACGGCCATGCTTGGTGTTGCCAAGCAAGTTGAAGGTGCGCGCGATGCGTCGGGCAAGCTGACCGACGTTTACTTCAAAATGGGCGAGGCGATCCAGAAGCTCGGTAGCGAAATCCCGATCGCGACGAATGAGCTTGCGGAGATGGTTGCGGCCGGCGCGCGCATGGGCATCGCGAAAGACGAGCTAATCGACTTTACTCGCACGGCCGCAATGATGGCTTCCGCATTCAGCTTACCGGCGGGTGAGCTGGCCGATCAAATGGGCAAGATCGCAGGCCTATTCAAAATTCCCATCACACGAATTAGCGACCTGGCTGACGCAATCAACTATCTCGACGATGAGTCGAAGTCGACCGCTCCAGGCATCATTGACTTCCTGACCAGGACCGGCGGCGTGGCCGGTGCGGTGAAGATCACCGGAAAAGAAATGGCCGCTCTCGGGTCGACGCTGCTAACGCTGGGAGAGCGATCCGAAACTGCCAGCACTGCAACCAATGCCTTCTTTCAGAAGCTGGCAGCCGCTGACAAGGGAACCAAGAAATTCAAGGAAGCGATGTTGGAGATCGGCCTTTCGACGGCAGCCGTCCAGAAAGGCATGCAAACAGACGCACAAGGCACGATCCTGAAAGTGCTGGACGCTGTGGGCAAGATGCCAGCTGAAAAGCGCTTGGGCATTCTGGTCGACCTTGTCGGGCTTGAGCATTCCGATACGCTGGCCAAGCTGGCCGGTAATGTCGAAGAATACCGCCGCCAAATCGACTTGGCCAGTAGCCAAAAGGCAGTGGGAAGTATGTCGCGCGAATTCCAAGCGCAACTGAAAACCACGGCCGCGCAATGGGAGATCACAAAAAACGTGATCACCGCTGTCGGCGTGAATATCGGTAGCGTGCTGCTCCCGGCGGTGAATTCTGCCCTCACCGTTTTTCGAGACTCGACTGGTGCTGTGTCTGGTTTTGTGCAGGAAAATAAATCGCTGATCGGAAACGTCGCTGCTGCTGCGGCAGGCATCGGCGGCGCCCTGCTCGCGTGGAATGGCCTTGTGTTCGGAATCGGCACCGGCATCAAGGTCCTGGGGTTGGTAATGGGTGCCAATCCCATCGGCTTGGCCGCGCTTGCGATCGCAGGACTCGCCGCGGTGATCTGGAAGAACTGGGAGCCGATCAAAGGGTTTTTCGTCGGCATGTGGGATGGCATCAAGGCGGCTGCCGGCACCACCTGGGAGTGGATGAAAAGCGCCTTTATGACGTTCCATCCGCTCGGCATGGTCATCAAGAATTGGGAGCCAATCAAAGGATTCTTTACAAGCCTGTTCGACGGCATTCGAGCGACGGTGACCTCATCGATCGATTGGATTCTCGGAAAGATCAATGCCGTCGGTGCGCTATGGGACAAAACCAAGGCAGCCTTCGGCTTTGGACAGGCAACCTCGCAGGCGGCAGCGGCAAAACCATCAGGTGCCGTTCCTCCGGTCCCGCCAGCGCCGCCACGCATGGCAACGGCACCGGCCGCCGGCCGCAACGTGGACGCACACCAGAACAACACGTTCAACATCACGCAGCAGCCAGGACAGAGCAGCAAGCAGCTTGCCGACGAGGTTGCGCGGCGGCTGAACGAAAAACAAGCCGTGAAGCGACGCGGTGCGATGTTCGATCCGGCATTGGGGTACTGATCCATGAAGCCCGAACTCCCCCCTGTGGCGGCCCACCTGGTCGACCTGCTCGGCAAGCGCCTGGCGCTGGCGCTGATGTCGAGCACGACCCGGGGAAATGTCTATGTGCCTTTGCGGCCGAAGCCATCGAGCAATCTAGTGCAGACCATCGGCATGGCGGCGACGCTGCGGCTTTGCGAAGTGTACGGAGGCCGCACGATACACATTCCCCAATGCGCAGCAACGCGCCGCGCGAAGCGGGACGCTGAGATCAGGTCCCTTGCAGCTGATGGCGTGCCGCAGGCAGAAATTGCACGTCGCTTCGCGCTGACCGATCGACAAGTCAGAAACGTCCTGGCTGATCCTGTATCGCGTCCTGACTAGGTGCCCATATCGGTCAAAAAATACCGACGCTTTGGCGAGATTTTGCCCCCTTGATTGGCTTGCGTTTGGTGGGGTAATATGGTGTCCGGTGTTCTCCTTGCGGCATCAAGGATTCTCTGTTAATCCGCAGGTCCCTGGTTCGAGTCCAGGTCGGGGAGCCAAGAAAATCAAAAGCTTGCATGATTCGCGTCATGCAAGCTTTTTTGTTTTGTGTAATTCCTGTGTAATCGCGCAGAGAAACATCCAGAAAATTCAGGATATCTTCGTCTTGTATCGATCGGCCAGCTTGTCCATCGCCGTTTGAATGTGGGCGCCGTTCTGGTGGCTGTATCGCTCGACCATGCTCAGATTTTTGTGGCCACTGATGCGCTTGACAGTCGGCAAATCGACGCCAGCCTGCACTAGGTGCGTAATGGCCGTATGCCTTAGCGTGTGACGTACCACTTGCTTTACGTCTAGGTCGGCGGCAAGCACGCACCGCCGAAACGGCTTATCCAAATTCACCGTGCGCCCCTCTCTCGCCGCTGGCGATGGAAAAAGCCACGGAGTTCCCGGAGGCAGGCTCGCGACGTAAGTTTCGAGGTAATCAGCCAAGCCTTTGGTGATAGGTTGTTCTCGTGCGCCACCCTTCGCCTTAGGGATGTAGATGACTAGCCGGTGCGTTTCGATCTGCTCACGGCGAAGGCTCAGAATTTCGCTCTTGCGCATCGACGTTTCGAGAGCAATCCGAATGAACGGATAGATCTGCCGGTTCTGATCCTCCTCGGCTGCTTTGAGCAGGCGATCGATTTGATCGACCGTCAGATAAGTGATCCGTCCTGAATTTTCACTGAGTCGCTTAATAGTGACAGGACGATGATCGATCCAACCCCATTCGACTGCTTTGTTGAGCAAATGAGATAGTGCCGCCAACTCCCGATTAATCGTCGCCGGCTTCGTATTTCCGCCGAAGACTGGTTTGCCACCAGGGCCGTTTGATCGCATGACCGGTTCGGAGCTTCGCAGCTTTTTATATCGCTCAACATCGAAGTTGCTAATTTTCGACAGCGGCGTATCACCAAAGAACGGCACGAGGTGTTGCTCCAGTCGAGACTGCTTCATAGCAATGTCCTTGCCGCCTTCTAATTCCAATTTCGCGACGTACTTTGCTGCTGCATCGCGAAATGTCATTGCCAGCTTTCGCCCTTTGGGAAGATTGAGGCGGTCAGCCTTGGCATCCTGCCGAGCCTTTTCGATAAATTCTTCTGCCTGAGTCCGTGTAGTTCCTTCAGACTCCCTACCGATGGTGCGGTGGATGCGTTGACCATCGACCATTACGTTGACGGTAAAAACTCCATCACCCGTCGCGAGCCGCTCAAACGTAATTCCATGCTCGGTGAGCTTTTCTCCCGACGGCAATTTGCGCATGGCCAGGCGGGTGAGTTTCGTAAAATTTTTCCCCATGCCTCGCTCCCGTTAACACTCACCACTGCCTGTCTCAACAGCCGGTTGGGACTTGATCCATGTGGGCAATCTGGATTTATCCGCCTCCCCCCTGGCAACGGCCACAAATATTGGCCAATGCTCCCTGACCCGCTCATAGATGGGCGTGTTGTGTCTAATGTCCCAGATGTAATCGCCACTGGTCTTGTCGAAGCTTCCCTTCCATAGGAAACCGTTTTCACGAATCAGTTTCCACAAGACCTGCTCCTCGTGGGTGAGTAATTCAGGAAACTGTGTCGCCAACTTGATGAGCCGGTCGGCCTCATCGACATCCCACAGTCCATCTGCCATCGACTCAATGCTAAGGGCGGGCCGGTAGTCGTCTCGACTACCTCCGTCTTCATGTCGAAGATACACATTTGACAATGACTCCTCGACCGCCCACTCGATGTAACTCGATACTGTGCGGCGCTGAATTCGCGCCGCCAGCTCAGTGAGGTACCGCAACTTCGGGTCAAGCCGCACTGTGACGGTCTCTGAACGCGAGAGCTTTCCTCCACCGCCCTTCCGTTTGCCTGCTGCTTCGCTTCCTGCCATTTCCTATCCTCCCACTCAAAGGTTCTGCTGATTTCTAGGAAAGGCTATCACTACTTGTATTCTTTGACAATCTAACGATTGTTTGTTTACTCTTGTGTTGTCTTTGAACACAATTGGAGATCTGAAAATGTATTCCTTAACCCCCTCGCACCACATTGAAACCTATCCCGATGGCCGCATGGACGTGAAAAATACCGCTAAGTACATCGGCCTCGCTCCCAAAACCTTAGCAATGATGCGCTGCGCCGGCACCGGCCCGAAATTCGTCAAGCGCGGTCGGGTTTTCTATTTCCAGGCTGATGTCGACGAGTGGATGAATGCCCGTGGGCGCCTGTTAAGCACTGCGCAAGCCAAAAGCGCTTCCGTTTAGGCGGTCAGGGTTCATTCGATGAGAACCGAAAAAATCCGCACGCGCGGGAGCTTTGAACGGACGCGTTTGCCAGATCCCTTGACGTACTACGCCGCGGAACTCGAACGCCTACGGCCCACTGGGCGGCACGCATCTGCTCGCTGCCCATTCCATGACGACACCCACCCCAGCCTGACGGTGAACCTTGCAACAGGGGCATTTCGTTGCCATGTCCCAGCATGTGGCGCGCAGGGGTATGGCGTACTGGATTTTCATATGACCCGCTATGGGTTGAGTTTTATCGCTGCTGCCAAACAGCTAGGTGCTTGGACTGGAACACCATGAGCGAACAAGAAAAAATCTCCACGAGTGCAGAAATGCGAACTGACACACTCGACAGAGTGTTGCGCTATGCCGTCCAGAAAGGCGGTGTCAAATCCAGCCAGATCGAGCCAGTTGAATCTCATTGGGTTACTGTCGTGGAGCGGCTGAGAGAAATGCAAGCCATGCCGCGCGCCGCCAACCCGGAAAGCGTTCCCGCTCTGATCTATGCCGACTTCAAGCCAGAGGCGACTCGCACCGACGCCAACGTGATCGCCATGACCGCGCTAGTACTCGATATCGACGAGGACGCCGACCTCAACCGCCTACGCGCTGCACTCAAAGGCTGGGAAGCGGTGATTTACACCACCAAACGCAGCACACCGACAGCACCTCGACTGCGCGCGATACTACCGCTGACCATACCCGTAGCAGCCCATTACTGGCGCAGCGTCTATCGGCAATTTGCATTGTCGCTCGGCCTACCCGGAGTGGATTCCTGCGCAGAGAAACTCTCGCAACCGTTCCTTGCCCCACCCGGTGGTGGTCACTTCGAATACCTGTCTGGGGACTGGCTTGACCCGACACCCTTCGTCGCCGCCGCGCGGCAAGCAGAATTTGATGCGCTACCAGAACCAGAGCCGATCGCACAAAGCCTGCCGCCCGTTCCGGCCTTCGATCTCAATTGGCTTCCCCTGTCCTTACGAGCATGGGTTGCCGATAGTGCCTATCGGATGCAGTGTCCCGTTGATTTTTGTGCTGTTGGCGCCGTGATCACACTCGCCAGTGTCGTTGGCGCGGGTATCGGTATCAAGCCCAAGCGCAAGGACGACTGGCTGGTCGTGCCGAACTGCTGGGGTGGGCTTATTTCACCTCCATCGAAGAAAAAATCGCCCTCGCTGGCGGAAATGCTGAAGCCATTGGCTCGCCTCGAAGCAAAGCAGCGCGCAAATTCAAGTCAAGCTCAACGCGACGCGAACGACCCTGAGATAAAAACGCGCATCAAAGTTCTCAAAAAAGAACTGGAAACTACGATCAAATCGGAAATCGAAGCCGAGCAGCTAAGAAAAGCTGAGTCTGCCTATATGGCCGCCTCCGCATGCAGTACCACCGAAAACAGACGCTCAAACGCGGAAAATATCAAAGCCGGTCAAATCAAAAGCACTACATTCCGAAGCATCGAAGAGATCAAGCGCGATCTAGCTACCCTGACTGAACCAGCCGCACAAAACATTCAAGAACGATTTCGCACGAATGACGCGACCCTCGAAGCACTTCACGACCTGCTTGCCGATAATCCTCGTGGAATACTCGTCTTCCGTGACGAACTGATTGGACTTCTCAAGGGTTGGGAGAGGCAGGGACACGAACAAGATCGACAGTTTTTTCTTGAAGCATGGAATGGCCATGGCAGTTTTCCGCTTGATCGCATTGGTCGTGGACATGTCTATTGCGAAAACATGTGCGTCTCAATTCTCGGCGGGACACAACCCGACAAAATACGCAACTATCTTTATCAGGCGCGAGACGAAAATGACGGGTTACTGCAACGGTTTCAGTTGCTCGTATATCCAGACGTTCAGCCGTTCAATGGCATCGTCGATGAATACCCGAATACGATCGCCCGGGACACAGCTTTTGCTAAATTTGAAATTTTAGCCAGTACTGACTTTGTCGCGCTGGTACCGCTGAACAATCACGACAAAATTCCATCAGTGCGCTTCGACGACGAGGCTCAGGCGTTCTTTTTTGACTGGTATGAGCGATTACATCGAGGGCCTCTGGAGAACCCCGACGAATCGCCGATGATGGTCGAGATGCTCTCCAAGCAGCCGAAGACCATGGCAAGCCTTGCCTTGCTTTTTCACCTGGTCGAGTGCGCCGACAGCATCGCTGCCGGGCTGCCGATTCCTCCCATAAGTCTTCAGGCAGCCACCCGAGCAGCGAGCTGGTGTAGCTATCTCGAAGCTCACGCGCGGCGCATCTACGCCGTGGTCGGCAGCCTGCAATCACAAGCTGCTGCCGCCCTAGCCGAGCGCATTAGCAAAGGCCAGCTTGACGATGTACGCGACACAGGGTTCACTGCGCGCGATATCTATCGAAAAAAATGGAGCCTGCTCGATGATCGCGAAATTGTTGAACTTGCACTCGCGGAACTAGTTGAGGCCGGCTGGTTACTGAGAGAAACCAAGCCTGCTGGATGGCAAATGCGCGGGCATACACGATTTCGCGTCAATCCTAAGGTAAGACGAATTCAGTGATCGTTTTGAGCCTCACCCAAACGCAAATGGCAAATCGCTAGCCAATTATCGAGCTTTCAAGTAAGCCAGCCGTCTACTACCAAATACTAGAACCAGCATTACGGCGTTCTTTGGCTCAATCCTTCAGGGAGATGCTGCGAACCCACCGAGTATTCCAGATCGCAACCGGTTTTTCGGACAATTTACGCATAGGATTTGTATGAATGCGAATGCTTTTCAGATTGAAAACGCCTTTGACGTTTACAGCATAGTGGCCTGTTTCGTTTTGTTTCCAATTATTTACATCCTGATGGTTTTAAAAGATGAAGGATGGTTAAGGTTCTATTACTGCATCCCGCTTGCCTTCGCTGTTGCTATGGCCCTACCTATCTTCGTTATCGGATCGGCATTGATTGCAGCGACCAAAGCTTTCTGGAAAGAGCTTATGAACAAGTTTCGATGGATCCGAAATGAAATGCTTTAAACCCCGCCACAGCCCTCATAAGCCAACTGGAACGCCGGACATAGCTCCTCGCCAGTCAACCTGTTCGATAGCGCCCGTACGGACCGCAAAACACCGGCAGGCAACGAAGTAGCTTGGTGACGGCGACGAGCAGCCCGCCTCGCCGACGACCTTGCTATTGCGTTCCATTTAGACCTCGCGGAAGGTTTCAAAGCAGGGATCGCGATAAACCTGCGCCAGAGCGGCGAGGTTACCCACCGAGCCTGTTGTAACCCTTTTGTTCTTCGCCGGTGATTATTGGACAATAGCGAGTGTGATCGGCATATTGCCAAATAAGCAATCACAAGCCGCCAAAATCACCGAATTGCCCAACAAAAAAACATAGGTAGAGTTGCTCTGATGGCTAAAACCACCTTCGACATCAACATGGTGTTTCTCCGAACCGGAGGGGCCGACTAACCATGCTCTGGATCGCCCCTTCCGAAAAAGACTCCGCCTCAACCTCGCTCGAAAAGCGTCTTTGGGATGCTGCCGACCAATTCCGTGCAAATTCCGGACTTAAGGCACAGGAATACTCTGGTCCTATTCTTGGCCTGATCTTCCTGCGCTTTGCCGAAGTCCGCTTTGCCATCCAGCGCACAAAACTCGAAGGTGCCAGTGCATCGTCCAGACGCAGCAGCCGGGTCGAAGAACCCACCGCTTACCACGCCGAAGGCATCCTTTACCTCACCCCCGAAGCGCGCTTCGACTACTTGTTGACGCTGCCCGAGGTCGCCGACATCGGCGCCAAAGTCAACGCCGCGATGCGCGAGATCGAGAAGCACAACCCGCAGCTCGCCGGGGTGCTACCAAAGACCTATAACCTGTTCACAAGCACCCTGCTCAAGGAACTGCTGAAGAAGGTCTCCGAGATCCCGGCCACGCTCGACTACGATGCCTTCGGCCGCATCTACGAATACTTCCTCGGCGCCTTCGCCATGACCGAGGGTCAGGGTGGCGGCGAGTTCTACACGCCCTCCAGCATCGTCAAGCTGCTGGCCGAAATCATCGAACCCTTCCATGGTCGAATCCTCGACCCTGCCTGCGGCTCCGGCGGCATGTTCGTGCAGTCGGCGCGTTTCGTCGCCGAACACCAGAAGAACCCTGCTGCCGAACTCGCCATCTGTGGCGTTGAAAAGACCGACGAAACCGGCCGCCTGTGCCGCCTCAACCTTGCCGTGCATGGTCTGGAAGGCGACATCAAGCACGGCGGCAACATCAACAGCTACTATGACGATCCACACACCGCCACCGGCCGATTCGACTTCGTACTCGCTAATCCTCCCTTCAACGTCAATGCGGTAGACAAGGAACGACTCAAGGACATGGTCGGCCCCGGTCGCCGTTTCCCCTTTGGCCTACCGCGCACGGACAACGCCAACTACCTATGGATTCAGCTCTTCTATTCGGCGCTCAACGCCACCGGCCGCGCCGGCTTCGTTATGGCCAACTCAGCCTCCGACGCCCGCTCCAGCGAGCAGGAACTGCGGCAAAAGCTGATCGAAGCGCGGGCAGTGGACGTCATGGTCGCGGTTGGCCCCAACATGTTCTACACCGTCACACTGCCGTGCACGCTGTGGTTCTTTGACAAAGGCAAAGCCAAGACCAAGCGCGCCGATACCGTCCTCTTCATCGACGCACGCCACATCTACCGGCAGGTGGATCGCGCCCACCGCGACTGGACCCTGGCGCAGATCGGCTTCATTGCCAACATGGTGCGCCTGTACCGCGGCGAGGCGCTGGACACGACCGTCGGCTCCAACGAGACGGCGGCCAAGCTCATCGAAGTCTTTGGTGACACGCCCACCTACACCGACGTTCCGGGCCTATGCAAGGCGGCGACGCTGGCCGAGATCGAAGCCAAAGGGTGGTCGCTCAATCCGGGCCGTTACGTCGGCGTCGCGCCTGGGGAGGAGGTCAGCGACGAGGACTTCAAGGAACGGCTCGAAACACTGAACGAGGAACTGGAGTCGCTGAACGCCCAGGCGCGGGAACTGGAGCAGACCATTGCCGCGAACGTGGCGGGAATTCTGGAGGCGTGAGGATGGCTAAGTTCCGAACCGTGAAGCTCGGTGAGTGCGTGGATCTTCTCGCGGGCTTCGCTTTTAAGAGCCAACACTTCACCGACAAGCCTGACGACATTGCGTTGGTAAAAGGCGAGAACGTCAGCCAAGGTCGCATCCTTTGGGACATTTCAAAGCGTTGGCCGGCCACCGATTGGGCAGCCTTAGAGAAATACCATCTTCGCTCAGGTGACGTAGTTGTTGCGATGGATCGACCGTGGGTACCTGCGGGTTTGAAATGGGCATTCATCCGAAGCGACGATCCCAAAGCATTACTTGTTCAACGATGCTCTCGCCTCAGGAGCAAGACGCCAGAGCTTGATCAAGATTTTCTGCGTTTCGTGATTGGTGGGCCGGGCTTCGAGTCATACGTAATTCCAATTACGACTGGCGTGAATGTCCCGCACATCAGTGGGAAGCAAATTCTCGATTACGAATTTCGGCTTCCCCCACTCCCCGTCCAGCAACGCATCGCAGGCATCCTGTCGGCCTACGACGAACTCATCGAGAACAGCCAGCGGCGCATTAAGATTCTGGAGTCGATGGCCCGCGCCTTCTATCGCGAGTGGTTCGTCCACTTCCGCTTCCCCGCCCACGAAAACCACCCCCGAGTTGCTTCTCCCCTCGGCGAGATTCCACAGGGGTGGAAGGTGAAGAAGCTCAGCGATCTCATCACCTATAACCGTCGGGCGACGAAACCCGGGCCACACCTTGAAGAACGGCGTTACGTTCCGATTGACTGCCTGCCGCCGAAGAGCCTTGCGTTGCTTGAAGCTAGGCGCATCGAAGAAGCACAGAGCAGTCTGCAACTGTTTGAGAAAGGAGATATTCTTTTCGGAGCTATGCGTCCGTATTTCCACAAGGTTGTTGTAGCGCCGTTCGCTGGGGTAACCCGTACAACGTGTTTCGTGTTTAAGCCGATACGTCCTGAATGGCATGCATTTGCGACGATGACCGCTTTTGACGAGGCAACCGTTGCTTACGCCACCGCACATACTCAGGGCGCGACAATCCCATATGCAGTGTGGGACGGCTCGCTTTCAGAAATGCCGCTGGTTTTGCCATCGACCGAAGTATTACAACGGTTTGAGGCCGTTGTAGCACCTATGCTTTCGCGGATTGCACAATCATTTTTTGCATTGGGTAATCTCCGCCGCACCCGCGACCTGCTGGTGCCACGCCTGCTCTCCGGCCAGATAAATGTGGAGAGATTCGAATATGTCTGACAACCAGCGCCCCTACGTTCCCGATGAATTGCCGTTATCAAATCTCGATTACCGCCTGCTTCTGCCACTGGTCGGGCAGGCCAATGCAGCCCTAGCGCGCTACGACGGCTTATTGCAGAGCATTCCGAATCCGGCAGTTATGCTGTCCCCCCTGACCACGCAGGAAGCGGTGCTGTCTTCAAAAATCGAGGGGACGCAGGCGACTGTCGATGAGGTGCTGGAGCAGGAGGCGGGCCTGCTTAAGGAGGGTGAGAAGTTTCAGGACATCCAGGAAATTTCCAACTACCGACAGGCGCTGTATGCGGCGCGGGAACATCTGAAGGACTACCCGATTCGTTTGAGCTTTGTACGCGAACTGCATCGCATCCTGATGAGTAGTGTCCGAGGGCAGGACAAGACGCCGGGTGAGTTTCGCAAGGACCAGAACTGGATCGGCAAACATGGCTGCACCATTGAGCAGGCGAGCTTTGTGCCGCCCAATCCGTTGCAACTAGCACTCTATTTGCAGGCGTGGGAGCGCTATCTCGACAGCAACGATGTTGATTTTCTGCTCCAGACGGCCGTCATGCATGCGCAGTTCGAGTTGTTGCACCCGTTCAAAGATGGCAATGGCCGGATCGGTCGCATTTTGATTCCGCTGTTTCTGTATCAAAAGCGTGCGCTATCGCAACCGATGTTCTACCTCTCGGAATATCTGGAGACGCACCGGGAGGAGTATTACCTGCGGCTAAAGGCTATTTCCGCCGATGGGGACTGGAACGGCTGGCTAGCATTCTTTCTGCGCGCAATCGCAAGCCAGGCCGGACAAAATAGCACGCGGGTGACCGCAATCCAATCCCTCTATGAAGAGATGAAGCTGGCCATTCAGTCGGCGACGCACTCCCAGTACACAGTGCATGTATTGGACGCCATCTTCAACAAGCCGATCTTTCGCTCGTCTGACATAACCACCCGACTGTTCCGGGAATTTGGCATTCATGAGAAGACGACACCCGGTTTGCTTCGGCAGATGAAGGATGCTGGCATCCTACGGGAATTACAAGCCGGAAGTGGCAGGCGACCAGCTACATTGTGTTTTCCACGACTTATCAACCTGGCCGAAGGTCGTGAAGTAATTTGAGAGGTTTGTGGAGTCTTAAGGCGTAACAAAATATTTTGCGGAGTCTGTTTTTCGTTTCACACTCCACAAGACAATTAGTGGCGTTTGTATGCTCCACAAAGTGGTCGCGATACGCGCGTCTCACAATATGTTTGATTGGACAGATATGAAAGTGCGCAAAAGCCGACCATGAGCGCCCAAGCCTACTCCGAGGACCAGCTCGTCGAGCAGCCCGCCATAGGGCTGTTTGCCTCGCTAGGCTGGCAAACGGTATCAGCGATGGAAGAAATCTTCGGTGAGGGCGGAACACTGGGGCGTGAAACCAAGGGCGAGGTGGTGCTAATCGAACGCCTAAAAGTGGCATTAGGCAAGTTTAATTGCAAGTTGCCGCCGGAGGCGATTCAAGCCGCCGTAGACGAACTGACCCGCGACCGTTCGGCGATGAGTCTGGAAGCTGCCAACCGAGAGGTCTATCGGCTGCTCAAGGACGGTATTACCGTCTCCGTTCCCGACCGCGAACACGGCGGCCAGAAGACTGAGCGCCTGTGCGTGGTCGATTGGGAACACCCCGAGAACAACGACTTCCTGCTGGTAAGCCAGTTCAGCATCACCGGGGCGCTCTACACCTGCAGGCCCGATCTGGTCGGCTTCGTCAATGGTCTGCCCTGGGTGGTGATCGAACTGAAGAAGCCCAGCGTGCCGGCGCGGGCGGCCTTCGACGAAAATCTCACGCACTACAAGCAACAGATTCCCGCACTGTTCTGGAGTAACGCGCTGCTCATCGCCAGCAATGGCACCGACAGCCGCGTCGGCTCGCTGACCGCCGACTGGGGCCGCTGGGCGGAGTGGAAACGCATCGAGCGTGAAGATGAACCACGCCGCGTATCGCTGGAAGTGATGCTACGCGGCACCTGCGCCCCAACCCGCCTTCTGGATGTGGTCGAGAACTTCACGCTGTTTTCCGAACACAAGGCGGGACTGGTCAAGATCATCAGCCAGAACCACCAGTTCCTGGGCGTCAATAATGCCATTACCTCGATGCTCGAAGCCCGCAAGCGGGGCCACGGGCGCGGCGGCGTGTTCTGGCAGACGCAAGGCAGTGGCAAGAGCTTTTCGATGGTGTTCTTTGCGCAGAAGGTGCTGAGGAAACTTGCTGGCAACTGGACCTTTGTGGTCGTAACCGACCGCGTCGAACTCGACGAGCAAATCGCCAAAACCTTCAAAACCACCGGCGCGGTCAGCGAGGCCGAGGGCGACGAATGCCATGCCACCAGCGGCGCCCACCTGCGTGAGCTGTTGCGCGGCAACCACCGCTACGTCTTTACCCTGGTGCACAAATTCCAAACGCCGGAACTGCTCTGTGAGCGATCCGATGTGATCGTGCTGACCGACGAGGCACACCGCAGCCAGTACGATACGCTGGCGCTTAACATGCGCGCTGCGCTGCCCAAAGCCATGTTCCTGGCCTTTACCGGAACTCCGCTGATTGCCGGTGAAGAGCGCACCAAGGAAGTCTTCGGCGACTACGTCTCGATCTACGACTTCCAGCAGTCCATCGAAGACGGCGCAACCGTGCCGCTGTTCTACGAGAACCGCACGCCGGAATTGCAACTCGTCAATCCTGACCTCAATGAAGATATTTACCGTCTGATCGAGGATGCCGACCTCGACGCTGAGCAGGAAGGCAAGCTGGAAAAAATCTTGGGGCGGCAGTACCACCTGATCACCCGAGACGACCGGCTGGAAACTGTTGCACAGGACATCGTACGGCACTTCCTCGGCAGGGGTTTTGTTGGCAAGGCAATGGTAGTGTCAATCGACAAGGCCACGGCTTTGCGCATGCACGACAAGGTGAAGGCGCATTGGGCGGTAGAAACCGCTCGGGTGGAAAAGGAGCTAGGTGAATTGGCCATCCTTCCGCTGGGCAGTGAGCAGTCCGTAGAGCAGGCGCGTAGAGATGCTCGCAAGGCTGAGTTGAAACAACGGCTGGAGGTACTGACCAGCACCGACATGGCGGTGATCGTCTCGCCAGGTCAGAACGAAATCCAGCAAATGCAGACGCTGGGCCTCAACATTGAGCCTCACCGCAAGCGTATGAACGAATCCCAGCCGGGCTTGGACGAGAAGTTCAAGGACACCGAGGACCCGCTGCGCCTAGTCTTCGTCTGCGCAATGTGGCTCACTGGTTTCGATGCGCCGAGCTGCTCGACGGTCTATCTCGACAAACCGATGCGCAACCACACACTGATGCAGACCATCGCCCGCGCCAACCGGGTATTTCCTGGCAAGCACAGTGGCGTCATCGTCGATTACGCCAACGTCTTCGGCTCGCTGGAAAAGGCACTGGCCATTTATGGGGCCGGCAGAAACGGCAAGAGTCCGGTCAAGGACAAGCAGCAACTGGTCGAGGACTTGCGCAAGGCAGTCGTCGATGCAACGGCCTTCTGTGCAGCGCACGGCGTAATGCTGAGCGAGATCGAGGCGACGGTGGGCGGCAGCATGGAGCGCCTGTCGCGTATCCAAGACGGCATGAACGCGCTGATCTCACCCGATCCGCTGCGCCGCGATTTCTTCGCCCATGAGCGCTTGGTCAGCACACTCTATCTCGCAGTGAAACCCGACCCGTCGGCGCTCGAATTCGCCAGCCGTGTCGCCTGCCTGACCATGCTGGCCGATGCGATCCGCGCCAAGCTGAATCCGAACCCGCCGGACATCTCAAAGGTGATGAGGCAGATCAACGGACTGCTCGATGAATCCATTACCGGCCACGCAATTCGTGAAGCCGGGCCTCCGGCACTCGACCTGTCGAAGATTAACTTCGAGGCACTGGCGCAACGCTTCAAGGAATCGAAGCACAAGAATACCGACCTCGAAGTTCTCAAGGCCGCTATTCGCGCCCAACTGGAAAAGATGATCCGGCTAAACCGCACCCGCGCCGACTTCGCCGAAAAATTCGAGACGCTGATCGAAAGCTACAACGCCGGCAGCCGCAATATCGAGGAACTGTTTACCGAGTTGGTTGCGCTCTCCAATAGCCTGAACGACGAGCAGGAACGTCATGTGCGGGAGAACATGAGCGAAGAAGAACTAGTCATCTTTGACATCCTGACCCGCCCGGCACCTGATCTATCGGCCGAGGAACGCGCCGAGGTTAAGAAGGCCGCCCGCGAGTTGCTGACCCGCTTGAAGGCGCTGCTGGTCTTGAACTGGCGGCAGAAATCAACGGCCCGCTCGCAGTTGAAGCTGACCATCGAGGACACCCTTGATTCCAGTCTACCGCGCGCCTACACGCCAGAGCTATATGACCAAAAATGCTCGGCGGTGTTCGAGCATGTTTATGAGAGCTATCCGGAGCGGAATGCGGGGGTGTATGTCTAAGAAAAACGATAATTACTTTGATCCTCTATGGTCTGATAAGACCACCGTTCCTGTAAAAAAGGTTGGTGATCGCTGGGAGTTCTTCTATGGCGGCGATGTTCCGGTCAAGGATGGAACGATGGGCGAACTCACGATCGATAAGAATCAAATTTCGGACCCAGCGTTTCTCCAACGAGTGACGACGGAACTGACTGTTAAGGTACTCGAAGAGGGCGCCCCTTTACTGGTCGCCTTGAGTGACCGTAGTCAGCATGGAAATCGTATCGGAAAATGGCCAACCCCCATTCCGCTCAATATTCCACCAGGCACAACGCGGTGGGAGCGGGTGATACTCGGCTCGTCTACAAAAAAAATTCCGCCACCCCAAGCTGATTTGATTCCCGAGACAGGTGGCTTGTGGTTGAAGGTCAAAGGGTTGGAGCGTTGCGAGCTTTCGAGCAGCACGATTGTGCTGCCTGACGACGTTCCGATACCTGAAGGTCTTTCTGATCGTATCGTCAAAAGCCTGAACCATGCCCTCACCGTGCTTTCGCAGACCTACGAAAAGCATCGCATTTCCAACACCGGAAACGTCTACACCCGGGTTTTCTATCAGGATAAGGATGAATGCTGGTATCCGTTGAATGATCTTCGTTCGGGCGTACAAACGAAGAGGGAGCGACAACTGCTCAACGAAACCTGGGCGCAAATCGAAATGGCCCTTGGCTGGCGCCCGGTCTCACTGCCCAAGCGAGTACGCCGTTAATGCTGCTCGTATGATTGCAATGGCAATGATCGTTGCCTTACACCTTCCCGCCAGTCTCTGACGGCTACGAGGTGGCGCAAGGCTAGGCCCATGCGATGCACCATCCATGACGCATTGGCGAAAACAGCATATTTATCCTTAAGCCGGAAGAAAGTGCACAACAGTGCATTCCCTTGGCTTTTCACCCTCCGGGTTCGCTATTCAAGCTTCCCACATATGCCGATGCCGAATTGTGTCCGCACAGCGCATTGCTCGGTCATCATCAGAGTCTCGTTGGCACCGATAATCCAGCTTGTAGCAGCGCCGGCACGCTCACCCAATATACAAGATCACACATCGTCCGCAGGCGCGTGCTTCTGAAAATCGGGAGACGTCGGCGCTCTTTGGCCTCCCGCTCGATATCGGGCGAATTTGACCGATCGGCGTTTTGATTTACACTTTTGCTTGCGTTGTCCGCGGGCAGCGTAGCCACCGTAAACGGATGGATCAAGTCAGGCGCATCCTGCTTACCTGTTAGCCCTGCGGTGGCTGTCTCTTGCGTTTTGCTTTGGCCCTGAGCGATGGGGGCATCCTGACCGGAACTATCTTCAGGCGTGCCAGCGTATAGGGGCTGTTGTCCGGCGACAGTAGGCGTGGGTTCGCTCCCGCCCCAAAGCAGTAAACGCAATAAGCCAGGAACACTTAGAAGTTTAGATTGATCGAAATCGGTCGATGCACTTGAGCAGTGTCGAAAGTTGCTCTGGGATTCTCGCGCATCTGAATCACCCTCTACCGCAAAGGAAGCCCCGTTTGCTGAACCTCCCCAACAAAGCGGAGCGAAGGCCACGAACGCATCAAGCCGGCGCAGCGGCATTTGAGTTGATCCCACTCATCCGCCGCCGAAAGGGGGACGTCTGGTTGCGTGGTATGCGTACCGGCGCATCCCTCCCTGAAGCCGCTTAAAACGCCCTCAGGGACGTTGCACCGACGAAACCGAGACTTCCCCTCAAGCAGTCAGCCCAACAGCCCAGGAGCGCTTCTAGTGGGCAGGTTGGCCGCGATCGGTCGCCTGGCTCGAGGGCAAGTTAAAAGCCACATGGAAACTCTCAAAAACCCAAATTCCCCCCGCAGGATGTGGCGCTCGCTTACCGCCTCCCTCGACAGACGATCAAAGTGGATTCCAGCGCAGCGAACTATCTATCCGCTCGAGGTGATCTGGCCCACTTCAATAGCCGCCGTGAAGCGACATCCTGCATCTGGCTGGCGTAGGTCAGGTGGTGACACCGCCGGCAGGCTGGAGCGCCCCGCAGATAAAGCACAGCGCACCGTACCCCGCACTGAGGGCAAATCAGCCAGCGACGCCTGCCGCCCCAGCGATGGTGCGTCGTTGCGAGACCAACCATCCACGATTGATGGCCATCATTGACCATCAATGTGTCGTGGTCGAGCAGATAACCGTTGATCGTTTCACGCCAACTCGCCAGTAGAGTGACGAGCGTCATCCGGGGATACTGTTCTGCGCAGGCCCGGCCACCGCGCTCCCCGTAACGTCCACTACCTTTGGCACCCATGATGAACCGTAGATTTTTATCGAAATGATTAACTATTTATCAGTTAGAGCAATTCGATCCGAATGCATGAGATTCTGATGTTCATTGCGAACCCTGATTTTTTCGTAACTGCGTCAAGAGAGTCAGTTGTGTTTCTGGGGCATGTGAAAAAAATGTGCACTGTCGAGCTGGGTGATGGATTGTCGATTTGCCAGTCGAGCTAGAAAATCAACGCTCAAAAAAGCCTGCGACCATGCAAGCTGCAACCAGTGTCTGCGCGAGGGAGACATTCAATCGTTGTGTAATTTCTGTGTAATTACGCGTGGAAAATTACGCATATTTGAAGAACTCAGCAGAACACCTCGCCACGAGCGGCCGCCACAAATCCCTTTGAATTCAGAAGGTTAAGAAGTGGCAGGCAAACAAAAGGAAGCCCCAGACACGCAGAGTTAAAGACTGTTAATCCGCAGGTCCCTGGTTCGAGTCCAGGTCGGGGAGCCAGAATACAGAAAAGCCCAGCCTTCACCGGTTGGGCTTTTTGCTTTTCGGGGCCGTTCGGTATTGGATGTGCCCGTCTGGCGTTGCGGTTCTCTCGCGTACCATCTTCCTCTGGTATTAGCGACTCTTCTGCCCCATCTATAGCGCTGCCTAGGACTTCCTTATGGCGCAGCAAAAATCTATGGCATTTCCACGCCATGGCTTGGAAATGGTTGCAGCGATAGTTCCGCTTCAATAAGCGTCAACGATGTCTACGCCAAACCGATGTGTTGATCTGATGGCTCTTCGGATTTTGATTGGCGTTGGACTCAGAGCGACCATTTCACGGACAAAGGCCTCGTCAACAGGCTTGATATTGCATCCCATCACAACTTCTACAAGGTGCTCAGGACTGAATTTGTATTTATGGTCACTAACCATAGGAAGTCCAGGAATGGTCGGCTCTTGAGAGACCATTCGAAATTCGTGCTCGTATTTCCACTCGTCGGACTTCGTAAGCGCCATTGCTTTTAGATTTGTCTCATCCCCTCGTTCGAAGAAATCCAATGTTGGTAGGTCTTTAGCATAGATGACTTCGATGGCATCGCCAAATTCGTGGTTGTCGATGGCAAAGCCAAGGCAAATTCCAGTGTGAGCCTCCGCGTAGTGAGACCAGAGAAGAATAGACTCACAATTGCCGGCCAAGCTGAAGACCCTATATTTATCAAGGGCAACTGGGAGTTCAAGGGTCATTTCGTACGCCCTTGCTTGTAGAAAGCCCGGCGATGTCGAGGTCTTCGCTTGTCGTTTTGCCTCGGCTCGATCCATGCCCTTTCGACGCAAGAGCGCAAAAATTTGCCGTTTGACTTTCAGCTTCTCTAGTTCGTTACGCATTTGAGGAGGAACTACTAGCGGCCTACTTTCAAACGGATCATTCAGTTCTGAGATACATGGCCAGTACAAGGTTTGATCTCGAAAAATCGGTTCAATCCGGTCTCGACACATAAGTCCGCGAAATTTGTATAAACGTTGAATTCCGACATCTCTTGCTGATCGAATGGTCATAGCCTAAGGGAAAAGTGACAAATAAATATCCTTAAAGATAAATCTTTGCAGGATCACCATTGATGGTGAGACGCCCGAAGAAATTTGTAGGGCATTAATTTCTGAAGGTCTGCGGCTACTGCAACTGGCGACAGTCGCCCGTCATGAAAAAAAATTTTCAAAAATCTCTTCCTGCTCCTATCTCCGGTTGTTAGCCTTCGTTCCGTCGAACAAAATTGAGGGAGAACATAGATGGAGCGAAACATCGCGGTGTATGGGTTAGAGGAGTGAGGATTCTGCGTTTTCTACGGCCCGATGCAATAGAACCCACGAGTATCAACATGAAGATGGCCGGGCAACTCGACCGTAATCCGTTAAAAGGGGTGCCGGTTGACGCGGGCGACAACCCGTGGCTTTTGATAAAGCAACTGCGTCTTTTTGTCGCCCGCGTTGGGGAGACACTGCGAACGCTGATCGGCGACATGCTGCACCCATGCCCAGGCCCATCTGCGGCCACGGTTTGAAAACCTGATTTGTGCAGGAGACACTATGCAGTTAATTTTTTGTTGAAACTGCAGGAACCAAGCGGACTCGCAAAGCAGCCACATTTACTTATTGGGCATTCGCATAGCTGCTTTGGTATTTGGCTTATCCAAACTGAGCTATAGGGCTTGCATCAAGGAAAAACTGGTTGGATGGAGACAACCTTCTTGTCCAATCTGGGGGGCCCCTTTGGGGGGACCCAGATGACAGTAGAGAGCTTGTGGGCTTCTGGTGCTTGCACCAGCGAATGTAGCCGTGCGCACAAGGAGGCGATGACACCTCAACACGACAGAAAGGTTGCTCCAGATGATAGTCTACAGTATTTTGTAGACATCAATATTCCAAAATTTTAGTTAGAGGTTCTTCATGCAGCTTAGTGCCATAAAAAACCTGGGAGACTTAGCAACATATCTAGATGTTAGCGCGACAGAACTTTCAAAAATGATATTTTCGTCTTCCGCATTTTACAAGACTTTCCAAATACCCAAAAAGAAGGGGGGCAAAAGAGAGATTTCCACGCCAAAGGAGCCTTTAAAAAAAATTCAAAGAAAGATTTATAGGAAATTACTGGAGCCATTCGCACCGCATGAATGTGCACATGCTTATGCGAGAAATAAATCGACACTGACTAACGCCCATAAACATATTGAATCAAAATTTATGTACAAGATGGACATAACAGATTTTTTTGGTTCGATCACCTATCAGAGTGTTTTGGAAATATTTTTAAAAATCCGTGAAGCTTTTGAGTCAAGAGGCGATGAAATAAAAAGAGAAGAACGTTTCTCAAAACTTGTCGCTATATATTTATCAAGGCTTTGCACTCTCGATGGAAAATTACCACAGGGCGCACCGACCTCACCTCATCTCAGCAATTTGGTAGCATACACACTAGATCAAAAACTAGAAAAGTTATCGCAAAAAAATGGAGTATGTTACTCCAGATATTCTGATGATATGGTTTTTTCATCAAAAGACAGAATCGACAAAAATTTTCGAAAACTAGTAAAAAATATTTTGTTTCCTGCTGGCTTCGATCCCAATCCTTTTAAGTCTGCAAGACTCTCGCCCAAAGACAATAAGATCGTAACAGGAATATTGATTAAATCAGGACAACTTCGGCTCCCGCGATGCCGCAGAAGAGAATTTCGAGCGGAGTATCATAACCTTATTAAGATAATTAAAAATTCAGATGTACAGTCGTATGACACCCAAAAACAAAAATTTAGAGTGATAGGAAAATTACGATATTGGCTATTCATTGAACCGGATAATCACTATGCCCTTGATGCAATCAAGTCTCTTCAACATATTTAATCGCCACCAGAATTTCTATTAACTCAAAACTTTAGGTAGCCCACCACACACAATGAATTCCTTATCCGCTTTTATTTATTTCGATTATAATTTGGACAAGCTAATTTAACTTTACTGAGAGAGGCACAACTACCAGCCGATATAATTTCATACAAAATTATGCGCAAAAGAACTGCCAACATTAAACTTTCTATATAATCTGAGAGAAATTAGCATGGCGAAATACTAGGTAGCTGAAGAACTACTCGCTGACCTGGATAACGGCGATAACGTGCGTAGCAACGTAGTCGATATGCTCGGCGAGATGAGAATCTGAGCCTGTTCAGAAAATTTCGATAGTGTGGCTTACTTGCAGTTAACGCTTTTTTACGGCCCACCGACCCAAATTTGAGTTGGAAGTCGTAAAAGTTGCATTATGCAACTTTTAGCTAATTACACGGTTTATTGCACGAATCAATTTAGTTGCTTTAAAACATTGATTTATAAGACTTTTTGACGTGCCTGGCTTTCTGTTAATCCGCAGGTCCCTGGTTCGAATCCAGGTCGGGGAGCCAGAATACAGAAAAGCCCAGCCTTCACCGGTTGGGCTTTTTGCTGTTTGGGGCTGTTCGGTATTGGATCTGGTGCTCAAATCGCTTGCCAGTACGGTACCGCCACATCTCCTAAATCGAAAACCATTTACGAGACCTACGGCACCACTCGAACACTTGCGCGCCCGAGGCTTTGATAGATC
>JACCDX011841644.1_pt1 | contig 27968 bp, 13 predicted proteins | sample 7449681 | NCBI WGS metagenome assembly JACCDX01 (sample SAMN15323450, study PRJNA562643) | freshwater metagenome | isolation source: river surface water | place: USA:Blue River Watershed | collected 2017-08-18
CACGGCGACAACCCGACCTGCGGCGACCAGTGCAGCGTCTACCTGCGCCTCGACGGCGACCGCATCGCCGAGATCTCCTTCGACGGCTCCGGCTGCGCCATCTCCCAGGCCAGCGCCTCGCTCATGACCACGCAGGTGAAGGGCAAGACCGCGCCCGAGGTCGAGGCCCTGTATCAGCAGTTCCACCATATCGTCACCACCGGCGAGACGCCCGAGGAGATCAGCGACCTCGCCGCCTTCGCCGGCGTCCACACCTTTCCCGCCCGCATCAAGTGCGCCACCCTCGGCTGGCACGCCGCCCGCAACGCCCTCAAGGGCGACGCCGCCCCCGCCACCACGGAAAAGCACACCGACTGACCGCGCCGTGAATCCCGCCCTCCACTCCGCCCTCGCCGCCGGCACCGCCACCGCCGGCTGGAAACGCGTCCGCCTCGATTTCCCGATCCTCGATCAGCAGGTTCACGGCAAGCCCCTCGTCTACCTCGACAACGCCGCCACCGCGCAGAAACCGCGCGCCGTGATCGACGCCCTCGTCCGCTACTACGAGCGCGACAACAGCAACGTCCACCGCGGCCTCCACGCCCTCTCCATGCGCGCGACCGACGCCTACGAAGGCGCCCGCGCCCGCGTCGCGCAGTTCATCAACGCCGCCGACCCCGCCGAGATCATCTTCACCCGCGGCACCACCGAGAGCGTCAACATCGTCGCCCGCAGCGTCGCCGCCGGCCTCAAGCCCGGCGACGTCATCCTCTGCACCGAGATGGAGCACCACAGCAACCTCGTGCCGTGGCAGCAGGCCGCGCGCGCCAGCGGCGCCACGCTCCGCTACGTGCCCGTGCTCGGCGCCGACGCCGAGGGCGGCCTCGACCTCGCCGCGCTCGACACGCTGCTCACGCCGCAGGTCAAGGTCTTCGCCTTCACCCACATTTCCAACACCCTCGGCGTCATCAACCCGGTCGCCGAGCTTTGCCGCCGCGCCCGCGCCGTCGGCGCGTTGAGCGTGATCGACGCCGCCCAGTCGATCGGCCACGGCCCGTTCGATGTCCGCGCGATCGGCGCCGATTACGTCGCCTTCTCCGGCCACAAGATGTGCGGCCCCACCGGCATCGGCGTGCTCTACGGTCGGCGCGAATTGCTGGATACGCTCGCGCCCGACGAGACCGGCGGCGGCATGGTCGTGACGGTCGACTACGCCGGCGCGAAATGGAAACCCGCGCCCGAGCGCTTCGAGGCCGGCACGCCCAACGTCGCCGACGCCATCGCCCTCGGCGCCGCCTGCGACTACCTCGATGCCCTCGGCCGCGCCGAGATCGCCGCGCACGACGAGGCCATGGCCGCCCTCGCCTACGAGAAACTCTCCGCGCTCCCCGGCATCCGCCTGATCGGTCCGCGCCGCGGCGGCGCCCGCAGCGGACTCGTGAGCTTCGCCTTCGCCGACGTGCACGCGCACGACGTCGTGACCTTCGCCGACGAGGACGGCATCGCGCTCCGCGGCGGCCACCACTGCAACCAGCCGCTCATGCGCAAGCTCGGCCTCACGAGCACGACGCGCGCGAGTTTCTACGTCTACAACACCGAGCAGGAAATCGACGCCCTCGTCGCCAGCCTCCGCCGCATCTTGAAGTTCTTCGGCGCGAGCTGAACGCGCGGAAATCAGTCCGGCTGCGGCTCGCCGAGCACCCGCTTGGCGAGGATGGCGCGGAGTTCCTTCGCCGCGAGCATGTCTTCTTCGCGTCCCACCGCCTCCCTCGCGGTGATCAGGTCCTTGATCGAAATTACGGGATAGGTTCGCCCGAACATCGGGATTTCCTCGGCGGACTTTCTCAACCGCTCAAAGTCTCCTACGCCCGGAATGGACGGATGGATGTCGATCACGCCCTGATCCGTGCGCAGACAAAGAGTCACGGGCGGCTGCCAGGGCGCGGCATAATCGACGAACGAGAGCAGCCGGTGAGTTTGCCGGTGCACGGGATTCAGATCGGCAAACGCGCGGCATATCTTCTCCACGTTCTCCGCCGACAAGACCGCGCACACGTCGACACCCCAAGTGATGAGGGCCGAGCCATGGATGGTGCCGGCATATCCGCCGACCACGACGAACTCCAACCCCGCATCAGCGAGTCGCTGCAGCAGCAAATGCAGTTCGTGCACGCGACTTCTCCCCGGCCGCCCGCAACTCGAGCGCAAATTCCAGCGCGGCCGCGTGCTGCAGGCACCGCGTTTCCGGCGAAACCTCCAGATTGCAGTCGACCAAGCTGAGATCGAACCCAGCCCGCTCCGCCTCCGCGATCGCTGCATGTGCTTCTTCCGCCGTCATGGCCGCCACCTTGCTCCGCCCGTCCGTCGCGCGCAAAGCGTTTCTCAGCGCTGCGCCTCGAACAGCCCGACAAAGGCCTTCGGCACCACCGCCGCGCTGCGGCAGTTGGTCGCCACCAGCACCTTGGCCGCCCACTTGCTCACCTCGTCGCGCGTGATCGTGTCCATCAGGTTCCCGCGCAGCGCCACGATCTCCTCCGTCTCCTCCGGCCGCTCCTGCGCGCGCATCAGCAGGTTCACGAGAAAACCGTTTTCGCGGAAGGCCTGCCGCAGCTGGCTGCGCAGAATCCCGCGCGCGCCGATGAACTCGCCGTTCTGCACGCCGCGCTCCGCCAGCTCCGCGCCGATCGCGGTCACCAGCGGCGCCACCCGCGTCGAATCGTTCGGCGCGCAGTCGATCTGCGCCCGCAGCAGCGCGAACGCGGGGAACCCGTCGTAGGGCTGGAACTCCGCCGACGGCGAATACGCGAGGCCGAGCTTCTCGCGCACCTCCGTGCGCACGCGGATCTCGAGGATCTTCGCCAGCAACTGCAGCGCCGCCTGGTCGCGGATGTGCAGCGGCTCCGTCACCGGCCACGTGCCGACCACCAGGCCCATGTTCTGCTCGCCGACAAACTCGATGCGCGTGAACCCCGGGTCCGCCGTCACCGCCACCGGCGCCGCCGGGGCCGCGAGCGTCTTCTTTTCCGCCCGGGGCTTCAGCGCTCCCAGCGTGCGCGCCACCGCCGACGTCACCGCGTCTTCCGCCACGTCCCCCACGATCGTCGCCTCGACGTAGCCGGTCGCGAGCGACGGCTCCATCCAGCGCTTCACGTCGACGACGCTGAGTTTCATGTAGTCGAGCGGCTGGCCCCAGGTGAAGCGGGCGTCGCCCTTGAAGAGGTGGTCGACGAGGCTGCGCATGCCGCTGCCCATGCCGCCGGTCGACATCATGCGCCCGAGGAAGGCCTGCGCCCGCTGGTCGTTGTGCACGTAGCTGTTGAACTGCGGGGCGTGCAAAATGTCCGCCACCAGCGCGAGCCACACCTCGAGCTGCTCGGCCGACATCATGCCGCGGAACGTGAACGCGTCGCGGTCGCTCACATCGAGGCCGAAGTCGATCAGCCGCTCCTCGAGCAGCGCGCCGAACTGCTCCGGCCGGAAGTGCACCGCGCCGCTCGCCAGCAGCGTGTTGAGGCCGAATTCCTTCAGCGCCGGCTTGCCGCCCGGCATCTCCAGCAGGCCGGTGCCGACGCGCACGACGGCGTGGACGAGGCCGGGCTCCTGGCGGTTGGGCACGAAATTCAGGCGCACGTTGTTGCCGTAGCGCATGAGCTTCGCGCCGAGCGTCGGCAGCTCGCGCCGCTCGGTCACCGTCGTCGGGGCGGTGAACCTCGGCAGATTGAACGCCACCGTGCGCCGGGAGCGCGGCATCACGTGCGCGATGCCCTGCCGGCGCGCCTTCTGCACCTCGGCCAGCACCTTGTCCGGCGTCAGCTCGAGGTCGAAGCCGCCCGAGAGGTGGAACGCCATCGTGTCCACCGGCCACAGCGCGCGCAGGATCCGCTGCGCCTCCGCGGGCGTGAAGCGCTCCAGCCACTCGCGCATCCAGCCGAACCGCGGGCCGAAGCCGGTGAACACCGTGTGCGTCGTGACCGAATCCGTCAGCGCCTCGCACAGCATGCCGGGATCGAGCGTCGGAAGCTGCTCCAGCATGTGCGCGGCGAGCTTCAGCTGGCGCGCGCGGCGCGTCTCGATGTCGACCGGATCCAGCCCGCGCTCGAGCGCGAGGCGCACCGCCTGGTCGAGCTCGAGGATGCCTTCCTTCCAGCCCTTGGCCGGGCCGCGCACCGAGGCCATCGCGACGGCGTGCCCCATCAGCTCGTCGTAGTTGGCCTCGCCGCCGCTCTCGCGCTTCAGGCGGTCGCCGAAGACTTCCATGACAAACTGCCGCCGCTGCTTCTCGATCTGCACCTCGCGGGAATCGGGCCGCACCGGCAGCGGGGCCACGGCGGCCGCGTCGATCGCCGCGGAGCCGACCCCGTTGATCCGGAAAATGCCGGCGCGCAGCGAGCGCGCGTCGAGTTTGCCCTCCTCGCGCACCGGGACCGGCTCCGCCGGCCGCACCATCGGCGCGAAGATTTCCCGCACCAGCGCTTCCATCGCGCCGCGTTCGAAGTCGCCCGCGCCGACGAGCACCATCAGGTCCGGCCGGTAGTTGCGGCGGTAGAAACCGAGAAACTGCTCCCGCGTGAAGCCCGCGATCTGCGTGTCGCTGCCGCCCGGCGAGCGCAGCGGGAACTGCAGACCGCGGAAGACCACCGGCATCGACGCGAGCTGCGCGCGGTCCATCAGCGTGTCGCGGTTGCGCAGCTCGGCGCGCACCACGCGGCGCTCCTGCTCGATGATGCGCGGCTCGAAGCTCACGCCGTCGCCGAAATCGCGGAAGAGCCGCAGCCCGTCGCGCAGCAGCGCGCCGTCGTTCTCGCGGAAATCCAGCCGGAAGGCCGTGTAGTCGAAGGTCGTGATCGCGTTGACGTCGCTGCCGTATTCCACGCCGAGCCGCTGGAAGAGCGCGACCATGTCGTCGGCCTTGAAATTCTTCGAACCGCCGAAGGCGAGGTGCTCGATGTAGTGCGCGATGCCGAGTTCGTCCGGCCGCTCGTCGATCGATCCGGCGAGCACGATCAGTTGCAGCGCCACGCGGCCCGGCACGCCGCGGTGCGGCAGGAGCGCGTAGCGGAACCCGTTGTCGAGGCGGCCCCACGTCACCTGCGGATCGGGCGCGAGCGTCGTCTTGGGCACCTCGTGCGCCCACTTGCCCCCGCGCGGGCCGGCGATCTCCGGCGCCCGGGCGGCCCGCGCCACCGCCGCACCCGTCGTGACCGCCAGCAACAGAGCGAGGGAGAGAAACGTGCGCCTCATGGGAAGGCCGGAACCGTGCGGGAAGTCGCCGCAAGGGCAACTCTGCGCTGCAAGGCGACCGCGGCCGGCACGGGGTGGTCGCGCTCCGATCCGATTCAGCCCGCGGCCGACGGATCCGGCGCGCGCCGGCCGCACTCGAAGGTCGGGGGAAGACGGTCCCGCCGAACCCGCGGAGCGATGCGGGACTTCAACGCCGACGGGCCGCCCGTCGTCCCACAGTCAGCAGCGCAACAAGTCCTGCCAGAGCGGCCCACGCGGAGGGCTCGGGGATGGCGGTGACATCGGGCGTCACGCGGCCGAGACCGTCGATCGTGCCGGGCACGCCGCCATAGTCGGCGAAGCGCAGCAGCCCGAGCTGCTGCGTCGTCAACGCCGCCGCCGTGCTGCCGAACTGCAGCAGATTGAGCGAGGAGTTGTAGTTGGCGACCGTCACCGGACTGAGCCACGCCAGCGCCGCGCTGTCGCCGAACACCAACGCCGCGGTGCCCCGTCCGAAATCGATCGTCGAGCTCGCGCTGACCGACAGCGAGGCGAGCGTCTGCGACAGGCCGCGCAGCGCGAGCGTGCCGCCGCCGAGGGTGAGCGCGCTGCCCGACGGCAGGGCCTGCGCGGTGCCGAGGGCGAGCGTGCCGGCGAGCACGCGCGTCGGGCCCGCGTAGGTGCTCGCGGCGTCCAGCGTGAGCGTGCCGGCGCCGGATTTGGTGAACGACGCGACGTTCTCGACGCGCCGGAGCGAGCCGGCCGCAGCCGTATCGAACTCCACCGCGTAGCCCTCGCCGAACAGGGTTTCGAAAAACCGGAGGCCGCCGTCCACGAGCGACCGGAACGCGGTCGCGGCGCCGAGTTCGACGGGGTCGCGGTAAATTTGCCCGCCGGTCGTGCGCACGAGACCGCCGGCGACGACGGTCTTGCCGCCGGCGTCGGTCTCGAGCGCGGCGAGCGGGACGGCGGCGCCGACGGCCGCGCCGAACGAGACGACGCCGCCGGTTTCGATCGTCAGGCCGTGCGCGCCGTCGAGCGCGCCGGCGAAGGCCACGTCGCGCTCCGTCGCGCTGGCGCTGCGCAGCACGGTCGAGCCCGAGAGGTTCTGCGCCGTGCCGTAGCGCTGGTGGCCGACGGTCACGATCGTGCCGCCGTCGAGCGGCAGAAGGGTCGCGGCGAGCTCGAGGTGCTCGAGGGTGAAGCGGAACGGCGCGACGCCCACGGTGCCGCCGCCGATGTTCCAGCCGGACAAGGTGGCGGGCGCAAAACCGGCCGGCCACGCGCCCAGCGTGATCTGCACGCGGGTGAACTCGGTGGTCGAGAAGGCCGACGCGGGCGCGGAGACGACGGTGGTGTTGAGCGTCGCGTCTTCGAGCTGCACGACGAGCGCGGCGGCGGCGTTGCCGGCATCGCGCCGCGCGACAAGGCGCACGTAGCCCAGCGCCGACGCGTCGATCGCGAGACCCGAGGCGCCCCAGCCGTTGAGGTCGAGGGCGCTGCCGCCGACGGTGATCGAGGTGGCGTTGCGCTGCACCTGGCCGGGCCAGGAAAACACGTCGGTGACGGTGCCGCTCGCGCCGGTGAGGTTGAACGTGTCGAGCACGACCGTCTGGGCCGCGAGCGGGAGCGCCGCGAGGCCGAGCGCGGAGCCGGCGCGGCGGAGGAATGAGGCGAAGCGGGGCACGGGAGACGGCCGGCGCGACGCGGTCAGCTGCCCGGCGCGGGGAAGCTCACGGTCTTGTCGTCGTTGGTCGTGCCGGCGGCGCGGCGCTGGACGAAGACCGGGGTGCCGGCGCGGATGATGAAGTTGTCGCGATCCGCGGTGGGATCGCCGACCCGCTGCCAGTGGCCGGCGGCGGTGTTATAGAAGAAACTGAACCACGAGGCGCCGCCCCAGACGAGGAGGATGTCGGCGTCGCCCGCATCGGCGGCGCCGCGCCAGCCGGCGGTGCGGGCGCCGCTCTGCAGCGCAAGCGCCCCGAGCGTGATGTCGCCGGCCTGCATGGTGGCGAGGAAGGTGAGCGCGTTCTGGGTGCGGGCGTGCACGGCGCGCTGCGGCGTCGCGAGCACGCGGCCGACGACGGCGAGTTCCAGCGGGGTCGGGCCGCGGCGGGTGAGCATCACGCCGCGGTCGGGGCGCAGCAGGAAGTGGTTGCGCGTCGGGTCGGCCGCGGTGTCGGTGGTGGCGGCCCAGCGGCCCCAGGCGGTGTTGTAGTAGAAATTCAACCACGCGCCGCCGCCCCAGACCTGCACGAGGTCGGCGGTGAGCGGGTCGGCCGAACCATGGACCACGAGGGTGTCGCCGGGCGCCGTCGTGCCGAAGAAGGTGGCGAGCGTGTCGGCCGGGATGATCTCGAAGGCGGTGCCGGTCGGGCCGACGGCGAGCCCGAGGGAATCGGGCGCGACGCCGTCGTCGGCGACATAGAGGCGCGTGGCGGTGTTGTCGGGGGTGCCGATCCGGAAGAGGCGGCCGGCCTGCGCGCCGGAGGTGAGGCGCACGAAATACGGCGCGGCGGCGGTCGAGAACGCGCCGGGCGTCCACGCGGCGGCGGAATTTTCCAGCCAGTTCGGGCCGACGGCGGTGAGCCGGCCGACGGTGCCGGGCAGGCTGGAGACCTCGGCGTCGAACGGGATCGAGAACGAGCGCGACTGCCCCGAAGGGATCGTCTGCACGAGGAAGCCGACGGGGCGGGATTTCTGGTCCTGCGCGCGCGCGGGCGCGAGCAGCAGCGCGGGCAACAGGAGCAGCGCGAGACGGCGGAGGCGGCGGGCCGGGGAGGCGGAGGCGTGCATGGCGGGGAGCGCGGATCAGTTGCCCGAGTGCGAGTAGGTGCGGAGGAAGAGCTGGATATCCTTCACGCTTGCGGCGAAGCGGTTGAGGCCTTCCTGCTCGTTCTGCAGCAAGGTGTAGGCGGGGATGACCAGCTTCCAGCCGCCGTTCCACGCGCTGCGGCCCACGAGGCGCGAACTCGTGAATTCGGCCGGCACCGAGCTGTAGAACAGGTTGGGATCGCTGACCGCGCGGAAGGCTTGGTGCTTGCGCAGAATCCACGGCTGCTCGGAGAGGGTGCCGTTGGCATTGTAGAATTGCGTCGTGGAGAAGGCCGTCGCGCCGAGGTTGAAGGGCAGCGGCAACGCCTGGTCGCGGACGTTGAAGGCGCGGACCTGGCCGGTGTCGCCGAGCGGCGGAGCGAGCATGTAGTCGGTCCCGACCGGGATCAGGTAGGCGTGCGGCGAGGCCCCGAGGGCATTGGGCGAAGTGGTGTTGGGCGGGCCGGCAAACACGGTGCCCGGGCTGAACGGGTCCATGCCGAGGTAGCCGGAAAACACCACGCCGAGGGCGTAAATCTTGGTCGCGTAGTTCGAAGGGGTGAAGGCGTGGTCGCCCGGCGCGTAGGGCAGGCCGAAGAAATTCAATCCGCGCTCGATCGTGGTGCGGAAGGGAATCACGATGCCGGGGACCGCACCGCCTTCGGGTTTGGCCAGGCCGCGGCATTGGGCGGCGATGTCGGGATCGGCGAGCAGATCGGAAACGATGTGCTGTTCGAGCGTCTGCTGCCACGCGGCGTCGTCGTCGGTGCGCGACGGGTCGTCGAGCAGGCGGAACAGTTCGCGGCGGAGGGAGAAGAGGGTGCCGTTCGTATCCGGGTTGTTGATGCCGAGCCGGCCCTTGGCGACGGACCAGTCGGCCTGGAGACGGGCCATGGTGCCGGCGAGGCCGGAGTCGCCGGTGGTGCTCACAGTGGCCTGCGGCGCGCCGCCGGTGAGGTCGCCGAGGGCGCGGGAGGCGACGATCTTGTTGATCGCATCCTGGCCGGTGGCGGAGCCGAGCAGACCGGTCTCGTAGTCGTAGGATTTCGCCGCGAGGTAGGTATAGCGGGAGGCGAGATCGAAGAGGGAGCGGTATTGCTCGAGGGCCTCGTTGCGGAAGGTGCGGAAGGTGACGTCCTTCGTGCGGAAGCCCTGGATGAGGGCGGCGGCGCGCTGGCGGAAGATCTCGCGCTCGGACTGGATGCGCTGGCCCTCGGCGATCTCGGCGCGGGCGCGCTCGGTGGCGCGCTGGAGGTTGGCGGCGACCTGCGCGAGCTCGTAGTAGTGCTGCATCAGCTCCTGATACATGAGCCCGAACTCGTAGGAGGCCTGCGACTCCTGGTAGTTGAACCCGAGTTCCTCGATGCGGAACTCGAGGTTGCGCTGCACGAGGGCGATCTGGGTGTCGAGCGAGCCGGCGGCGTTGGTGGCGGCGGTGCTCAGCAGCCGCATGATGCCGGCCTTGGTCTTGAGCGTCGCGAGGATGCCGCCGCGCACGCCGGAGGTGCCGTCGTTGGACATGCCGACGACCTTCGGCGGGGTCTCGGCCGCGGCGGGAGCGACGTCCGAGACAGTTTCGGCCTTCGACTTGAGATAGTCGCCGAGGCCCTTGAGGGCGGACTGGGCGAGCTTGAGATTTTTGGTCGTGGTGCGCGCGTCGGCCTGGGCATCGAGGCGGGCGAGCCGCGTTTCCACGAGTTCGAGGAAGAGGGCGTGCTTCTGTTTGAAATTCTCCTGCTTGGCGGCGAGGCGGGCCCGGGAGCCGGCGACGGCGATGCGGGCCTGCTCGACCTCCGCGAGAGCCTGCTGGAGCGAGCCCACGACGGCGCGGGTGCCCATGGAGGCGCCGCCGAGCCAGACATCGGAGAACTGGGCGTAGCGGCTGGGCTCGAAGGTGAAGGTGCGGATCGCGCTCTCGCCGTCGTAGGCGCGCTGGATGTCCTCCATATGCAGGGAGGTGAACGTGCGGATGTTGACGCGGGTGGGGACGGTGACGGTCAGCGCGGCCGTCGAGTCGATGAAGGCGGCTTCGCGGCCGCCGGGCCGTTCGATGATGAACCACTCCTGCAGGTCGGGGCCGGCGTAGCCCTGGTCGTAGGTGCGGCCGGCGCCGATGCTCGCGCTGTAGGGCGTGCCGTAGAGATCGATCAGGCGCTTCACGAAGGCGCGCTCCTGGTCGACGATGGCGGCATTGTCGACGGCCAGCTTGTTTTCCTGGTTGCGGAGCGCGCGCGTCATGCGGGCGGCCTGGTCGAAGGCGCCCTTGGCGTTGAGGACGGCGCGGAGGGAGCGATCGTAGATCTGCTCGAAGTGGGATTTGCCGCCGCGCAGTTCGGTGGCGGAGATGTCGAAGGCAATCGCACCGGCGGCGAGACCGAGGGGATTCAGGTGGGCGTTGGCGTTGTCGATGGTGTTTTGGAAACTCTCGCCGGCGGCGGGCAGTTCCTGCAGGGCGACTACGGTCGTGCGGTCGATGATCTGGACGCCGGTGTGCTGCGGATTGTTGTCCTTGTCGGGCAGGAGGGCGTTGCCGGCGACCCAGTGGTAATACGAGCCCTGGGCGGCGCGGGAGGCCCACTCGTCGACGCCCCATTGGCGAACGGCGCCGGTGGAGGAGTTCACTTTGCCGTCGCGCAGATGCGACCAGCCGGCGGCGGGATCTTCCTTGAAGACCTGGCGCTGGGTGAGCGCGAGGACCTGCTGCGCGGTGCGCGAAAGATTGGCGGCGGCCTCGGCGAACTTGCGCTCGTCGTAGTAGTCGACGGTGACGGCCTGGCCGAGGACGGTGACGGCCTCGGCGCGCGGCGTCCAAGAGAAGTTCGGGTGGGTGAGGAGGCCGTAGTAGCCCTTCAGCGCGGTGAGGTAGTGGCCGTAGGCGTCGCCGTGGCCCTGCGGGAACATGTATTGGGCGTCGGCGGCATCGAGCTTGCCGTCGGCCGTGGGCGCGCCGGCCTTCTCGCGGACGTTGTAGTTGACCGCGTAGAGGGCTTCGCCGGCGGCGATGCCGCGGGTGTAGTTCCAATACAACCGGTTGTAGGCCGGAGAGACGGTGACGCCGGGGGCGAGGAAGTCGTCGCGGCCGCGGAGGAGCGCGAGTTCTTCCTCGATGACGTTGGCCACCTGGCCCTCGAAGGAGAAGCGGGCGGTGGGCACCTCGGTAGCAGCGTTGGACTCGTCGAAGGAGATGGTGGGGTTGGCGGCGTCGGCGTAGGCCTCGTGCCCGAGGAGCGTGTAGAGGTCGTTGAGGTAACCGGCGGCGAGGAGCAGGGCGTCGTTGGCCGCGCCGTAGTCGTAGCCGGCCTCGATGCTGAGGGCGCGGGCGCGGTTCAGGACCGTCTCGTAGATTTCGATCAGGCCGAAGCTGTTGATGTTTTTCAGGGTGAGCGCGATGTCGCCCTCCCAGCGCTTGCCGGCCTGGGTCAGCACGGAGACGTCGGTGTTGACCGCATTGTTGTAGAGGTCGCCGACGCGCTGGTTGAAGGGATTGATGCCAGCGAGGACGCGTTTGACCCAGCCCTCGACGAGCTTCGGCGGCAGCCAGCGCGACCAGGCGGTGCCGGCGACGCTCGCGGTCGAGGCCTTCGGGCGGTAGCGCAGCGTGAAGTAGTTGTCGCTCAGGACGAGGAGCGGCGTGCTGAGCGGGCTCGAGGCGGAGCCGCCGACGGTGGCTTCGTTGGTGAGCGTGCCGTTGGGCAGCTGCCACGGCGAACCGACGACGGCGACGAGGTCGGTCTCGGTCGAGGCGTGGAGCCGGAAGTCGAAGCCGGACGCGACGCCGGCGTCGGCCGTCGTGTAGAGGGCGATCTCGATGCGGTTCGGGCCCTGCTGGAAAAAGTTGGGCTCGAGCCGGAATTGCTTCGGGAGGGCGCCGGAGGCGAGCAGGCCCGTGGCGGCGGCGGTCGAGGTGAAGCCGGCGGGCGCCTGGTGGGCGAGCGCGGCGACGCCGTTGACGTAGAGGACGAAGCCGGTGAGGTCGGCGACATCGGCGCTGAACACGATCTCGGCGGGGACGCCGGCGCTGAGGTCGAGACCGCCGGGGGCGCGGTAGACGAAGCCCGGCAGCGTGACGCCGATGGTGGCGGAGCCCGCGGGCCGGATGGCGGCGGAGCGCGGCAAGGTGACCGTGGTGGCGGCGGCGTATTCCGCGGCCGAGGGCAGCGCGGCGGCCGGCGCGGCGACCTGCGACCACGTGGTGCCGAGGCGGTTGGTCATCGCATAGGAATAGGTCGCGGGGGCGCGACCGTCCTGCGGCGGGGCGTAGCGCCACTCGAACTCGTAGTCCTCGGGCCGCGCGGCGAAGTCGCCGCTGTGGCGCAGCGTGACCTGCTCGTCGAGCGGGTTCAGCGAGGGCAGGACCTTGAGGTCGCCGGTGTAGAGCTGGGGCGTGACCTGGAAGACTTTGACGGCGACAGGCTCGCCGGCGGGGGTGAACGCGCGGCCGTTGCCGAAGACGAGCGTGACCCAACCGCTGCCCTTGCCGGTGGCGGTGAGGGCGTAGTCGACGACGGCCGTATCGGAATTCTGGATCGCGGCGAGGGCCACGGGACCGACCGAGACGGGAGCGCCGTCGGACTTGAAGCTGCCGGCCTTGGCCGGGTCCTCGACGAAGGTCTCGACGCGCGCCACGAGCTGGTCGATCGCCTCGAGCCACTGGGGCCGGGCGGCGTCGGCGGCGCCGGGCAACGCGCGGAGGGCGGCGAGATCGGCGGCGGAGAGGACGTTGAGCTGGACGTAGTCCTCGCCGGCGGCCTCGTCGACGAACTTGCCGAGGAGGACGAGCGTGCCCTTGGGGCCGCGCGACGGATCGAAGTAGAACCTCAGCTGCAGGTGGGGCGCGAGGCGCTGGAAGTAGGTTTTGCCGCCGGAACTCGTCGTGAGGACCGACGTGGGCAAGGCCGCGAGCTGGCCGGCACCGCCGAGCGCGAAGGTCTTTTCCCGGATCGGATCGTGGAGGACGACGCTCGGATTGGTGGCGCCGCGGGTGGCGATCGACTGCTGGTAGAGCACGACGGCGCTCGACTGGGAGATGACGTCGGGCAGGCCGAACTTCGGCAGCGTGAGCGTCTCGGCGACGCGCAGCTGCGGCGCATTGTCCGGCCAGACCGGGCGGTAGGTGACGGCGAGGGAGGTGCCGGTCACCGGGTCGCCGACGTAGGCATTGTCGGCGATCGGCCGGAGATACGGCAAAATCGTCCCGACCGCGGGCTGGGTGGCCAGGCCCGGGACGAAGAAGCCGTCGCGCATCGTGTAGTAGAACTGCATGCGGAACGACGGGCTGCCGTTGTCGTGCGGACCGCGGTAGACCCAGTGCTGGCCCTTGCGGTCGGCGAAGGTGAACGCGGTGTAGTGCGCGGGGCCCTGGTGCGCGGTGTCGGGAGTGCCGGCGATCTCGGTGTTGCGCGTGACGCCGCGGCTGTCGACCGGCTGCGGGAGGATGGCGAGCGGCATCGGCGGCTGGACGGGCGTGCCGGCGACGAGCGGGTAGTCGAATTTCACCGTCGCGGTCTCGCGCACGATGCGGAACACGCTCATCGCGGGCCGATTGTCGGCCACGGCGGTGTAGCGCAGCAGGGCGAAGGGCTGCGAGGTGTAGCGGGTCGGGTCGGCGGACGTGTCGTTGAGGTCGTCGCGCAACGCGTAGATGCGGCCGTTGAGGACGAGCGCGTGCTCCTCGTTGGGGTTGAAGCCGGGGAGCGTGCGGTCGTTCTGGACGTAGAGGCGGCCGGCGATTTCGGCCGGCGAGAGGTCGCCGGAGCCGGCGTTGGACGCGAGGACGATCTCGGGGGCAGCCGCCGGGTAGGAGACGGTGTAGCGGCCGACTTTGGCGGCCGTGTAGAACGGCTGGAAGGCGGCGCTCGGCGGGGTGACGGCCTTGAACCACCAGACCTTGAGGGTGTTTTTCCCGGGGAGAGCGTTGACCGGGATGATGGCGCCGGAGGCAGCTTCCTCCACGCCGACGGCGAGGGGATTGCGGTAGGCGTCGACGACGTAGGCGTCGCTCAGATCGGTGCCGGACACGATGTGGCCGGCGACGGCGTAGTCGGCGCTCGGGCGCTCGATGCGGGAGCCGACGGTGGCGGACGCGAGCAGGGGCGCCGCGCCGTCGCTCTCCACGAAGCCGGGCCGCGCGTCGATCTGGGTGTAGAGCCGGACATACCAGACCTCGCTGCCGGTGCTGAAGCGGAGGAGCGAGCGATTGACGCCGTCGCCGCCGGCGACGAGGCCGAGGGTGAGACGCTGCGTCGAGGCGTCGAGGACGGCCTCGCTCTGGGCGCCGTCGTCCTGAAACACGACCTGCGGGAGCTGGCCGCTGGGGAACATGAGGCCGTTGGCGGTAGTCGTGCCGCCGGGGGGCACGGTGTGGTGGGCGTAGGCGTTGAGCGCGGTGGGCCAGACGATGGCGTAGGCGTTGCGGGCCTTGGGCCAATACAGGTTGATCGGCGCGGCGGAGGTGCCGGCGATGGCGGCATCGGAACGCTCGAGCCAGAAGAAGACGACGCGGTCGGGACTGGAATTTTCCCGCTCCGCGAAATACTCGGTGACGCCGTCCGGACGGGTGTTGGTGCCGTAGTAGGCCTGGCCCTCGGGGATCAGCGATTCGACCGGCGAAGCGAGCCACTCGAGGTTGGGGTTGGCGGGCAAGCGCGCGCCCGCGGCATCGCGGGGCACGATCTTTTCGCCGACGGCGACCTCGGCGTTGACGGTGGGCGCGATGCGCTGGATCTCGACGATGTCGGCGCCGAGGAAGGTGTGCACGGTGGAGGAGCCGGCTTTGAGGCGGCCGAGGTATTCGACGAGGATGCGGCCCTCCAGATTGTAGGCGCGCAGTTGCCCGAGGCCGCTGGGTTTCTCGAACCAGAGGGTGCGTTTCTCGGCCGGGGCGGTGGCGTTGGGCTCGGTGCTGGTGGAGACGCCGACCGGCTTGTATTCCTCGGCGACGGTCGCGGGGAAGAGCGCGTTGTAGACCGGGTTGACGGTCTCGATGTTGCCGAGGGGGATGTTGACGAGCGGGCCGTTGAAGCCGCGTTCGGTCCAGAAAATCGTGCGGGTGGGCCGTTGGGTCGTGGACGAGACGGCGAAGGTCTCTTCGCGGAAACGGTAGCGCAGCGTGGTGTCGGAGCCGCTGGCGACGGGGACGCGCGTCACCCACGTGATGGCCACGCGGCCGGCCTGCGAGGCGAAGACTTTTTCGGCGTGCGGACTGTAGTAATAATTCAGCGCGGTGCCGGCGGCGATTTTGGGCGAGGCGTCCTGCGGGCCGGCCGGATGGGTGAAGTTCTCGCCGGGCTGGACGGGCTGCGCGCGCCAATAGGAGGAGTCGGCGGCAAGCGGGGCGCCGGCATCGTCGGTGTTGGGCGGGACGATGATGTCGCCGAAGAGATAACGCGGCGCGCCGCTGGCGAAGACTCCGCCGAAACTGGCCCGCAGGTGCACGATGACCGTGCCGGTCGGCGTGCTGGTGCCGGCAACGACGTAGACTTGGCTGACGTAGCGGGTGGCGAGCGCGGAGTCGGCGTTCAGCGTGGAGCTGCCGCCGGACGTGGGCGCGACACCCGCGAATTGGGGCTGGGTCGGGAGAATCGGCGGCGTGTTGTCGGCCTCGTTGGGCACCGTGGTGCGGTGGAGCGTGCCGAAGGAGCCGGACTTGATCTCGTATTGGGCGCGCGCGGCGGCGGCACCGAGGAGCAGCGCGAGGACGGCACCGGCGAGGGCGCGGGCCGAGGAGAGGAAACGCGGAGTCATGGCGGGGCGGTTCAGCGGTCCGAGACGATGATGCGGGCGGACACGTCGGGGTGAACCGCGGCCCAGATCCGGAATTTGTTGTAGGTCGGCTTGTAGGTGACCGTGCCGCCGCTGTAGCTGCCGGCCGCGCCGGCGAGCGCGATGGTGAAGCTGGAGCGGTCGGGAATCGCGGTGACGACCTTGTCGCCCGAGGGGTCGCCGGCGCCGGAGAGGCCGGCGATCGTCACCGTGTCGCCGACTTGGATGGCGTGGGGAAACCGAAGTGTGACGGTGAGCGTGCCAGCGCCGGGCGCGGCGGACACGACGTCGTTGGCGATGGGCGGGCCGCCGGCGTTGGCGTTGGACGCGTTGTTGTCCTGGTTGGCGTTGAACGGGGCGGGGTTGCCACTGCGCAGGGAGCCGGGGAAGAAGTTGTAGAAACTGACCCAGTTGTCGCCGGACTCGAAGATCGTGTCGCCGTTGCCGGAACGGCCGCTCGTCGCCCACGTCGTCACGCCCAGCCGGAAGTTGGAGGCGACGACGCCGGGGTAGAGGAGATTGCGCGCCCGGCACCAGATGAGGTTGGGGTAGTTGGGGTCGTTCACGAAACCCGGCTGAGTGAGGTAGACCGCCACGCGACCGGTGCGCCAATCGTTGTAGGTGAAGTTGTGCTGGACGATGTAGTGGACGACGCAGCCGTCGGGGTCGTTGGCCCAATCGCCGAGATCGATCGGGAAGAGGAAGCGGCCCTTGGTGCGCTTGGTGACGTAGTCGGGATCAATGCCCTGGTCGTAGACGGTGCGACCGCGCGAGATGGCGTCGCGCGCGGCGGCGTTGAGCTGCGAATAGCCCACCGCAGCGGTCGCGAGCTTCGCGGCATCGACGGAGCCGGTGGCGAGTTTGGCGGTGGTCACGGCGCCGTCGGCGAGCTTGCTGCCGTCGACCGCGGCGGCGGCGAGTTTGGCGGCGGTGACGGCGCCGTCGGCGAGTTTGGCGGTCTCGACGGCGCCGGGCGCGAGGTCGGAGGCGCCGATCGAGCCGTCGACGATTTTCGCCGAGGTCACGGCGCCGGCGCCGACTTTCGCGAGGGTGATCGCACCGGCGGCGAGCTTGGTGGCGTCGAGCGAGGCGCCGGCGAGTTTGGCGCCGGTGACGGCGCCGTCGGCGAGTTGGGCGGTGCCCACGGCGCCCGCGGCGAGTTTGGCCGTGGTGACGGTGGTATCGGCGAGTTGGGCGGCGCCGACGGCGTTGCCGGCGATCTTGGCGCCGGTGACGGCACCGGCGGCGATCGCGGCACCGGTGACGGCGTTGTTGGCCAGCGCCGCCGAGGTCACGGCGCCGGGCGCGACGGATTCGGCGACTTGGACGCGGAGGCCGAAGGCGCTCGCGACGATCTGCTGGCGGGGCGAGCTCTCGGGGTCGTTGGTGAGGACACCGTCGCCGTCGTCGATCGTGATGCCGAGGAAACGCGTGGCGCCGCCGAAGACGGCGCCCGAGAGGGAGGTGAAGGGGTTGCCGACATCGGCGGCGACCGGATTGCCGGCGCCGATCAGGACGCTGAAGTCGCCGCCGCTGATGGTGACATTCTGCTGTTCGGAGTAGAGGCGGCCGGAGGGGGCGGTGCTGCTCGGGCCATCCCAGAGGCGGAAGATGACGGTGCGGTTGACGGGCGCGGTCGCGCCGAGGGGGGCGCCGCTGGCATCGGTCGCGCGGCCCTGGTAGGCGATGAGGCCGGGCACGGACGAGGATTGGGCGGGCAGGCCGGCCGGCAAGCAAAGCAACGCGACGAGGCGGAGGAGTGGCAGGGCGGAGAAGCGGGAAACCGGATTCATGGGATCAGCGGTCGGCGACGATGATGCGGACGGAGACATCGGGGTGAACGGCCGCCCAGAGCCGGAATTTGTTGTAGGTCGGCTGGTAAGTGACCGTGCCGCCGGAATAGGCGCCGGCGGCCGCGGCGAGTGCGATCGTGAACGAGGTGCGGTGCGGCACGGCGGTGACGGTGAAGGTGCCGTTGGGGCTGCCGGCGCCCGCCATGCCGGCGATCGTGACGGTGTTGCCGACCTGGATCGCGTGCGGGTTGTCGAGGGTGACGGTCAGCGTGCCGAGGCCGGCGACGACGGAGGAGACGTTGGCGGCGATCGGCGGGCCGCTGTTGTTCGGATTGGTCGGGTCGGGATGCTGATTCTGGTTAAAGGGCGAAGGATTACTCGTGCGGAGGCTGCCGGGATAAAAGGCATAGAGCCGGACCCACGCATCAGGGGTGATTACGACTTCGTTGCCGGTGCCGGCATTGCCGGTGGTGTTCCACGTCGTGAGACCGAGGCGAAAATTCACCGACGAGGTGCCGTTCTCGTAGACGGTGCGCATCCGGCCCCAGATGAGGCCCGGATAGGCGGGATCGTTCACGAAACCGGGTTGCGTGATATAGGTCGCCCAATCCGAGGCGCGCCAATCGCTGAGAGAAACGGCGTGCTGGGTGATGACGGAGATGCGGCAGCCGTCGGCGTCGTTGCCGAGATCGCCGAGGTCGATCGGGAAAATAAAGAAACCTTTCGTGCGCTTGGTGACGTAGTCGGGGTCCATGCCCTGGTTGTAGACGTGACGCCCCTTGCTGAAGACATCGCGCGCGCCGGCATCGAGGTGCGTCGAGCCGACGCTGCCGGGGGCGAGCTTGGCGCCGTCGACAGCGCCGGCGGCAAGCTGGGCGTTCGTGATCGCGCCGTCGGCGAGTTTGGCGGTGGTGACGGAGTCGGGCGCGAGTTTGGCGAGCGTCGCGGCGCCGTCGGCCAGTTTGGTGGCGTCGACCACAGACGCGGCCAGATCGGCAGCGGCGACCGAGGCGTCGGCGATCCTGGCGCCGTCGACGGAATCGGCGGCGAGTTTGGCGGCGGTCACGGCACCGTCGGCGAGCTTGGAGGCGTCGAGGGCGCCGGGGGCGAGTTTGGCAGTGGTGACGGCGCCGTCGGCCAGTTGCGCGGCGCCGACGGCGTGGTCGGCGATTTTCGACGTGATGACACTGCCGTCGGCCAACTGCGCGGTGGTCACGGCCGCCGCGACGAACTTGGTGGTGTCGACGGCACCGCCGGCGAGGGCCGCGGTGGCGACGGAGTCGTTGGCCAGCGCCGTGGAAGCGATACCGCCGGCGACGAGCGACTCCGCGAGCTGCGCGCGCAGCGCGAACGCGGTGGACACGATCTGCAGGCGCGGCTTCGCCTCGGGGTCGTTGGCGGGATTGCCGTCGCCGTCGTCGACCGTGATGCCGAGCCAGCGGGTGGTGCCGCCGAAGACGGCGGCGGTGAGCGTCGCAAACGCGTTGGCGGTCTCGCCGGCGACCGGAGTGCCGTTGCCGATGAGGGCGTTGAAATCGCCGCTGGAGACCGTGACGGTCTGCTGTTCGGAATAGAGGCGGTTGGCCGCGCCGGTGGCGGTGGCATCGTTCCAAATGCGGAAGACGACCACGCGATTGACCGGAGCGGCGGTGCCGAGCGGAGCGCCCGCGGCATCGGCGAGGCGGCCCTGGTAACTGATCAGACCGGGCACGGCGGAGCTCTGGGCGATGGCGGCGAGCGGCAGGCAGGCGAGGACGGCGAAGAGGCGGCGTTTCACGGCGGGGGAATCAGCGGTCGGACACAATGACACGGGCCGACACGTCGGGATGAACGGCGACCCAGAGGCGGAATTTGTTGTAGGTCGGCTGGTGCGTGACGGTGCCGCCGGTGTAGGTGCCGGAGGCGCCGGCGAGGGCGACGCTGAAGGTCAGCCGGTCGGGCCGATCGGTGACCGTGAAGGTGCCGTTGGGGTTGCCGGCGCCCGTGATGCCGGCGAGCGTGACCGAATCGCCGACCTGGATCGGGTGCGGATTGGCGAGAGTGAACGTGAGCTGGTTGGGCCCCGCGACGATCGACGCGAGGGCGGTCGTGACGGGCGGGCCGCCGTTGTTGAGGTTGCTGGCGTTGGGGTCCTGATTCGCGTTGAAGGGCGCCGGGTTGCTGCTGCGGCGCGAACCGGGAAAGTAGGAGAAAACATCCACCCAGTTATCCAGCGTCGCGAAGACGTTGCTGCCGGCGCCGTCGCGGCCCGTGGTATTCCACGTGGTGACACCGAGGCGGCTGCTGGTGGACGTGACGCCCGAATCGTAGGTGTAATGGGAGCGCAGCCAGAGCCGGTTGGGCACGTCCGGGTTGTTGGTGAACTCGTCCTGCTCGAGATAGAGAAAGGCTTCCAGCGTGCGCCAACTGCTCGGCGTGATGTTGTGCTGGGCGATGATGGTCACGACGCAGCCGTCGGCGTCGTTGGCGAAGTCGCCGATATCGATGGGAAACAAAGACCACCCCTTGGTGCGCTTCGTGACGTAGTCGGGATCCAGGCCCTGGTTGTAGATGTAGCGGCCTTGACCGAGGGTGTCGCGCGTTGCGGGCGTGAAGTGCCGCAGGCCGACGGCGGCCGCGGCGATCTTCGTGGCGTCGACGGCCCCGGCGGCGAGGTCGGCGGTCGCGACGGCGCCGGCGGCGATCTTGGCGGTGCCGACGGCATCGGCGGCGAGTTTCGCCGCGGTCACGGCGCCGGCAGCGAGGGCGGCGGTGTTAACCGCGCCGGCGGCCAAGTCCGTGGCAGCGATGGTGCCGTCGGCGATCTTGGCGCTGTCGACGGCGTTGGCGGCGAGGGCGGCGAGGGTGATGGAGTTGTCGGCGATCTTGGTGGCATCGATCGCGCCGGCGGCGATCTTCGGGGCGGTGACGGCGCCGTCGGCGAGCGCGGCGGAGGTGACGGCGCCGCCGGCCAGCTTGGCGGAGGTCACGGCGGCATCGGCCAGCTGGGCGGTGCCGACGGCGGACGCGGCGAGTTTGGCCGAACCGACGACGCCCGGCGCGAGGGCGGCGGCGCCGACGGAGCCGGGGGCAAAGGCAGCGGCGTTGACACCGCCGGCGGCGACAGACTCGGCGACTTGGGCGCGGAGCACGAAGGCGGCGGAGGTGAGGCGCTGGCGCACGGCGAGCTCGGTGTCGTTGGCGAGGTTGCCGTCGCCGTCGTCGATCGTGACGCCGAGGAAACGCGCGGCGCCGGCGAAGACCGCGGCGGAGAGGGCGGCGTGCGGGTTGCCGGCATCGGCGGCGATGGCGGTGCCGTTGCCGATGAGGACGGAAAACTCGCCGCCGGAGAAGGCGACGGTCTGCTGCTCCGAGTAGAGGCGGGTGCCGCCGGCGGCGGCGTCGTAGATGCGGAACGCGACGAGGCGGGTGACCGGCGCGGTGGCGCCGATGGGCGTGCCGGAGGCGTCGGCAACGCGGCCTTGGTAGTTGATCAGGCCGGGCACGGCGGACGTTTGCGCGAGAGCCGCGAGCGGCAGGCAAAGCAAGGCGACGAAGAGGCGGCGCGTCATGAGGAGCGGGAGCGGAAAGGTGAGGGATGGCGCAAAGGCGGAGAGCGCGGGGCGGTGGGCGTGGAGGCGGGAGCGTGGGGCGGGAGGCGGCGGGTGGTCGGTGGCTGGGCGCTGAACTCTCGGGTTCGGACGCTGGGCTCGCGGTTCGGGTCTAGCGGTGCACGGTTCAGTTGAGGGTGATCGAGCCGAGCTCGCTCACGCGGCGCAGCTCGAAGGTGCCGTTGACCGTGATCGGTTGCTTGTGCAGGCCGGTGAGAACCTCCGTGTAGTCGCCGCCGATCACCGAGGCGCCCCACCCGACCGCGGTCGAGCCCTCGGGCGGCGTGAGCGTGAAGGCGAAGCGGAACTCGCGGGAGAGGTTGTAGCTCTCGACCCCGGCGGAGAGCGGCGTGCCGCGGGCGTCTTTGTTGTCGTGGTCCGGGTGATAGGCGTGGACGAAGGGATTGGTGCGGTCGTTGAACGGGATGGCGACCGTCCGGACCAGCGTCTGGCCGAGCGCCACGTTGCCGGTCCCGACGGAGACCTCGGTGTCGAGCGGCAGGTGCACCGCGACGAGCCGCGTGGCGGAGGCTTTCTCGTCGGCTTTCAGGCCGGACTCGCGGGTGCAGAGACCGAGGTCGTGCGGCGCGGGGGCGAGTTTGCCCATGAAGACTTGGGAGAGCAGGCGCGCGGTGCCGGTGTCGTCGACGTGCAGAATCACGCGCAGCGGATAGCTGCGGGGTGTCGTGGTGCCGGTCGCGCCGGGCGCGCGGCTCTGGACGTTGGAGACCTGGACCTCGCCAACCCAGAGGCCGGCCAGCGAGGCGGCGCGGGCGTTGGCGGGGAGCAGCACGTCGAGGAGGTTGCCGCTGTCGGTGAAACGCAGGAACGAGGCGTAGAGCGCGCCGGCCGGTGCGGTCATGGCGGCGCGGTCGATGCCGAAGGTGAGCTCGACCGTGGACTGCGGCGCGATCACTTCGTCGAAGGCGGCGGCGAGCGGCGTCTCGGTGGTGGTCGCGGTGGCGGCGTTGAAGACGCGGCGGGTGAGCGGGACGGGCGCGACGACGGCTTCCTGGCCGACAGGTGCCGCGGCGGAATCGACCGGGGCGACGGTGACGGTGACGGGGGCGGCGGTGCGGTTGCGCACGCGGACGGTGACGATCGCGCCGGTGCGGCCGTAGGTGAGGCCGTCGAGGTTGGACGGGGTGATCTCGAGCGGGGCGTAGAAATTGCCGACGACGGTGGCGTCGAACCAGTAGGCCTGGTTGCGGTCGACGCGTTCGGCGGCGGGCGAGAAGACCTGGAGCGGGTTGGCGGGGCCGAGGTCGCCGCCGACATATTTGTAGATCTTGGTGTTGGCGGCGATGGCGGCCGGGAACGTCGCGAAATACTGCGAGAAGAAGGGAAACGTGCCGGCGGTGCCGAGCTTCGCGGGGAAGCCGAGGAAGTTGGCGCCGTTGCGCACCCAGGTGCTGCGCGGCGGGAGAATGCGTTGCGGCAGCGTCAGCGTGAACGAGTCGGCCGCCGTGCCCGTGCAGCGGATCAGGTAGGCGTTCTGCCCGGGGAGGGCGGCGAGCGTCGTCTGCGTGGGCTCGCCGCGCACCCACACGCTCCACTCGGGCGAGCTGGCGGAGGGCACGAGGGACGAGGCGTTGAGCTGGACGGGATTGGGGTTGGGGTTCCAGCGCCAGACCGAGACGATCTCGGGGTTGGCGGCGAAGAGCGTGTCGGGCGAGACGTGCGTGGCGTCGCCGTGGAGGTAGATCGCGTTCCACCCGCCCTTGAGCGAGTAGACGACGTTTTGCCACTGGGCGCGCGCGGACGCGGCGCAGGCGAGGACGGCGAGGACGGTGAGGAGCGGGAGAGTTTTCATCGCACGCTGAGGCGGTAAAAGCGCGAGGTGGCGTTCGGGGACACGACGTAGGCCGGCAGAATCGCGACGGCCCCGGCGCGGTGGCTGCGCGCGGTCGCGCCGCCGGCGACCGTCGTGAACGGCACCGCCGTCCACGTGCGCAGGTCCGCGCTTTCCTCGATGGAGTAGACCTTGCCGGTGATGGCGAAGAACTCGAACTGCACGCCGGCGGCGGTCTTTTCCCGGATCCGCAGCTCGAAGCGCTCGGTGGCGTCGCCCGCGAAGGTGCCGGCCACGTATTCGGCGTAGTTGGACACGCCGTCGCCGTCGAAATCGCCGTCGCGGGAGATGAGCGCGAGGTCCCAGCCGCCGGCGCCGGGGAGTTTGCCGGCCTGGTAGAGCTGCCACTCTTCCCACGCGTCGGGCAGGCCGTCGCCGTCGGTGTCGGCGCCGAGGTTGAGGTCGAGGCGCACGCGCTCGCCGCCCTGGCCGGCGCGGAGGGTGCCGCTCACTTCGATCGGGTAGAATTTCGCGCCGTTCATCTCGACCACGAGGGAAAACACGCCCTGCGCGGCGACGGCGTTGTGCGCGTAGGTGCGCGAGCCGGCGCGGTTCTGGTCGATGCTGATCGCGAGCTCGTAGTTGCCGTTGGGGCCGACGTCGCGGCTGATCGGCGTGCGGCCGATCTCGACGTTGTCGCGCAGCAGCACCAGCACCGCGCCCTCGACCGCGAGCGTCGCGCCGACCTGGTCGCGCACCACGCCGAACAACGTGTAATGGGGACTCGGCGGGAACGCCCGGGCCACGATGGCGCAGCCGCCGAGGAGGGACAGGAGCAGGAACTGGCGCAGCACGGCTCGCATGTGGGGTGGAGGAAGTCCGGGTGAGTAAAACCGCGCAGCCAAAGGGGGCCGCGCTTCCCGCCCGATAAGGGAAATACCCTGCCAAAGCGAAAGCGGGAAACCTACGCGCGCCGCGCGTAAATTTACGCCTTTACCCCGCCGCCCCGCCCGCCCTGCTCTCGCGCCGTGTCCGCCCTCGCCACCGCACCCAAGCCCCGAGCGCTCGACCCGACCGCCTGCCGTCTCGTGCTGATCGAGGACGACGTGCTGCTGCGCGACCTGCTCAAGGCGCAGCTCGTGCGCCGATTCGCTCCCCGCGCGGTCGAGGACTTTCCGACCGGCAAGGCCGGACTCGACGCGTGTCTGGCCACACCGCCCGACATCCTCATCACCGACCTGCGGCTCCCCGACCTCGACGGCCGGGACATCATCCGGCGCCTCCGCGCGAAACAGGTGCCCACGCGGATCATCGTGCTCACGACCTACGTCGACGCGGTGCTTCCGGCGGAGTTGATCGCCCTGGGCGTCGCCGGGCTCGTCGACAAACTCTCGTCGCTCGACCACGTCGAGCGCGCCGTGATCAGCGTGCTCTCGGGCGGGCTGTATTTCGCCGCGAGCGTCAGCCCCATCCCCACGACGCCGTCGTCCCACCCGGCGGTCGAAGACGAAGTCGGCCCCGGCGTCCTCTCCGAGCGCGAGCGGGCCATGGCGCGCCTGATCGCCCAAGGCCTGCGCTCCAAGGAGATCGCCGACCAACTCGAGCTCAACCCGCGCACCGCGGAAAAGCACCGCCTGCTGTTGCTCGAGAAACTGAAGCTGCCCAACACCATCAGCCTCGTGCGCTGGTGCGTGCGCCACGGGCTCGATTGAGATCGCGCCCCCGGCCCGGCGGCCTCGGCGCGATCAGACGAGGGCGACCCGGCCGCCATCGGCGCCCGCCGGCGTCGGCGCGGAAAGCGGCAGCGATACCACGAAAGTCGACCCCGCTCCCGGCACGGATTGCACGCTGAGTTCGCCGCCATGCAGGCGCGTGAACTGGTGCGCCAGGTGCAACCCCAGCCCGCTCGACGCCTCTCCGCCCGTGGGCTGGGCCGAAAGCGTGGAAAACGGCTGGAACGCCCGCACGAGGTCCTCCGCCGAGAGCCCGGGTCCCTCGTCGGCGACCTCGATCATCGCCATCGCCGCGCCGGCGCGCACGGTGACTCTCACCGCGCCGCCCAGGGGCGTGAATTTCACGGCGTTGTCCACCAGATTGGCCAGCACCTGCCGGAGCCGCGCGCGGTCGGCGATGATCGGCGGCGGCGCCGCCTCCGCGGCGAGCGTCAGCGACTGGGCCTTGCCCTCGGCGAGCGGCCGGTATTCTCCGACGACCTCGGCCGCCAGCGCGCCCAAGTCGACCGGCCCGCGTTGGAGCACGAGTCCCTGCTGTTCGAGCGCGGCCAGGTCGATCAGATCCCGGACGAGCGTGAACATCCGCGTGCCGGCGCCCTGGATCACCGCGGCCGCCTCCGCCGCCGCGGGCGCGTTGTCGGGCTCCTCCGCGATCCGTTCGCCGCAGCGCAAAATCGACCGCAGCGGCGCCTTGAGATCGTGCGAGGCGATCGCGAGCAACCGGCCCTTGAGGCGGTCCGCCTGCTCGGCCGCCTCTTTGGCCGCGCGCGTTTCCGTCAAAATCCGCCGCTCGGCCCGGCGCAGCGCCTGCTGGGCGACCAGCACCACCGTGAACATCGCGACGACCGCCGCCGCGCCGCCCGCGTAGGCGATCCGCTGGGTCCGGCTCCGCGACACCTCCGCCGCCGCCGCCCGCACCTCGGCCGCCCGCAGCTCGTTCTCGCGCGCCAACCGCGCGAGTTGCTCGTCCTTGTGCTCCGTCTCGAACCGGGCCAACGCCTCCGCCGCCCGCTGGCTCGCCGCCGTGCCGCGCGATTCCATTTCCGCCGCGAAGTAGCGCCGCGTCGCCGCCAGCGCCTCCGCGGCTTCGCCGCGCGCTTCGTGCACCGTGGCCAGCCGGCCGTAGACATCGGCCAGCAGGCCCGGCGTGCCGATCGCATCCGCAAATTCCCGCGCCCGCCGCGCGTCCGCCAGCGCGTCGTCGAGCCGGCCGAGCGCGGTGAGCGCCTCGGCCCGCACGATGAGCGTGTGCGTGTGTTTCCAGCGGCCCCGCAGCAACCGCCGCTCGCGCTCCACGCGGTCGAGCACCGTCAGCGCCTCCGCCGGCCGCCCCTCGCGCAAATCGATCCGGGCCAGCGCCACCTCCGCGTCGCCGCGCTCGCTCGGGATGCCGATGCGGCGCCGGATCTCGAGCGCGCGCGCGAAATTGACCCGCGCCGCCGCCAGCTCGCCGCGGGCGAAGAAAATCTCGCCGAGCACGTAGACGCTCGGGTCGATCCGCGCCTCGTCCCGTTCCTGCTCCGCCGCCGCCAGCGCGCGCCGTGCATAGTCGAGCGCCCGCTCGAAATCGCGCAGATCCCGGTAGCAGCGCGCCAGCCCGATCAAAACCGGCTGCAACTTCGCCGGCCGGCTCCGCTCGGCCGTCTGCAGGCATTGCAGAAACAACGCGATCGCATCCGCCGATTGGTCCGCGCCGTAGTGCGACATCGCGCGCATTTGCCGCGCTTCGAGCAGCAACGCCTCCGAACCCAGGCCCTCCGCGAGCGCCAGTGCCGCCGCCGAATGCCGGTGCGCCGCCGCGCTGTCGTTCTGGCGCCCGCGCGCCTGCGCGAGCACGATCAACGCCGCGGCTTCCCCCGGCCGTTCGCCCGCCCCGCGGGCCGCCGCCAGCCGGTCCTCCGCCAGCTTTTCCGCGCCGGCGGAGTCATGCGACGCGCGCGCGATGCCCGCCGCCACCCACGCCAGCAACGCGTCCTCGTCGCCCGGAGACTTTGCCCCCTCGGCCGCCACCGCGGTTAACGCCAGCAGCGCCGCCCCCATTGCCCACCAGCGGCCCGGGCCGACGCGCGGGCGCGCTCCGCCCGGGGCCGGCGGCTCCGATCGAACTGGAGGCGAACCAATAGGAAAACTGGACACTCCCGCACTCATGCCGCGCGGAGGCCGCCGAGCGCGAGTGTTTTTCGGGGCGGAAACCACGCCCCCCGCGGAGCCGGGACTACGACCTCCCCGCCGCACTCCGGACCGCGCCGGACCCCCGCCGACCCGCCCGTCGCTTCCGACTGGATTCACGCGCCGTTTATGACACTTCTCCACCCCCTATGACGTTTCGTTTCCCCCGCTCCGGCCGCCTCGCCGCGGTCGCCGCCCTCCTCGCCGCCGTCGCCGGCCCCGGTCGCGCCGACGAAGGCATGTGGCTCTACTCCGCGCCCCCGCGCGCCCAGATCAAAGCCAAATACGGCTTCGATCTCACCGACGCCTGGCTCCAGCACCTCATGAAGTCCTCCATCCGCTTCAACAGCGGCGGCTCGGGCTCCTTCGTCTCCGCCGACGGCCTCGTCATCACCAACCACCACGTCGCCTCCGACGACCTCCAGAAACTCAGCGACGAGAAAAACAACTACCTGCGCGACGGCTTCACCGCCCGGTCCCTCGCCGAGGAGAAGAAGCTCGTCGATCTCGAGCTCAACGTCCTCCAGTCGATCGAGGACGTCACCGCCCGCGTCAACGCCGGCATCCCCGCCGGCGCCACCGGCGCCGAGGCCGCCGCCGCCCGCCGCAAGGTCATCGCCGAGATCGAGAAGGAGTCCCTCGACAAGACCGGCCTCCGCAGCGACGTCGTCACCCTCTGGCAGGGCGGCGCCTACCACCTGTATCGTTTCAAGAAATACACCGACGTCCGCCTCGTCTGGGCGCCCGAGCAGCAGGCCGCGTTCTTCGGCGGCGATCCCGACAACTTCGAGTTCCCCCGCTTCAACCTCGATGCCACCGTCTACCGCGCCTACGAGAACGGCCAGCCCGCCAAGATCGAGCACTACCTCAAGTGGTCGCAGGCCGGCACCAAGGAAGGCGACCTGACCTTCGTCTCCGGCCACCCCGGCAGCACCAACCGCCAGTTCACCATGGCCGAGCTGCAGTTCCTCCGCGACACGCAGTATCCCTACATCGTCCCGCGCCTCAAACGCCTCGAGGTCCTGCTCAAGAGCTGGGGCGACCGCAGCGAGGAAAACGCCCGCCGCGCCAAGGACGACCTCTTCGGCATCCAGAATTCCCGCAAGGTCTACGACGG
>JACCDX010878846.1_pt1 | contig 27965 bp, 29 predicted proteins | sample 7449681 | NCBI WGS metagenome assembly JACCDX01 (sample SAMN15323450, study PRJNA562643) | freshwater metagenome | isolation source: river surface water | place: USA:Blue River Watershed | collected 2017-08-18
AAAGTTCCAGTTGCGACAATTGTTTGATTTCCTGATGTTGTTGATGGATTAAATCCTGCTGTTCCTGCATTAGGTAAAAAATAAATATTATTTAAACTAACACTGTCTTTTATTGTAAGTGATCCTGTATTGCTAACTCCATTATTACTTGTTAAATTGGTTCCAGATGATTTAGTTAAGATAGTTACAACTTGATTTCCATTAAGATCATTTACTGCCCATTCATGTGAACCTCCATTTATATTATTATCATATATAAATGTATTTGAATTTGCATAAATAGATCCATCTATATTACCACTAGTTAAATCTTGTAAATTATAATAAATATTGTTTATATTTTGCACATTTACTATATCATTTTCATTCATATTAATATTTTCATTTCCTGCAGAATTTCCTACTGTCAATATTTGTTGTAAATTTTGTGAATTAATCGGACCAGTTGGACCAGTATCACCCTGAATTCCTTGTAGACCTAAACCAGTTGGACCTGTATTACCTTGAGGTCCTGTTACACCCTGAATTCCTTGTGGACCAGTATCACCTTGTGTACCTGTTGCGCCTAATCCAGTTGGTCCTATATCACCTTGAGGTCCTGTTGGACCTAATCCAGTTGGTCCTGTATTACCTTGAATTCCTTGTATTCCAGTATTACCTTGAATCCCTTGAGGTCCTGTTACACCTTGAATTCCTTGTGGACCTGTTGCACCTAAACTAGTTGGTCCTGTATTACCTTGAATTCCTTGAGGTCCTGTTACACCTTGAATTCCTTGTGGACCTGTTGCACCAAAACCAATTGGTCCAGTGTATCCAGTAGGACCTTTACAACTTCTACCAGTTGGACCAGTTGCGCCAACATTACCAGTGGAACCAGTTGGTCCTTTTTGACCAATAGCGGATGGTCCCATTGGTCCAGTGTCTCCTTTCGGACCTTGACCTCTAAAATCGCAACATCTTTGAGATCCTAAATATTGTGTATAATTTGTATAATATCTTGACATATATAATGTTAAAATATTATTTTACCTATTAAAATATAAAAAATACTATTTTAGTGAATTGCTTTAAATTATTTTATTCTGAGGGCAATTGTACTAAACATAACTTTATTTCTCCCAAACTGGCAACATTATATTTTACTACTAAAGGCAAATCATTTTCTAAATAAATTTCAATTTGCTGGCATAAATTCGTACATTTAATAAAAAAACTCAAGTTTTTTAGAGAGAATTCACCTTGAATAATTTTAGAGGAATCTTGTTTTAATGAAAAAGACATTGATCCATCAGATTCTGCACGATGAATCTCTGCAGATGCAAATGGTCCAGAGCATTTAAATATTAATTCATTGCCGACTGATTTTATTTCCAATTTATCTGAAATACATGATAAATCTCGAATAATTTTTTGGAAGTCACATGATGGTAAATTAATTACTGATGAAAATGTAACATCTGGATATGATAATTCCTCTTGTTCTGGTTCAATCAATCTCAACTTATGTGTCTTACACTGTTTTACACTTCCGTTTTCATATTTTAATGTTAAATAAGAAATTATTCCATCTACATAATCAGCATTTTCAATGTAAATAGTCAATGTTTCATCATTCTCAATAGTGTTAATTAACTTAAATAAATGAAACATATTTACGCCTATTATAATCTTCTCCTTTTTACATTCATAAAATTCAAAATTCTGTGCACCTAAAAATAAATGTACTAAAATAGTGTGAGATTTATCCATATTTGTTATTCTCATTCCATCTGGTTCAAATGTAATATTAGTTTCCAATAAAATATCTTTTAATGCAGTCATTAGAGTTCTAAATGGAGCAATTTGTACAGTTTTGATTGTTAAAACATTGCCTTCAGATGACGAAATAACTTGGTTTTTATTAAGAAATGTGGACATATATACTAATCTTAAAATTTAAATCTTTAAATACTTATAATCTAAATTATTTAACGCAATATTTAATGTCGACGCACAGTTTTTTTTCTTACTTCTCCTTTTTGTTATATTGTTATTTTTCCCTCCAGCAAAAGTTTTACATTGACCAGACAATACATTCATTAAATTTTCGATTGTAGATTGTATATTATATTTTTAATTTATATTATATTTTTACTTTAGGTACTCTTCTAGTCCCATGACCATATTTTTTCTTTGCACGTTTTGCCAATGTCAACGCCTTTGATTTTGAATTGCAACCTTTTTCTAAAATAGAATAATCAACTGCTGCTGCTTTTCCTGAAGTAATTGAACTTGCTAACCTTGCTATTCCCCAAGATTGCGCAGTCTGATTTGGTCTTGATCCTGACGAATAATATGCACCTGCACCTTTATTAATAATTTTAGATAAAGCACTTTTTTTACATCTGGTTGCTTTGGCAAGTTCATCTGTTGCACCAATTTTAGTCACTTTATACATTTTCTCTGCTTTTATAATATGATTTGATTTTTTTGATCTAAATGATTTAACTATTGGTCTTGTATGATAAATACCTTTTTTATAGAGTTTACGAGATTTGATTAATTCTTTTGATTGTTTTTTTTTATCTTTAGATGTTAATCTATTTGGTAAATATCTAAGATTTATTTTCATATATTATATCTTTAAAAAAAGTAATCATTTCTAAAACAACCATTTAAAAACAAATAATAAAGTATTTCAATGAGCGATAAAAAATCACAATGTTTTAGTTCAGTTGATAAACTTTACGAAATATATAAAGACGACGATTATATGCTACAACGAATATATAATCATGTTGTTTTAAATTTACCAAATACACTTGAAAGTGAGTCTAAAAATTATGAAAAACGTGTAAATTTGAATGCTTATTTAACAGAAGAACAACAAATATTTATGCAAGTTTTTTTAAGTAAACATAATTATTACTATCTTTCCAGTAGTGGATTATTTTATGAATATAATGGAAAAGATTATTTTATAGTGAAAGAAGATGAAATTATTCACAAACTTCTCTCTTCTATCTCTAGAGACAGAACACTTTTACAATGGAAACATAAAACCAAACTAAATGTCTTGAAACAAATTAAGGATAGAAATTTATTTTCGTCTATACCTGAAACAGACACAATTCAAGATGTTTTAAATATATTATATCCATCTATATTTTCATCTAAATATAGTGCTAAATATTTTTTAACAGTAATAGGTGATAATATTCTTAAAAAAAATAGTCATCTAACTTTTTTTATCACGCCTAAAATGCGACAATTATTAAATGAACTAGAAAATGTTTCTGTATCGTCTATCGGCAATGATAACATTTCTTTTAAATTTGTAATAAAACATCATGAAAGTCATTTATTCGATAATTATAGACTTATCAAAATTAACGAAAATATTTCATTGGACTATTGGAGAGAAATATTGAAGAAAATAGGATTAAATTTATTATGTGTTGCTGCCCATTATTCTAATCGATATGGTTCTTCAGATACATTTTTAAATATGATATCAGATAATAACTTAACAAGTGATATATGTTTATTAAAAAATACTACACCAAATGATATAGTAAATGAATTTATATATGAATGTCTAGATAAAACAAGTGATGAATATCAAATTGAATGGAAAAAATTACATTTTATCTGGAAACAATTTCTCTCTAATAGCAATCTACCAAATGTTATTTATTCAACACAATTGAAAAATTTACTTTCAGAATCATTATGTTATGATAAAGAGTTGGATATATTTAAAGGAATTACTAGTAAATATTTGCCATATTATAAAGATTTTATTCAATTTTGGGAAACAACTATTATAACTAATTCTGTAAGCGATTTTGAAAATGAATTTGAAATAGACGAAATTTGTTCTCTCTTTAAAACATGGACAAAAAATAAAATTGTTCTTTCAGAAGAATATATCCTTAAAATTTTGAAACATTTTTTCCCAAATGTTGAGATTTTAGAAGATAAATTTATTTTAAATATTATATCCACTGTTTGGGACAAAATTACAGATATTACTAACTCATTACCTTATATTAAAAATATTATTAAACATAATAACATGTCCATTATTTCATTTGATGATATATATACTCATTATCAAGAGTATTATAACACAAATTCATTCAAATTTATAGTCAGCAAACGTTATTTTGAGAAATATTTATACTATAAATTTACAGACTATATTGTTTACGATAAATTTATAAAAATAGAATGGATAAATACTTAAAAAATAAAAACTTAAAGATAAATACATATTAATTTTTATGATATTCCATAGACTTATTCATAATCAATCTCTCAAAAAGGCGGTGCCAAATGTGAATAATTTTTATGGAATTAGGGCATTTTCAAATATGCATAATGAACACATAATAGAATTAAAAAAAACAAATATTCTATTAATGGCAATATATGTCAATACATTGGCATTAAACACTCTAGGAATTATATTAATGATTATTAAATAATTTAGTGAAAAAGATCATATTATTTTAAATTTATATAATAATATGTATTCATATAGACAATTCACACCAGGAGGTAGAAGAGATACATCACGTATTATTAAATATGTTGCTGAATATAATGAAGTTTATGGAAATAATGGAGATATAAATACATGTTATTGTATTCCTGATAAATATGATAAAAATACACCAGGTTCAAGTTCATCGTCCGCAAAGGTTTCATATGCTACAAGAATATCTAATGTTATTAAAAATTCAAAAGGAGGAAAATCACAATACGGAAATTTTTATTTAGGTCAACCATTAAATGTGAATTATTTAGGGAGAATAGAAGGAATGCCAGGTGGTAGTGGAATGCCACCAATAAATCGTTTTTAATTATAAATTATATATTTCAAATACTTTTTATAAAAGTTACCACCAAATTTATTTTCTCGTTAAATTGTATAAATGACTGAACAAACATTTGGTAGTAAAGCGCAAGTTTGGCATGGAACCGCCAAGAAAACATCAGGTGGTCTTACAAAAAAGGATTTAATGAAAAATAAGCATGGACGTATTATATCAAGACGTAAGCATAGTATTGGAAAAAGAAGTATTAAGCATTTAAGAAAAATGGGGTATATTGCAAAGAAAGGTAAGTTTACTTTATTTCATAAACATAGAGGAAAAAAACACAGTCGTAGAATGAAGGGTGGTATGAATGGAGGACCATTATCTCCATCATCTTACGATGGTCAAGGTGTTGGTACATCCGGTGTTGCACTACAAACAGGCGTCGCTACAAGTCATGCTGTTTAAAAATCGTATTTTAATTTATTACAATAATAATCATATTTTTATGTTATTATTGTTTTATATGATATAAATATGTATAAAAAATTGATATGAAAAATGTATTAAAAATATAATAATAACTAATATAGAATGAGTTCTCCAAACGACAAGTTATTTTTCGACGTTCAGCAAAAAACAGATAAGCAACATATTTTAGATAATCCAGATACATATATTGGATCAGTTGAAAGCGTTGATTCTTATGTGTGGATTATGAATGAAGATGGTGATAAAATTATCGAGAAAAATATTAATTATATTCCTGGATTATTTAAATTATTTGATGAAGGAATTGTAAATTGTCGTGATCATGTTGTTCGCATGAAAAATAAAGTGGAATCTAAAATTGAAAACGCATTACCTGTATCATATATTGATATTAGTATTGATTCAGATGGTTCAATCACAATGACTAATGATGGCAATGGAATTGATGTTGCTGAGAAAGACGGTGTTTGGATTCCAGAATTGGTGTTTGGACATCTTAGAACTTCGACTAATTATAATAAAGATGAAAAGAAAATTGTTGGTGGAAAAAATGGATTTGGATTTAAACTTGTGTTAATTTGGTCTAGTTATGGTCGCATTGAAACCGTCGACCATATTCGTGGATTAAAGTATATCCAAGAATACAAAAATAATTTAGATGATATTTGTAAACCTTCTATCACTAAATGTAAAACAAAACCATATACAAAAATCACATTTAAACCTGATTATGCAAGATTAGGAATTTCTGGATTGACACAAGATATGATTTCATTACTTAAAAAACGCGTTTATGATATTGGTGCAATTACAGATAAAACGATTAAGGTTAAATATAATGGTGGACCCATTCCAATTAAGAATTTTGAACAATATATTAGTATGTATATTGGTGATAATAAAACAGAATCACCAAGAGTATATGAGTCGTCTGGAGATAGATGGGAATATGCAGTAGCATTAACACCTAAATCTGAGTTTGTACAAGTATCATTTGTAAATGGAATTCATACTTCTAAAGGTGGAAAACATGTTGATTATATTTTAGGTCAAATTGTCAAAAAAATAGTTGACTATATCGAAAAGAAAAAGAAAACGAAGGTTAATCCTAATACAATTAAAGAACAATTAATTTTATTCTTGAGATGTGACATTGAAAATCCAGCATTTGATAGTCAAACAAAAGATTATATGAATACACCTTCTTCTAAATTTGGTTCAACATGTAAAGTGTCTGATAAATTTATTGAAAAAATTATAAAAATGGGTGTAATGTCTGCTGCATTACAATTAACTGAAGTAAAAGAATCAAAAGCTGCAAAGAAAACAGATGGATCAAAAAGTAAGAGCGTTAGAGGAATTCCTAAATTGACTGATGCAAATTGGGCAGGAACAGAACAATCCAAAAATTGTATGCTTATTCTTTGTGAAGGAGATTCAGCAAAGGCAGGTATTCTTTCAGGATTATCATCTGAAGATCGTAACACAATTGGTGTATATCCATTAAAAGGTAAATTATTAAATGTTCGTGGAGAAACTATAAAAAAGATTTCAGATAATAAAGAAATTACCGAAATTAAGCAAATATTGGGTCTTGTAAGTGGTAAGAGATATACAAATACAGAAGATGTTTATAATAATTTAAGATATGGCAAAGTTATTTTCATGACAGATCAAGATTTAGATGGAAGTCATATTAAAGGTCTTGGTATTAATCTATTTGCATGCGAATGGCCTACATTAGCACAAATTCCAGGATTTATTGGATTTATGAATACTCCTATTTTAAAAGCCAAAAAAGAATCTAATGAAATAAACTTCTATAATGACGGAGAATTTAAAGAATGGAAACAAGAGAATAATCTTAATAATTGGACTATTAAATATTATAAAGGGTTAGGTACTAGCACAGGCAAAGAATTCAAACAATATTTTAAGAATAAAAAAATAGTTGACTTTGAATTTAGTGGAAAGGATTCAGATGATTCTATTGATATGGTATTTAATAAAAAAAGAGCAGATGATAGAAAAGATTGGTTAGAATTTTATGACAGAAATGTATATCTAAATACAAATAAGCCAATTGTATCTTATAAGGAATTTATTGATAGTGAATTGATTCATTTCTCTAAATATGATTGTGATCGTTCTATTCCTAATTTAATGGATGGATTTAAAATTTCACAGCGAAAAATTATGTTTGCAGCATTTAAACGTAATTTAAGATCAGAAATTAAGGTTGCTCAATTTTCAGGTTATGTTTCAGAACATTCTGGTTATCATCATGGTGAAGCGAGTTTGAATTCCACCATTGTAGGAATGGCGCAAAATTTTGTTGGTTCTAATAATATTAATTTATTTATGCCAAATGGTCAATTTGGAACTAGATTACAAGGTGGCAAAGATAGTGCTTCTGAAAGATATATCTTCACATTATTGAATAAATTGACTAGGACAATTTTTCAACAAGCAGATGACTATATTCTTGAATATTTGAATGATGATGGATTACAAGTTGAACCTATTTATTATGCACCTATTATTCCAATGATTCTGGTCAATGGTTCTAAGGGCATTGGGACTGGTTTTAGTACTGATATTATGTGTTATAATCCTTTACAAATTATTTCCTATTTACAGAATAAATTAAAAAATATTGAAAATGATATTGACTTTATTCCTTATTATGAAGGATTTAATGGGATGATTACAAAATTATCTGATGGAAAATTCTTAATTAGAGGAACATATGAAAAAATAGGCGATGACCAAATTAGAGTCACTGAATTGCCTGTTGGTTTTTGGACTGAAAATTTTAAAGAATTGTTAGAAGAGTTAATGAATCCACCAGAAGATAAATCAAAAGCCAAAGATAAGGCAGAAGATACTAATAATAATGATAATGAAAAAGAAAAAGGACAAGAAAAAGGTAAGGGTAAGGGTAAAGGAAAAGCAAAAGAGAATGAAAATGATAAAGAAAAGGAAAAAGGAAAAGAGAAAGATAAAGGAAAGGAAAAGGAAAAGGAAAAGGAAAAGAAAATTCCATTTATTAAAAATTATGATGATATGAGTAAAGATACTGATGTAAATTTCACTATTACATTTTCAAAGGGAAAACTTGAACAACTTGAAAATGCTAAAGGTGACTATGGATGTAATGGTCTTGAGAAATTATTGAAGTTGTATACAACCAACACCACTACTAATATGCATTTATTCGACTCAAATGAATTTTTAAGAAAGTTCAATAAAATTAATGATATAATTGATTCATATTATGATGTAAGATTGACATTATATAGAAAACGAAAAGAATATATGATTACAAATTTAGAACGTGAATTAATGTTTTTATCTAATAGAGTAAAATATATCAAGGAAAATCTAGACGGAACAATTGATTTACGTAAGAAGAAAAATGAAGAAATTATAGAATTATTAGAATCTAAACATTATAATAAAATGTCAACTGGAAATGACGGAGAAGTCAATTATAAATATTTGACTAAAATGCCAATGGATTCAGTTACTGAAGAAAATGTAGAGAAATTAAATAAGGAAAAATCAAATAAAGAAGTTGATTTACAAAATGTAAGAAATACAACTATTCAGGATATGTGGTTTAACGAATTGGACATATTAAAAGATCAATATACTAAATATAAAAATGAACGTAATAATGAAAATGAGACAAATGAAACAAATAATAAAGATGACACAAGTGATACAGATGAAACAAAGAACCAAACAAAATTTGTCATCAAAAAACCTGTAAGAAAATACGTAAAAAAAGCAAGTAATAAATAAAAAAGGCAAGTAAAATGTCAAAATATCGAAAAGTTGGTCTTAATTAATTAATATCGGATTATTGGTAGGTTCTAATTCTATATTATTTTCATTATGATTTATTGCTTCTTTATACATAATTACAAGTATATACTCACTTAATAAAAAGAATACCATAAATATTATAGCATTAGTATTTTCATTAATGATAGCATAATATATAGAAATAGCAAAACATAATAAAGTATATACACTAAATACAAAAACAAAATATTTATGTATAATTGTCATTTTATTACAAATAAAAATAGTATATTTGTAATAAACTAAATCAATTTTTTTCTATAATAAAGAAGAAACAAAATATATATGAAAACAACTTAAAGAAACAATATATATATGAAAACAACTTAAAGAAACAATATATATATGAAAACAACTTAAAGAAACAATATATATATGAAAACAACTTAAAGATGTAATTTAAAACCAACTTTTTAATTCTAATTGTCTATCATTATTAGACGCTTGAACTGGATGTGCAATTGGCACAACTAATGTACTTGCATCATCAATATATTTCATATAACCTTGTGCCTCACTATAAACTTGTTGTATACAATAATCCAATACTATTTTATTTAATTCAATAATTTGTTGTGATATATTATGCGGTTGATTTACAGAATGTTGTAGAAAAACACTTCTCATTACAATTTTAAGCGAATCACAATCTTGAGGACCGATCACATATTGACCATTAGATCGATTATATACACCAGCTCTTATTCCATTTTGCAATATTTGAATATTTTCTCGAGAGAAAAAGGCATGTGATAATGGTGTTTCATCCCACATACCTCCCAATGCATTTCTAAATGTAACACATTGATTTGCAGGTATTTTATCATACATTTGAAATAATGCTGAAGTATTTGGTGATTTAATATTTACACGTCCATTATTCACTTTGTTCATTTATATAAAATAAGTAAATAGAAAAATTATATTTATTTATTTTATATGGAAGCATTTCAAAAAATCGTTTTATTTAGTGCCATAATTGTTTTAATTATTGCTTTAGTAGTAATAGGCGTCGCGTTATCTTATTCAAAAGATCAACAATGGCCACCTATGACCCCTGATTGTCCTGATTATTGGTCAATTGATGGTTCTGGAAATAATGCAGTTTGCGTTAATAAGAAAGATTTAGGAATTTGTCCACCTAAAACTGGAGAGAAACACTTAACTATGAATTTTAATACATCTGCTTTCACAGGTAGCAATGAATCTTGTGCTAAATATACATGGGCAAAGAGATGTAGAGTTGCATGGGATGGTATTACATATGGTGTTAATAATCCTTGTCAAACTACTTAACTGTATTTATGAAATACTTTTTTCTAAATCTGGGTTAGAAATTATTTAAACATAAAACAACTATATTATAATAATGTTCAAACAATTATCAAATATATCAGAGAATAGATCTATATCAATATTACCAGACGATATTATAAATCTAATTTTAGATTTTATTCCAAAAAACATAATTGCATTTACTAACAAATATTATTACAATTTATATCATTATTCCATAAAACGTAATATACCTCTATATGAAAGTTATGTTCGACATATGATTAGTAATAACTATTTTTTTATCTTTGAAACAATAATGCGAGAGAATATAAATAATTGGATTAAAAATAGAAATTATAGATATAAAAACATGATTTTCAATAATTACATTTATTTTATTTTATATTATTGCAATGAACATAATTCCTTTATTTGCCGTGAAATATTAATTAAAGAATTTCAAAAACGTGATTTATGTAGAAATCTACATAAAAAGAACGTTATTAAATATATAAATGGAAAGTTTAAATATAAATAGTATTTTAATTAGAGAAGAACATGAAAATTCAATTAAAACAATTCTCAAAGAGTTTGAGTTGAATAAAAATAATTTATTATTTAAAAGAGGTATTTATATTTATGGAGACCCTGGAACAGGTAAAACTACTTTTATAACAAATATTCTTAAAAAATTAGATTATGATATTATTAAATATGACACAGGAGATATCAGAAATACTGCAGTTATAGAAGATATTACCAAACATAAAATGGCCGATAAAAATGTCATGAGTTTATTCAATAAAAAAGTCAAAAAATTGGCAATTATTATGGATGAAATTGATGGAATGAATAATGGAGATAAAGGAGGCATAAATTCTCTCATCAAACTAATTAGACCCAAAAAAACAAAAAAACAAAAATTAGAAAAAACGACCATGATTCCTATCATTTGTATTGGCAATTATCGTGTTGATAAGAAAATTAGAGAGTTAATGAAAGTATGTAACGTAATTGAGTTAAAAACACCTACCCAATCTCAATTATTACATATTTGTAATGAATTGCTAGTCGACGTAAATAATGAAACAAAACTGAATATAGCATCTTATTCACAGGGAGATTTAAGGAAGTTAACCAATATCATAAATTTACATAAAAATAAACCTGAATGTTTTAATAATGAAATACTTACTAATATATTTCAAATTAAATTATATAATGACGATACTAAAAAAATAACCAAAAAATTAATAAATCAACCTTTCTCTCTAAATGATCATAATAACATTATGAATGAAACTGATAGAACTAGTGTTGGGTTATTATGGCATGAAAATATCATTGATGTAATTGAAAAACTAGATAAAACAATATCTATACCATTTTACATAAAACAATTGGACAATATTTGTTTTGCTGATTATATTGATAGAATTACATTTCAAAAACAAATTTGGCAATTTAACGAAATGAGTTCATTAGTCAAAACATTTAAAAATAATAAATATTATCATGAGTCTATTCTATCGACTAAATCCAAAAAACCTTCTTTACAAACAGAAGTAAGATTTACTAAAGTATTAACAAAATATTCCACCGAATTTAATAACTCTAATTTTATACAAACATTATGTCAAAAATTATGTATGGATAAAAAAGATTTGTTTGGTTTTTTTATTGAACTTAAAAATATGTATAACGATGAACAAATTGAAAAAATGTTAAGTGATTATGAAATTAAAGATACTGAAATAAATCGTTTATTTAGATATATTGAAAAATTTATTAAGGTTGATGCTACTGGAATTACAGATAAAGAAATAGATTATGACGACGATGATGTTGTAGATGTAGAATAGAATAATAGAATAGAATTGATGTTATTTAGTCCACCATTTTCTTCCTAAGACTTCTATTTTATTTCCTTTTTTATAGACATTCATTTCTCTTATTTCATATAAATTTTCAAACCATTCGTTAATAAATTCTTTGGGATTTGATTCATTTAATTTTTTTATATATTCTTTTTTAATTTTCTCTCTTATTTGAATCATTGAATCTACTAGTTTATTTAATTTTTGATCACATGCTTTTAATTCAGGTCTTAAACCTGCGTTAAACAAAATTTCTGACCCCCATGCTACTCCTATACCAGATATTTTTGATTGATCTAATAGTAATCCTGCTAACTTTTTTTTGGATTTACTCCATAATTCAACTTCTTTACATAATTCATCTTTCGAACTTGTCATCCAATTTACACCAAGATGTTGAATTAAACTTTCATAATTATTAAATGATGTTTTATCTCCATTAATCCATCCTGCACTTACTTTAACAATATTATTTGTGTCTGTTATATTCACTTTTCCAGTTAATCCAAACGACCAATTCTCTCCTTCCCTTTCATTTTTAAAGATAAATAAATGTTTTCCATATGCTTTAGTTTTATCATTATGATAAAATTTATTAAGTGCTTCGCTTAAAATCCAAATTTCTGGTCCTTCAGGCATATCAATATTATATTTTTATGTTTATATTAAAATATATAACAAAGACATAAAGACATTATACATATATATTTTATGAATAATAGTGAAATTCGTGATTGGTTATTATTTTGCAATGTAGTTAATCATATAGCGGAGTTTAATAAAATTAGGAGTGTTAGCAGTGCTTATGTGTCATATTCATTTGATTCAGATAATAAAGTAAGTTTGAGTTATAATAATGGACGGAGTATTTCAGATTATGTAGTTCCAGACTATTTAGTATTTGACATATCAACCATTTTTGAAAATGAATTAAAATTATTGGAATCAAATTTAAAATTGTTAAATGATGATATAAATATTTTTATAAAAAATGACGTTAATGTGAAGATTGATGCAGATATAATTAAATATAATATTATATATAATTTTAAACAAAAATATTATCGTGCAGCATTAGAATGTTGGATTGGCACATTAAATATAGTTAATATACCTTTAAGATTTATGATGAATATGAATAGCAATGATATTCAAATATTTAACAATAAAATATATATCAAAATTCCATTTAATTTATTTATGGATGGAATTAATTTACCCAAGTTATCATTCTATGAAAGTCCTGTTGTAAATTTTAGACTTACGAATGAAAATAACACATTGCCTTCTTGCGAATTATTATCAAAAAATTTTATGATGGGTGATATTGGAAATGAATCAACTTATAGTAAATGTTTTAAGGAAGATCCTTATAATGAAATTATTCAGCAATTATCATCAGAAGTATTATTTGCTGAAAATACAGACATACAATTTGATATAAGTAAACTTGGATATTTAAAAGGGTTTTATATAGAATGTGAAAATGTTGATTTAATTAAAGAAGTTACATTTCAAATGCATCAGTCATTAAAAATACATTATGATGAATTTTTAATAAAGCATAAATTTAAGAAAGAAAATCAACAATTGTTATATATTCCAATGATAATTGATAATTCAGATTATGACAGAACTAAAACAGGTGTAGAAGGAACTCTTACATTACATCATTTATGTTGTTATTTGCCAACAAAAATATTTATTACATTACATAAAAAAACTAATAACCCAGTTTGTATATATAAATTAACAGTTAATTCGTTAAATATGAATAATGATAATTGGCATAAAAATAAATGTTATTTAACATATGGTTATTGTGATAATGGTGAAAATTTACATAAATAATATTTATTTCTATTTTTTAATGATGTAAATATTATTTTTATACAAATACTTAAATAAAAGAAATGTATTATATAAATATTCATGGGAAAGAAAAACAAAATGTCAAAATTGCCTTTTGTAAGTATATGTACTCCAACTTTTAACAGAAGACCCTTTATTCCAATTGCAATCAAATGCTTTGAACATCAGACTTATCCAAAGGATAAAATGGAGTGGATTATTGTTGATGATGGAAGTGATAAAATAGAAGATTTGGTATCACATATTCCACAAGTCAGATATTTCAAATATGATGAAAAATTGACACTTGGACAAAAAAGAAATATTACAAATGAAAAGGCAAAAGGAGAGATTATTGTATATATGGATGATGATGATTATTATCCACCTGAGCGTGTAAAACATGCAGTCGACACATTACGTGGAAGTAAAGCATTATGTGCAGGATCTAGTTCAATGTTTATATATTTCAAACATATTAATAAAATGTTGCAGTTTGGTCCATATGGTCCAAATCATGCAACTGCTGCAACATTTGCATTTAAGCGTGAATTATTATTACAAACCAAATTTGATGAGACTTCTTCTGTTGCAGAAGAGAGAAAATTCTTAAAAGATTATAAAATACCATTTGTTCAATTAGAATCGATGAAATCTATTTTAGTTTTCTCTCACGACCATAATTCATTTGATAAAAAAGAATTATTAAAACAAATGCCAAATCCAAATATTCATGAAACATCATTAACTCCAAAAGATTTTGTAAAAGAACCAGATATATTAAAGTTTTTTCTTGAAGAAGTGGATGAGTTATTAAAAAGTTACGAACCTGGAAATCCGGAAAACAAACCTGATGTAAAAAAACAACTATCTGACTTAAAAGTAGAGAGAGAACATCAAATGCAACAACATATTAAAAAACAAATGGAATATAAGGATACCATAAATAAAATTAATAATATTATGAGTAATAAAAAGACTGATAATTCACAAACTGAATTAATAAATCAATTGACTGTTGAAAATAAACATTTGAGGGAACAAGTCGAATATTTAAACACTAAAATCAAACAACTTATTGCAATGCAAATAGAAAAGAAGAGAGAAATAGATAACAAATAAAATAAATAAATAAAATTGATTTAAAGATATGTATTGATATAATAATATCAAAGAACTATGTACGAAGACAACTATTTTAATCCAACTAATCCAAATGACTATGATGATGAAAAAAAATACTGTGATGATGATGATGATAAATGCTATGATCATGATAAATATGACTCTTATTCTGTGAATTATCTTACAAGATCAGTTAAATTAAATAATGGTAGAACTAAAAACAAACGCATTAAAGTATATACATCAGGTGGTCCAGGTTCTTATATTAGAGATGCTGAAACAGGCACTTTTTATCCAAATAAAGTTGGGTCAAGAGATGAAGAATTATTTTATAAGGTAATGGTATCTACTGGTGAATGTAAAAGTAAAAATGGTTCTAATACATTGTTTTATTGTTCTCCTATGCATTATCGAGTTCATTTATTAAATAATAATTTTGATAATTTACAGGATGATACGTTTAAGTGGGAAAGTAGACGTGATAAAAGATTAAAAGAATCAAAAAAAACAACTGCTCCATCATATAGATATACCTACGCTTAACCAATCATTTATTATATATAAATATAAAATGTTATTAGAAATATTATTTTTTACTAGTCGACAGTTTGTTTTTCTTTGTGTGTCTCTTTTTAGAATATTTTCTTTTGGATAAATTCACTTTTTTTTTATGATTTTTTTTTGTTTTTCTTTTATTTGATACTCTTCCGCCAGATTTTGGAGATATTATTGATTGTAATGTAATTCCAAAAGGCGGATTTTCTAATGTTGAAAGCAATACTGATCCATCTTGATAAATCTTTCCTTTATATATAAATTTCACAGTTTGATTGAGAGAAGTAATTATATTTTCAGATAATAATTTATTTAATAATATAGTTTTTATTTCTTCTATTGTTGTTGTTTCTGTTACTGGAAAAGAAAATGTATTTGTTTTATATTGTATTTTTATTTCATTATTAGGAGTATTAGTAGTTGTATCTGAATTATTTGGTTCAGCATTCTCTCCGTTTATAGGAGTACCTTTTACAATAGTATATACAAAAGTCTCTTTGCCTGGTTGACAATGATCAGCACTTACACCTGAACCTCCATCAATAAATGCCTCTGATATAATTGAAGGAAATTTAGTTGTAGTAGGTTTTAAATAAAATAAGTTTGAAGAATTGTCAGACTCTATAATAGATTTAATTATATTAATATCAACTAATATTTGTAAACTTAATACTGCAGACAGTGATAAATATTTAGTATTTAAAAAAATATTAGAATCTAATATATATCTAGATTGTGTTCCTGCTGTTTTGCATCCATATTTAATATTTGATTTATTGTCTAATTGTGATTTTAAATATTGCTTAGATGATAGAAAATAATTATTATTTATTTTGAAACATATATTGTCACTTGAATTACTTAAAAAGTCAGTAATCTTTATCGTTTCTTGATTTATCGGATCAAATCCATTATCATTAATATTAAATTCGACATTATTGTCTGTATTAATGATTATATTTTTATCTTTATTTTTAATTTTATTTAATAAGTTTATTACACGATCTAAATTATTAATTTTTGCGAATGTCATTGCATTTTGATTGAATGCATTTGTTTTTTCAGGTAATGATTCACCTGTTTCTATTAATTTTAACGCGACATCCTCCATTCCTTTTTCACATGCATATATTAGTGCTGTAGAATACACATTAGTAACATGACCAGGGTTAGATTGACCAGTTTCAATTAATTTTAATGCAACCTTTTCCATCTTTTTTTTACAAGCTATTATCAATGCGGTATCGCCATTAAAATTAACTGCTCCTGGATTACTATTTCCTGTTTCTATTAATTTTAATGCAACCTTTTCCATCTTTTTTTTACAAGCTATTGTCAATGCGGTATCTTCATTAAAATTAACTGCTCCTGGATTACTATTTACTGTTTCAATTAATTTTAATGCAACCTTTTCCATCTCTTTTATACAAGCCATTATCAATGCGGTATCGCCATTAACATTAACTGCTCCTGGATTACTATTTACTGTTTCTATTAATTTTAATGCAACCTTTTCCATCTCTTTTTTACAAGCTATTATCAATGCGGTATCGCCATTAAAATTAACTGCTCCTGGATTACTATTTCCTGTTTCTATTAATTTTAATGCAACCTTTTCCATCTCTTTTTTACAAGCTATTATCAATGCGGTATCGCCAATATTATCAAATGCTCCTGGATTACTATTTCCTGTTTCTATTAATTTTAATGCTACATCCGTCAAATTAAAACTACATGCATAGATTAATGCAGTTTTACCATTTTCGCTACTAACTCCTAAATCATATGTTCCTGAATCTATTGCATTCATAACATCTTCTATAGATATTATTTCTTTGGTATAGTTAAGTATAATATTTTGAATATTGTTAGAACTCATTATATATAATATATGTAAAAATTTTTAAAAATATTATTTGAAAATAAATTAAAGACGTAAATTTATTTTCCTAATAACAAATTATATAAGAATCCATGTTTCTCTCCCTTTAATTTTGAAGAGATACATTTTTTTGTAGCCTGCTTATAACTTACCAATGGTGTCACATTTAATTCTTTTATAGGTTTGAATATGTCAAGTGATATAATTCCTCCATAAATCAATGAAATCACTATAATTGAAAAAATTCCTTGCATTAATCCCAATTTAGAAAATGCTAATAATACCACAAAAATACTAATGATTCCAACAATTGCTAATTTATAATATTTTAATGTATCTTTTATAATAGAAAATACAGACGTTTTCTTTCCGTCTAATATCCCTTTATACATAAAACAACTTAAATAGCAATATGATAAAACAATAAAGGGCATAAATATCCATACTCCTGCACCCAAGAAAAAGAAAATAGAAAATAATATCACTAGACCAACTCCTAATCCCCAATTTACAGGAGATGTTACTGTAACAGATTCCCAGTTTGGTACTCCATCACCAGTATCATTTGTATTTGTCTTAAAAAACCAACTCATATTTACAAACCATAAATAGACTATATACATCCAATTTATTACAATTGTTATAGCGAATAATAATCCAGTAATAAGAGGTCCAAATAATACAATAATGGTCTCAGGAATTCCATTTAAAGAATTCATAACAGTGTTTATAGATGAGTAATTCAAACTAATTAGTTTTTCTATAATAGATATAAAATAATTTACCAAAAAATGAGAAGATGGTTTATTTTTATATTCCCTGAACATATCTAATAATTTATCAGATGTATTATAATCATCATATGGAAATTCTAATTTATTCGATAATTCTGGATCTGTAAATGTTGTAAAAATATTTGTTTTAATTTGTTGGATATTCGGTTTATTATTAGTATAAGGATAACAATTCTCTTCAGTTGGCAATATATTAGACTGTGCTAATTTACATATATATAATATAATACCGCTTCCAGAGAAATATACCAAAACAATTAATATAAATGCTATTAAAGATGTTAAAAATCCAACCAAATTAGATGTAAAATTTTCAGGAAATATAGAATCATCTATTTTTTTATCGTCTATTGCACTTGTATCTGACATAACTACTTATATTAAACTAATATAAAATATTTCATTAAACATTGCTTTTTTTTATCATTTAAATATATGAAATGGAATAATGCGATTTGGATAATTAGTATATTTGTTTTATTATATTTAGTCTTTAATAAGATTCATTATTTATCTACGAACGACTATTGGCAATTTGTAAATATAGAACAATTCACAAATAATCCTATTCAAGAGTCTGATAAAACAAGTCACACTGTTGATTTACCTCTAACAAATACATATAGTTGTCAAAATTTTTGTGGTCCAAATTCTAGATGTGCAAAAACAGGTCACCAATGTTTTGCAGATATTGATTGTCCTGGATGTCAACAGACTTCACCATTTTCAAAAAAAAAACAGATTGATGTTCCAGCTGATAATGATGCAGGTAAATTAACCGTTGGAGTAACTCCTCAATACTCGTCTTTAACAAGTGGATATGGTACACAAAAAAGAATTGTTACTGATAAATTATATGGAAAACCGTCTCAGGCAAATTTTGGAATGAATACTTGGAGAGATTTATTTAATGAAGGACAAACATTATTTGATAAAAGATATAAACCAAATCAATCTAACATTATGCCAAAATATCCGCCTATGTATAGTGCGACAGGTGAATTTTTAGGAGACGGACCATTGCCGTCAAATTATTAATAAATAATTATATAATAAACATTGCCGTCAAATTATTAATAAATAATTATATAATAAAGAATCAAAATATATATGAAAACAACTTAAAGAATCAAAATATATATGAAAACAACTTAAAGAATCAAAATATATATGAAAACAACTTAAAGAATCAAAATATATATGAAAACAACTTAATACCTACATAAGGTAGCAAAACATTGCAAATATACTATTAACAGATATCTACACTATGTAGAGAAACAAATGCGTCACCAATTTTGTGACAAACGTCACCAAAGTTTTTTTCAGACTGTAAAATAAAAACAAACATCATAATTATGACGATAACGGTTTTTTTTGAAAAAATAAGAAATTCTCTACACCTCAAGATATAATTTTATAATTAAATTATATATTAAAAAAATATCCTTCATAATGTAGGCAAAATATTTATTTTTCACTTATAACAGTAGCTTTTGAAATATTATGAATAATTTTATCTTTCTTATCATCTTCGGTTTCCATTACCTCAATAACTAATTTGTCATGGACATCAGATATTTTTGATGAAGAGTTTTTATATTCTGGATATTTCTCTCTAAATTGTGGAAGCAATTTAATATTTTTATTTGCAATATTATTAATTACCTTCTTCAATTTAGATTTTTTATCATCTTCTTTGCTCCATTCACCTTCATCTTTTATATACATAGTTTCTCTTTTTTTATCAGTGCAATGTATTGGTCTCTCTGTTTCGTCTAATTTATTTAGATTATTTACAATAATTTTAGAAATACCTTCTACATAACCTAACTCACCCACTTGCATTAAATCACTTAATTGTAATTTTATAGAATCAACAAAATCGGTTATATTCATTGCATTTTTACAAGTCTCATTTAAAAAGAAATTCAAATTAAATGCTTTATTGTGTGAATTTGTGTTATTAGTATTATATGAATTATTAGTATTAATAATCCCATTTTCAGTTAATTTAGTAATCATATTTTGTTGACCTTTAATAAGGTCTGCGTTTTGTTTAAGTAAACTAATTATCAGTTCATCTTTATCCAAATCTGTAATTTTTTTTTGTGTATTTATAATTTCACAATTGCACTTATTATGATGTTTCCATAATCCAGACTTAGTTTTAAATCTCTTATCACAATTGATACATTCATAATTTGCCACTTTTTGCCACTTTTTGGTTTCCATGCCATTTCCAATCGTTTCCAAAACATGTTTAGATGTCATTATATGTTTATTCCAATTATACTTTTTACTACATATATAATCACATTTTTCACAATAATATTTTTGAGTGCCACTTTTTGCCACTTTTGGGTTTCCTAAAATTTCCATTTATTTCCATTGAGAAAATAATTATCAAAAAAAATACAAAAAAATCGTGACTGAAAATATTTTTAGATAATCACAATTCTAACCATAAAGATTTTATTTGAAAAAATTTTTTTTTGTCAGTAAGGAGATTTTCGACAAGTCATTTTTGGACATTTATTTTTGTCCATTTTTCAAAAATTTAAAAACTTTTTTTTTGCAAAAAGATGAATTTCTCTACGCCATGGAGAGAAACCAAAAAACAAAAAAAAGGTAAAAATGCCTACAATGTGTAGGACAATATTGTGTTTTGTCCATATGATAATAACTTTTTAATTGATTGTTCGTTATTATTCCAACAAACATTCTCGTAATCAAACCAATACACATTATTTGTCTTAGTATCTTTAATCCATGTATCCATACTTTGTATATTACCTCCACCACTTGATTTAACAAACACATAAGCTAAATGATTAATATTTACATGTGGGAATTTATTTCTAAATAATGTTTGTTTATCATTGCTAGATGGAACTCTGTTATATTTAAAAAAAAAATCATCGATCGGTTTTTTAGAAATAGGTTGCGTATTGCTATAACTGCTATACATATAGCAATTATATCAACATATTTAAGTTTTTATTTTTTATTTTATTTTATTTTAATACAGTCTATTATGACCCTTAAAATATCCAATTTTGCCTCGTCGTTTTAATTGTTTTTTCATATTGATTATGTCGGCAAAATATGTCATTTTTTCATTTTTTTTGCATTCTTCTTTTAACAAATATTCCAATTTTTCATGTTCATTTAAATTTACAAACTGAATATTAGTTTGTTTCTGAATTGAACTTAAAATATTATTTTTAATTTGCGAGTAACTATTTGAGGTATTTGGACAATATCCTATTTTATATGGTTTTTTATTATTGGCATTTTTCGGCGCCAAATTTGTGATGATCATATTTATTTTTTCCGATAGATCACAATCACGTGCAATCCAATTGCAATCATTTCTAAATAAGTGTTTTCTTTTACGACGATCTGTTTTCTTTTTACATTGAAAATTATGTAATGAATTGAATGAATGACCTAATGACATATAACCGTGTTTGAAAGTTTTTCCCATGATTATTATTTTATATTAAGTGAATAATAAACTTATAAATACTTTTCAATTTTTTATTGAGGAGATTAGAGGAATTCCTCTAAATTATTTAAGTAGCATATAATAATCCGGCATTGCCTCCAATAAATGTTACTACATTTACTCTCTCTTCGATCAAATACATATTATAATTATATCCATAAATTCTCCATGTTGGTTTATTTATACCTATTAAATCTCCTGTTGCAGGATCACATATAGTTAATACTTGTGCATATGGATCTGCTGGTGGTGATATAGTGGTAAATTCAAATTGAATATTTTTAAATCTACTCAAATTCATTGCACCGGATGGTTGTAGTGAAAATGGATCTGTATTTAAACAAAAATTATAACAATATAATCCTGGAGGTGCAAATCCAGAAGTTCTTACATATTTTTCTACAAAATTATAGACACCTGATGGTAATATATTCTCTCTATATTGTCCATCAAGTAATATTCCAAGTGCTACTAAAATGGATTTTATATTTTGCGGATTATAAACACCTGTTGTATAAAGTCCTGATAAAGTTCCATCCGGATTTAATCCAGGACCTAATAATGGAGGACCGTTTGGGTCAGGATTTGTCACATTTCCGACCGTTGGTGCAGGCATAATATCTTGCGGCATATATTCATAAGGCCAATTTGTATAATTAGACCATTGATTTCTTAAATTGACATCGCTTCGCTGGAAATAAAACATCCAACTAATTATCATACCCATCGAGTCCAAGTCAATTATATTTTGTCCAGTTATATTATAAAAGGGCTTTTCATAAATTTGTTTGATTAAATATTTTTGTTCATTCTTTGCAAATAAATCGGACTCGTCGTTAGAGAGAAAACAATATGTACAATTTAAATTAATATCCGCAAACCAATTTGTTCTAGTATCAACATACGATGTCGTTCCTAATTCTTGATCTGGTGGTGTTTGTAGAAATCTATAAAATTGCATATAATATTGGTTAAAGTTCGGCGCAACAACCGGAAAATTATTTGTATAATCCATTACATCACGAATGCTAAACCATTCATTTATTGGTCTAAATGTAACATTAATACTTAATTCATTATATTGTAATGAAACCAATGGAAATGCTTGATAAGATGACAAATTAAACCACGCCCCTAATGGAATCCATAATGTTCTACCTGAAATAGATGGTTGGGCGCCTGCAGGACTTGTAGTATAATAAGCATTTGGATATGCGTTTACACGTGGTTCAACATTTGCAGGATCATTTAATTCAGGCACATTTCCAATCATTTCATTAAATAATGCCAATTTTTGTCCACTAAAATCTCTCTGTGCTGATGTTAAAATGTATTGACCAGAATATTGTTGTAACTGTTGATTTCCACAATTGATTGTTATTTTTCGAATAATTTGTGCACCTATATTTTTTATCCATTGAAATTCATATGGAGCCCAATCAGAATATGAAACAGTTCCATCAGAATTAGTATACATTTGTGGTGGTATTACTGGAGACCAAATATTTGGTAATGTTATGCATATATAACAATCCATAAGTAAATCAGCATATCTACGAATTTTAAAGTTAAATGTGCTATCTGCAGTTAAACTAAGTTGAGGAGTTCCTTCATAATCTATCCTGAAATTCTGTTTACCATAATTAGTATATTTTTTAAAGGTACATTTAAAAAAGGATTTGTCTGGATTACCATTTAATATTACATTTGATTGTCCTTGAGATACAAGATTCATAAGTCCTCCTGCCATATTGGTATATAGTATCAATATTTTTTATTTTTAATTATTAATTTCATCATAATATATAAAAAAGAATAGAAAATTAAAAATAGTATTATATATTAACAATGTCTTCAAGTCAATCAGTGGATTATTTATCTAAACTTCAAAGTTTAGACGAAAATTTTCAGAGTTATATGATACTCGGATTTACTCTAATCATTTTAATCATATTTATCGGATATTTGATTTATCTCTCTAAACTCCAGAATTCAGAATGTAATTATATGAATAATTTATACTCTACACTTGATGGAAATATTAGACCGATTACATCCTCAGACCCAGACTGTAGTGGAAATTTATACGATTATTATGTAAAAACTGCATATAATGCATGTTCTGGAGGTGGATATAAGAATGATTATGTAGATATATGTAATCTCAAAACAGTGTTAAAACAAGGAGTTCGTTGTCTAGATTTCGAGATTTATTCTATTAATGATCAACCTGTGGTTGCTACTAGTACATCAGATAGTTATTATGTGAAGGAAACATTTAATTCTGTTAGTTTTTCGTCTGTTATGGATACAATTCGAAATTATGCATTTTCAGGTTCAACATGTCCTAATCCGACAGACCCTTTATTAATCCATTTAAGGTGTAAAAGTAATAACCAAAATATGTATACAAATTTAGCAAACATATTTCAATCAAATACAGATATAATGTTAGGAATGAATTATAGTTTCGAATCAAGTGGTCAAAATTTAGGAAGTGTTCCTTTAATGCAATTACAAAACAAAGTTGTTCTTATTATAGATAGAAGTAATACAGCCTTTTTAGAAAATGAACAACTGGTTGAATATGTAAATTTAACTAGTAATTCTATTTTTATGAGAGCATATGATTATTATAACATTCAAAATAACCCTGACGTAAATGAATTAACCGAATTTAATAGACGTGGTATTACTATAGTGTTACCTGATAATGGATCATCTCCGTCAAATCCAAGCGGAATGGTTTGTAGAGCAAGTGGTTGTCAAATGATTGCAATGCGTTACCAGTTGGTAGATAATTATTTAACTGATAATGCATTGTTTTTTGATAGGGCAGGATATGCCTTTGCATTAAAACCAGAAGATCTTCGATATAAACCAGTTACAGTGCCTCCACCGACACCACAATTGCCAGAATACTCTTACGCTACAAGAAAAACTTCAACAGATTATTATAGTTTTAGCACGTGATTCTGAAAAACTTTTATTTGAATAATATAGGAATGTCGAAAGAAAAAAATGTTTGTAAAGGAATTTCATTTGCAGACTGTGAATTGGCTATTTTACGTATGGCAGTTGATAAAGCAGAGGAGAAAATAGGAAAACGCGTAACAAATTCAGAAGACGTACAAAAAATAATAGATATAGTGGAAGAATTTTTAAAACGCAAAAAAGAGATATGTTATGGAGGAACCGCAATCAATAATATTTTACCAGAAGAGGACAGATTTTATAATAAAGAAGTTGAGATTCCAGATTATGATTTTTTTTCTCAATCTGCTTTAGATGATGCAAAAGAATTGGCAGATATTTATTACAAGAAAGGATTTATAGATGTTGAAGCTAAATCAGGTCAACATCATGGAACATATAAGGTATTTGTAAATTATATGGCAGTTGCAGATATAACTCAGTTACCAAAAGAGATTTTCAGTGCAATAAAAAAAGATGCTATAAGTGTTGGTGGTATTTTATATGCGCCACCGAATTTTTTGAGAATGTCTATGTATTTAGAACTATCAAGACCTGCAGGAGATACAACTAGATGGGAAAAAGTATTAAAACGTCTAACTCTTTTAAATAAAAACTATCCAATAACAGATATAGATTGTAATCATATAGATTTTCAACGTGAAATGGAAAATAAATTAAATGAAGATAAAATATTCGAAACAGTTAGAAATACGCTAATTAATCAAGGAGTTGTATTTTTTGGTGGTTTTGCAAATATGCTTTACTCACAATATATGCCTATTAAATTAAGAAAAAAAATGGAAAAAATCGCGGATTTTGATGTATTGTCAAATAATCCTGAAAATACAGCACAAGTAATTAAAGAAAGATTGGATGATAATGGAGTAAAAAATGTACACATAATTAAACAAAATGCAGTTGGAGAGATAGTTCCTGAACATTATGAAGTTAAAATCGGAAAAGATTCTATATTATTTATTTATAAACCAATAGGTTGTCATAGTTATAATGTTTTGATGATGAGTGGTAAAAAGGTAAAAGTTGCAACAATAGATACAATGTTAAGTTTTTATTTAGCATTTTTATATGCAAACAGACCATATTATAATGAATTTATAGAGAGAATACTTTGCATGTCAAAGTTTTTATTTGACGTTCAACAAAAAAATAGATTGGCCCAAAAAGGATTATTAAGAAGATTTAGCATAACATGTTACGGTCATCAAAAATCGGTTGAAGAATTAAAAGCAGAAAAAGCGGAAAAATATAAAGAATTAAGTGCTAATAAAGACAAGAAGCAATTTGAAGAATGGTTTTTAAGTTATAAACCAGATAATAAAGAAGATAAAGAAGATAAAAAAAAATCAATAAAGACAAAGACAAAGACAATGCCAAAAAAACTGACTAAGAAGACAAAGACAAAGAAAAGAAGACATATAAAAAGTGGATTTTTTGCCTTTTCAAGAGGCGGACAATAATGAAACAAAAAAATTATTCAGGTTTATTACACCGACCGAAAAGAAAAATGAGACAAAAACTTATTTATGATTTATATATTTTATAACTATGTTTCAAATAATTTGTTAAATGTTCTTTTGTGATTTTATTTGCTAATATATCTTTTATGTAATGTTTTAACTGACTGAAAAACTCTTCAATAGAATTGGTTTCTGGATGGTAAGGCACTGAATATAATAAATCATTTTTACTATTCTCTATTGTTTCTCTAATTATTTTAGATTTATGAATAACCGCATTATCCATAATAACTAAATGGTTTTTATATTTATCTTTAATAAACTCATCATAAAATGCTAAAATATCATCTGTTTTTATACCGCCTTTTCTCTCTGGATACAATTTCCAACCAATCACTTTTTTCGCACTTATAGCACATAATAAGTTAAATCGTTTATAAGGATATTTATTTGTTTTCTTTATTACTCTTGTTCCACTTCTACTTCGTCCATAAGAAAGTGTCATATTTAATGGTATAGATGTTTCGTCTAAACAAATCGTTTTTTTATAATCATATTGTTTTAATTTATTGTAAAAAGTGTCTAAATCTTGTTTTTCTTGACCTTCTCTTTTTTCTGGATAATATTTGCTTCTAATTCGTTTTCTGGTTATTTTGTGTTTACGCAGTATGTTGTAAATACTTCTGTCGCTTAATTGAACACCAAAGTTTTCTTTAATCAGTTTAGCATATTCCCATAAAGTAGTGGTTGGATATTTCTTTACATACTCTTTGATGTATTTCTCTATTTCAGTCGTTATTTTCAGATTATGATTTTTACGCGTTTTTCTTTTTAGAATGTTTATATGTTTTCACCCATCTTGCTAATGACTGATATTTACAATGAAATATTTTACACGTTTCTCTCAAATCCTGATGTTTAAGATAGTATCTTACTGCATTGATTTTATAATCTTCTGTATGTTGCTTCATAATAAATATTGGTAATAAATATTTAAAAATAACGATATAATAATATTTAGTGAAATGGAAGAATTGCAAAAAGAAAACGACGAGTTAAAATTAAAGGTTCGAGAATTAGAAGAACGACTTAAAAAATATACCAATGGAGAGAACCATAAGCGTTATTATGAAAAAAACAAAGATAAGATTAAAGAACAAGGTTCAACATATTTGAAGAAGTTGAAAGAAGAAAACCCAGATAAATTAAAAGAATATAGACGCACTTATTATTTAAAGAAGAAGGAGAAGTTAAAAGAAGAACAAAAATAATAATTAAATTGATTTAAATTCTATTCAGAATAGTATGAATAGAATATGAACAAACAACCAAAAGTTCGGTATGATTACAATTATTTACAACAACATTGTAAAGAACATAATATAGAATTGTTAGAAGATTATTCTAATAGTAAAATAAATAGAGATGTTATCATTAAAGCAAAATGTATAGCATATGGTTGTAATGATAATAT
>JACCDX011576206.1_pt1 | contig 27961 bp, 25 predicted proteins | sample 7449681 | NCBI WGS metagenome assembly JACCDX01 (sample SAMN15323450, study PRJNA562643) | freshwater metagenome | isolation source: river surface water | place: USA:Blue River Watershed | collected 2017-08-18
ATGGAATTATTTAATAAATTATATAAATAATTCAATATATATTTAAAATCATTTGAGCCATTAATATATTTCCATAATTTTGTTTTAAAATATAATAAATTTATACTTTTAATTATTTTTAAATCTAAATTTCTTTTTTTTTTTACAGAATATAATTTATATGTGTTTGATGTTAATATATCTTTAATAATTTTAATATCTATTTTTCTTTTTTCGATATTATATAAATTTGTCTTATTATTGTTTAAATAAAATAAAAATATATTCTGAATAATTAAGTCGAAATTATGTATGTAATTATGAATAGTAAAATTTTTACTATACATATAATCAAATTTTGGTGATATTAAATTATATTTTAAATTACCACCAGACTGAATTCTAATTTTTAAATTTGATATAAGACCTAAAATTTTATTATATTCTTTTTTCCAATTTATAATTTTTTTTATATTATCTGTAATATGTGATATTTTCAAGTTTATATCATCGTTAACTATTTTTAAATTTGTTATTATAGTAGAAATATTATCTTGTGTGATTTTTTTTTTTAAAAATTTTGTACATTTAATAATATTTTTTTGTAGATCTGAAAAGGTAGTTTTAATAATATCTAGTTTTAATTGCATACTCTTAATTATTTGATCATACATTTTATTCATATTTACTTTATTTATTGTATTATCCAAAGGATTTATATTTTTTGATACTAATATTATTATTAATTTATCAATACTTCCGTATTTATTAAAGGTATTATAAAATATACTTAAAAGTTTAATAATTTGTTTATATAAATTTAAAAATATATTTAAATCTTCGTAATTATTAGATTTATAAAAATCATTTATAATACTATAAATTTGTTCATTTATAATATATTCATTATCAAATATCATATTAAAGTTTTTTTCTAAATTAGTATCTTCTTTGTATAATTTTTTAAAATAATTTTCAATTAATATAGATATATTTTTAATATCTATATTTAATGAATTTGAGTATAATGTTTCAAAAGTTGGTAATGGTGTAGTATCAATTTTAATTGTATTTATCGTAGATCCTGATACTGATGCTCTTGTAGATTCTGGTATAGTTTCTGTTGAAGATGTTGTAGAATCTGATACAGGTACTCTTGTAGATTCTGGTATAGTTTCTGTTGAAGATGTTGTAGAATCTGATATGGGTGCTCTTGTAGATTCTGGTACAGTTTCGGTTGAAGATGTTGTAGATTCTGATACGGGTACTCTTGTAGATTCTGGTATAGTTTCTGTTGAAGATGTCGTAGAATCTGATACGGGTTCTCTTGTAGATTCTGGTACAGTTTCGGTTGAAGCTGTTGTAGAATCTGATATGGGTGCTCTTGTAGATTTTGGTAGAGTTTCGGTTGAAGATGTTGTAGATTCTGATATGGGTGCTCTTGTAGATTCTGGTACAGTTTCTGTTGGAGATGTTGTAGATTCTGATACTGGTATCGTTGTTAAAGGCGTTCTAGTTAATGACATATCATCATCATTAAGTAAAGCATTCATATTTGATAATTCATCATCATTAGAATTATTAATATTCTGAACAAGACCTGAAATTTTACCAGAATTATTATTTGTATTAATATCTTGTAATCCAGACATAGTTCCTGTGTTATGATTATTAATATTACTATTAATAGTTATATCATTATTAATTCCACTAATAATACCAGAATTATTATCATCATCTGATATATCCTCGATTAAATCTTTAATTGTATCTAATCTGAATCGAAGTGTTTTAATATCATTATCATTACTTTTATTTATAAAGAATATTGTACAAATTAAAAATATAGTAGCAGCAACAATAATAATATATATCATTATTATCTTTATTATCTTTATTAATGATATTAAGATAAAATTAAAAAAAGCTAATTAATTTAATTTATTATAATTAAGTAAAATAATATAGTAAATGGGTTGTTTTATGACTAAATGTGATGATACAACAAAATCTAGTGTCAAACAATACTTTGATTCACCAGAACAGGAACTTAATTATTATAAAAATGAATTAAATAAAGATAAGGATAGAATAAGAAAATTAGAAGAAATGATGATAAAATTTACTAAATATCATAGCGAATATGATAATGTAGTTAAAGCAGAAAAAGAAAAAATAAAAAAACAGGTAATGAAAGAAATATCAAGAGAAAAAATAAAAGATTTTGTTAATAATCTTTTAGTAGATGAGGATATTAATATACAATATTTACCAGATGTAGTCGAGAAACAAATTTATATTAATATGTTAACAATAATATTTAGTTTAATTAATCATAGTTTAAATAATTTAGATATTAAATTTTTAGAACATAATCTTAAAATGTCTTTTTATCCTATAGTTCCTGAAATTAATGAGACAAAAATAGTATTGAACATGACCAAAGAAATAAAAGAAGCTAATATTGATAGTAAAAATTGTTAGAAAAATAATTAACTTAAATCTAATACATATTTTCCGTTAGAATTATATTTTTTAGTAATACCTATAAAAGGATGCTTATTAGTATCATAATCGTTTTTATGTTTTTCATTATACATTGGTAAAGTTAATTTATAGGGATCATATTTTAAATTTTCTGGATGAAATTCTAATTTTTTATTCGTCGAAATAGGAGGAGGTAATTTATATAATGTTTGTAAAGGCATTATGCTAGTATTAGAATCATCGTTATTATTTGTAGAATATGTAAAAACTTGATTAAATTCATTTGTCTGATTAGCAATGATATTCTTATTTTTAAGTGTTGATGCAATTTTATGATTATTAGTAAAATTTGTATTAATAGGCAATTGTATTGATTCTTGATTTTTTTTTAGTGATAAATTAAAGGTATTATTATTAGACGGATTTAAAATATGTTTATCTTTAATAATTTCTTCTAACATTAATTTTTTATTATTAATAAATTTACTTTTTTCTAATTTAATATCAGTTGGATTCCAACTAATATATATATTATTAGGATTAATAAATTTAGCAATAAAACCGGATTGTCTTATTTGAGATATAATATAAGCAATACATCTATTTAGATCATATATCGGATAACCTACAACAAATGTGGGAATTTCATAATAACAGGTATACGAATTATTATCAGCAGCTTTTTGAATTTTTTTATAAATTTTTTCTAATAATATTTCATAACTTTCTTTTTTTTTATTAGTTTTTTCTCTAATATTTCTATAAATATCATAAATATCTACTTTTTTGTGCAACTGAATTTGATTATGACTTAACATTATTTTTATATAAATTATATAAATAAAAATTACTTATGAAATCTAATGAATAATATATGTATAAAAATATAGTTATATCTGGTGGTGGGTTTAAAACTTTTGGATTATTGGGTGCATTAAAATACTATGAAAAAGAATTTATTAATTTCAAAATGTTTCAAAATTATTTGGGATGTTCTGCTGGATCATTAATATGTTTATTTTTATGCTTAGAATACAAAGTTCAAGATATTATAGAAATATTAATAAATTTTTATTATAAATCAAAACATAAAATAAAGATAAAATTAGAAAATGTTATAAATTTTTTTGAAAATTTCGGATTAATTGATAATATGTTCTTAGATGAATTAATAGAAAAAATATTAATAAAAAGATTTGATAAAAATGATATAAATTTTATAGAATTTAGTAAAATAACAGGAAAAAATTTAATAATAAATTCATCAAATTTAACAACAAAAAAAGAAGAATATTTTAATATCGATACTAATCCAGAGATGAGTATTAAATTAGCAATAAAAATAAGCATGTGTGTTCCCCTTATTTTTAAACCAATTAAATATAATGATAATATTTATATAGATGGCGGTTTATATAATAATTTTCCGATTAATTATTTTAATTTTAATAAGATTGAAACTCTTGGTTTAACACTAAAATATAATAAAAACGAAAATATATCAAATTTTATAGATTATTGTAGAGCAATGATAAATTCGGTTTTACAAAAGATGATAGATAATACCAATATTAATATAAATAATTCAAATATATTTGAACTATCATTATCAAAAACAGAAGAATTATTTTCTTTTAAAAAGTTAGAATTTCTAATGAATGAAGATTTAATAAATTTATATATAAAAGAAGGTTTTGATAATTTTAAAATATTTATAGAAAAAATATATAATAAGCAAAATTTATTAATTGATAATTTATAAACTTAGATTAGACTTTGTAAATTTTATTATATAAAACAGACATTTGGAACTATGTTCACATGTAGTGCCAAATCTCCGAGAGTCTAATTTATTTTATTATCTAATAAAGTATTTAATTGTGTAATTAGTCCTTCAACTGTTCTATCTCCATTATATTTTATTACAATATTATCTTTAATAAATAAAGTAGTCGGAAATCCATCTATTTCATTTTTTTTCATTAATTGTTGTGTTTCTTCGTTATCACTATCACCATCTAATATATTAATATCAACTGGAATATTTTTACTTTCTATTTCTTTTTTAAATTCTAAAAATATAGGTAAAAATTGTTTACAATGACCACAGAAATCAGCTTTAAATAAAATAACTTTTATAGTAGAATTATTGTTATCTTCGAATTTTTCTTTAAGTCTATTATTAAATACATATAATATAAATAATATAATAAAAGTAATAATTATAATAATTTTATAATTAATTTTAATATTCATATTTAATTTATTATAATCATATATTATATATTATAACTTTATTTTTTTTAAATAAATGTAATAAATCTTTTTTATTTGAATCATTTATCCAAAATATAGTATCTAAACATGTATCTTCTAATAAATTATTTAAATGATTTTCAAGATTATTATAAGAAATTACTAATAATCGTTTTTTATAATTAATAAAATCGTTAATATTTTTATAAGTACATACATTATGGTCAAAATGTTTTAATAATTGTATGAATTTTTTATTATTATCATTACTAATGATTAATGCTTTTTTAATATTAATATGTTGATATATAGTTTCAATTAAAATAATTTTTTTTATTAATTCTATAAAATTAATATGCATAAGTTATAACTGTATAATTTAAATTAAAATATTCTTAAATAAATTATTGATTTTTTTATTTAAGAATATAAAAGTATAAATTATTACTAATAAATAAAAATGCAAAATATTAATAATATTGAAATTATCATATATGAATATAATTTTTTTTTATCTATAAAAAATTGTATTATAGATGACACTGATAATAATTTTATAAATAAAATTAAAAATAAGTTAAATCAATTATTTGATTATAATTATAGGACTAGTTACACAAAAAAAGTAGTGTCATTTTATAATAATTATAACAATAATATTCAAAAAACTTTAAAAGAAAAAAATTTTACAAGAAAAAATAAAGATAAAAAAGTAGAAATTTTTGGATTATTAAATAAAATTACAGAAATAAATTATGATAATATTTTACAAGAAATTAAAAATATTTTATATCAAGATAAATCTATATTTTTGTATTCAATAGATGATTTATGGGATTTTTGTTACAAGCAATCTATTTATAGTATAATATATGTAGATTTATTAAATAATATAATATTATTTATTAATGATGAAAATATAAATAAGTTAATAATTCAAAAATTAACAAAAAAAATTAACGATTTTATATCAGAAGAATTATTAAATAATATTAATTCAGAAATAATAACTAATTATAACGATTTTTGTGATAATAATATAAAATATAAAAATACTAGAGGTAAAATTATAACAATATGTTGGATTATAATAAGGACTAATTTGAATATTATTACATCAAATGAATTATTTGCAAATTTAAGGCACTTAAATCTACATAATGATATTTCGATTGATTTATTACATATTTATAATACTCTTATACATCTTGATACTAAATATATATTATATCTTAAAAATTTTATAGAAACTAATATAATAACAAAAAAAAATAAATATAAAATAATGGATATAATTGATAATAGAAATTATCAATTAGATGGTTTTAAAATAATTAAACCTTTGGACATTTAAAACGCCGATTTATTACTCATTTGTTGATGTTTTATTGTTTTTATTATGCGTGTCTAATAAACTTTTCTAAAAGTTCCAAAATCACAAAAATACAATAATAAGGAAATTCTTTTTTTCTGTCTTCTTTAGTACTATGTTTTGTTAATATATGAGTTCTTAAATTATTATATAATAATGCTTCATATCCACATTCAGAACAAATTTTATCTTTCTTTTTTTCTTATTCTAGTTTCTATATATTATTATTATGACTTTTTGTTTTTATATGTTTTAACCAATGGGATTCATATATACAATTATAACCACATATATCACAATGATAATTCATATTATTATAAATTTTATTTATATTAGCGTTCAAATGTCCAAAGGTGTAAAATATAATATGCATATATTTATTTCTATAAAATAAGAGCAAAATATATAAAATTTGATTAATAAAAAAAAATATATATATAAATGAATATAAATAAATTAATTATTATAAAATGACTGAGATAAAAAAAAAAGATTATAAAGATATCATAATCAATCAGTTAACAGAAATTATGAAAGATAGAAAAAATAATGGTGATATATGGAAAGTACGTGCATATAAAAAAGTAATAGATCTTTTAAAAATACATAATAAGCCTATTTATAATTTAGAAAATGTTAATGATATTAATGGAATTGGAAAAGGAATTAAAGAAAAAATAGAAGAAATTTTTGATCATAATATTATTTTAGAAATAAAAAATCGTCCTGAAGAAGATAAAAATAAAAATAATGTGATAGATTTACTTACAAAAATTTCTGGAATTGGTGTTAAAAAAGCAGAAGATTTATATGTTAATCATAATATTAATACTATCGAAGAATTAAAAAATAATCAAGATTTATTAAATGACGTACAAAAAAAAGGATTAATTTATTATACAGACGAACAAAAAAGAATAAAATATGCAGAAATACAAAAGCATGAAAAATTTATAAAAGATACGATTAATAGTTATAATAATGATGTTATATGTAATATAGCTGGATCATATAGAAGAAAAGCTAAAGATTCTGGTGATATTGACGTATTAATTACAAATCCAAATAATAATATTAAAGGGGAAGAATTATTTAAAAATATTGTAGATATGTTAATTAATAAAAAGTATATTAAAGATACTTTAGCCTATGGAAAAAAAAAATGTATGGGTTATTGTAAATTACCAAGATATAAAACATATCGTAGAATTGATATATTATATTCGGAACCTAATCGATATGCCTTTGCTTTATTATATTTTACAGGAAATCAACAATTTAATATTAAAATGAGAAATTTAGCATTATCAAAAGGATATTCATTAAATGAATATGGATTAATATACACAACTGGTAATAATAAAGGTAATTATGTTGAAGGTGTATTTTTAGAAGAAGAAGATATATTTAAATTTTTAGATTTAGAATATATTAATCCAGAAGATAGACAAAATGAAATTAATTTAGATAATTATACTTTATAATTTCATATAATATCCATCATATAAATAACTGTCATATCCTTGTATTTTATATTTGTTTATATCATTATTCTGTGTAAATCCTTCTTTAATAGATTCTTCATTTTTTTTTATTTTATTATCTTTATTTTTAATATTTTCTTCATTTTGAGATTCTTCTTCATCTTGAGATTGTTCATTATTGGTATTTAAATTTGAGTTTTCTGATATAAAATTCTCTTTAGTTAATGTATTAACATATTCACCTAATTTATTAACAGAATTAACAAATTTTGCAGTATTATCTTCTATTATTTTTGCAGATTTATCTAAACTTGTAACAATTTTATCTAAGTCATCTTCGTTATGTTCGGATGATTTAGAATCTGATGATGCAGAATTTTCATTTGAGTTAGAATTTGATGACGAAGAATTTTCATTTGATTTAGAATTATTTTCAAATCTTTCGATATTAGATGGTGATACATATGTATTATAAATATATCCTAGAATAATTGTTATTGTTATAACAAAAAATAATATATATATAAATTTTTTTATATTAGACTTCATTTATATTTTATTATATTTATATTTATTATAATAAAAAAACTTTATTAAAAATATAATAAATTTTAATAAATAAAATTATATATATTAAATGCTTACAAAAACAAATAAGGTTATGTTAAAAAGAAATTCAATAAATAATAATACAACTTGTAAAAATAATGAATGTGATATAATGACATATTTAACTGATTATGTTACTCCTATTATGCAGATTCTTTCGGTTCATTTACCAGATTATCATATGAAATTAAGAACAACTAAATGTCTAAATACTTCTATAATGACCATGTATTTATTACTAGGAACTACCGGTTTAAAAAAAAGTGAATATTGTAGTGTAAATAATATAAAAAAAAGAATTACGGATGAAAATATTACTAGATTAGACGAAATGATATTATTTGATAAAATGATAAATGATCTTTTTAAGCGAGGAGGTAAATATAGATATTTCTACTATATTATGATTACTGATGGAGAAATGGTTCGTTCAAAAAATTCTCTATATAGTAATAATAAAGAAACTGATCAACAAGATTATTTTCCAGGTCATGTTTTTGTAATAGAAAAAATTCCGTGTGGTAATATTAATAGATATAAATTATATCAATCATACATAAATCAATACACATTATCTGGTCATTATCAAAAAAATAACAATTCAATGGAAGTATCTGAGCAAGATTTAAAAGATATATTTGGTAAAACAGGAGTTAATGCTAAAAATATGATAATAAATTCTAAAAATAAAAGAAATGGAGTTAGTACAATATTTATGGATAATGAATGGAATAAATATACTACACATGCATGGGAGAAATTAACTTATGTTCCGTCTGAAAAATATAATGGATTTAGTACAAATAATCTTAAATTTTGTTATCAAAAAGTTAGAGTTTTAAGTTGCTATAAGATTTTATTAAATTTTGTTGATAGTGCTATAAAAAAAATGAATTATAATCCTAATATATATATACTCGAAAATCCTGCAGATCCTCAATTAAAACCCGACGAATTATTCAACATTCTAAAAAAATTAAAAAAAGAAGTACAAGAAAAATATAACAAAATAAATGTTCAAAATTTAATATTATAAATAATTAAAATAAAATGGTTGGACGTAATATACCTGTATTTATATTAGATGTAGATGAAACTATTATTGGAGATATTAGACCACAATTAACAGAATATTATATTATCAATGAGTTACATATAAAAAAAGATCACCCACAACAATATAATCTATATAAAAAAAATTTAGATTATGATTTAAAAGGTCCTATAATTCGACCATTTTTCAAAGATTTTGTTCATTATTGTAAAATACATAAAATACCTTTATTTATTTATAGTGCTAGTACTCCAGAATGGTTAAGTTTTATAATAAATTTAATAGAAAAATATATTGATTATAAATTCGAAAGACCATTATTTTCGAGAAAAGACATGATAAAAAATCCATATGTTATAAAATCAGAAAAACATTATGATTTAGTTAAATCAGTTGATAATATTAAACCAAGAATCTATAAATCTTTAAAAAAAAAACGTATTTCTGATCTTGTACCTTTAAAAGACTTTAAAAATATCATAATGTTTGATAATAGAGTTGATAATATTATATTCGGAAAAAATTTAGTATTATCATGTCCCGATTATAATTATACAAAAATAATAGATCCATTAAGAATTTTAACAGAAGAGCAAAAATATAAATATGCTAGTAAAATTTCTAAAATAATATTTAATCAAGTATTAGATTACGAATCATTAATAATTCATAATTATACAAAATATACACAAGAATTTAAATTATTTATTATTCATAATAGTAAATATAAAGATGATCAATTCTGGAAAAATGTTATTGATGCAATAGAAAAAAATACAAATATAACGTTATCTAAATTAGATAATTCGGCTATTTTTAACAAATTACATAAAAGATTATATAATAGTAGACATGGAAGTTTAATTAAATAAAATTATTTACTTAATAATAAATTTACTTAATAATAAATTTACTTAATAATAAATTATAATTCAATATTATAAATATTATGAATATATTATCCATCGATGTAGGTATTAAAAATTTAGCTTTCTGTTTTATTAATATTATCAATAATAAACCTGTTATTAATAAATGGGGTATTATTGATAATTTAGATTCTAAAACTAAATGTAAAGATGTTTCTATTGAAAAATTATCTGAAATAATTTTATTAAATTTACATAATAATTTTTCAGATTTGGATATTGATACGATTCTAATTGAATCTCAGCCTTGTATGAAAAATCCTACTATGAAAACTATTCAAAATGTAATAACAACTTATTTTCAATATAATAAAGTTATTAATAAAAAAAATATTAAATCTGTTAGATTAGTTATGGCTTCTAATAAATTAAAACTTATACATAAAAATAAATGTATTATTGATGAAAAAATTATAAATACTAAAGATAAATATAAACAAAGAAAATTATTATCTATTGAATATGGAAAATATTATTTAAAAAATATTTATCCTGATGAAAGCAAATTAAAAGAGATTGAAAATATTAAGAAGCTTGATGATATCATGGACTGTGCAAACCAATTTTTTTGGTATTTTGAAACCTATTTATTAGATAAAAATATAACGAAGGAAAATAACGAAGATAATAATAAAATAATTATAAATAATAATTTAGGAGAAAATGATATATTAGAATAATAATTATATAGAAAATTAGAAATAGATTTATCTATTTGCGTTATAAAAATTACTTAAAGTTTCTTTTTAATTATAAATTTAAATAAGAAAATTATGAACAATATTAATATGAATTTTGATCAAGGTACAAATAATATGGATATTAATAGAAATACTAATACACCATTATTTAAAAGAAACATTAGTTTTAATGAAAATAATATGCCTCAACAACAGAGTCCAGGAAATTATGAACAACCTAATTTAAATGTTGTTCATGGATCACAAGTACCAGATATAGGAATAGATTTAATTATGAATAAAAATGCAAAACCTAAACGTATTAATACTTTTGATGGAAGTAATCAATCACCTAGATCTGAAGATCAACATAGTAATTTATTTGATTCTGATAATAATTCAAGTTATTCATCAGATGATGCATCATCAATGAATCAAAACCAACAACCTACTAAATCATATTTTGCAAATAATAATGATGACACTGATTCTACTGATGATAATAGTTATAATTCTGGTGATAATAGACAAGGATCTCAAATGAATTATAATACAGCTCCTAGATACGGAGGTAGTTACCAACAACCTCAATTTAAACCAATTTCTGAAGAAGACCTTCTTAATGAGAAAAAAGAATTATTATATCAATTTGATAGATTAGAAAAAAGAGGTATTAGAATACCTAAAAGATATTCTATAAATTCTGATTTAGAAGAAATGAAAGCAGATTTTGATAAACTTAAAAGAGAAAAAGAAACTGATGCAAGTATTCATTTTCAAAGAAAAATGTTGATGGCTTTTGTATCTGGTACTGAATATTTAAACACTAAATTTGATCCTTTTAGTGTTAAATTAAATGGTTGGAGTGAAGAAATTCATAACGATATCCAAAATTATGATGATATTTTTGAGGAACTCCACGAAAAATATAAAGGAAAAGCTAATATGTCTCCTGAATTAAGATTAATTTTTTCATTAGGAGGTAGTGCCTTTATGTTCCATTTAACAAATTCTATGTTTTCACAAACAAATATTCCAGGTTTAGGAGATGTACTCAAAAATAATCCACAATTAGCTAAGAGTTTTGCTAATGCAGCTCTTAATCAAATGGGACAAGATGGAAATAGTCAAGCTGCTTCATTTATGAATTTTAATAATACTATGAATTCACAACAACAAGGCCAAGCACAAGCACAATATCAAGCACAGCAATCAAAGAATATGAAAGGTCCTAGTAATATAGACGAAATATTAAAAGACCTCGAATCTCAAGATCTAGATGATAAAATTGACGAAATGTCTCTATTAGATTCAGAATCATCAGATGATTCATCATTAAACGATCTTTTAACTAAAAAGAAAAATAGAAAAGGTAAAAAGAGATCTTTAAATATATAATCTAATAATCATTATAACCATTCCCTACTGATATATCAAATACATCAGTATTAAAGCCAAAAATAATATCATCATCATAGTAATCTGAATAATCATAATAATCTCTAATATTATCATAATAATCATCTTCAGAATAATATGAATAATAATCATATAAATCATAATCATATAAATCATAATGTTCTTCACATTCTCCACAACCAATTAATCCTGTTTGAGAACACACATTATCTATATCAAAATTTTTATATATCCGATGTCCTCTTTTCTTTTTATTAGAAATTTTCTTTCCGACATATTGTCTTGTAAATTTTTTTTTATTAATAGTAATACAGCTACATTTTTCTAGATTACTAGAAGATTCTTTTATTTGTGTTTTTTTTTCAATAATTTTACAAATAGGATCTGGAATATCCTCATTATAGCAGTCTTCAATTGCTAAGCCATTAATGGCTTTATCCAAATAAGAAGTACCTTTCTTATTATATAGAGCTCTTCCGTCTTTAATTATAAATGCACCAGAATCTCTAAAATAGTTCATGGATAAAAGGATTTGAGTCTTCTTCTTGATCCTTTTTATCGAGAGGCTTAGTATCTTTACATCCACAGTTCTTATTCAAATTTTCATTTATTACCCCTTTAATCATATTTTTTTTAAAATCGCTTCTAAATTCCTTTTGAATTTTGTCATATTTGGTATGGAATTGTTTTTTCTGATCTTGATCTAGATAAACATTTTTTAATAAACCTATATCTTCTGAAAGAGTATATTCAAATAATACTCGGAATAATATATCTCCTAGAATATTAAATAATTCTGCCTCCCCTACTAGGAAATTCCTATAAATCTTCCAAAATATTATTGTTTCTTTACTATTAATAGGGAAAGCTCTTACAAATACTGTTTTAACATCTCTATCATCTACTTTTACTCTACTTAGAACATTAGAAGGTAAATGGTATTCATTTTGAACTTGTAACATATCTTCTTTCTTTTTTAGTTTTTGAATTTGATTAGATAAACTTAGTTTTCCAGATTTATAATCAAAAGTTTGACGATAACCAAAATCTGATAATCTCTCGTATTTTAAATTAATAGGCATTTGTCCCTTTCGGCCAAAAGAATGTATAAAGGATATATGAACCATGTCAATTACGTTTTCTAAAAAGATATTTATGTTTGTATTTATTTTACATGAACCCTCAATAGATCTAAAAGTCTTATCATATTCTTCAGGTGGAAAAAAAATATCTTGCGAATCTAATAATGGACTAAAATATATATTATTATTTATAATTTTTAAATTATTTGTTAAACCTGGTTTACATCCTCCATGAAAGCCTAAACCATGATAGCCACAAAATATTTTTGAACCTTCTATCCATCCAGTTTTAGATAGACTTGCTGCCCTGTGCTGACAAATATCATTGACTAATTTAATCTCACCTGTTTTTTGATCCTTAAATAAACATAAGTCTACACCATCTATTACTATTTTAATAGGCTTATCTTTTAAATCTTGTACTTTACCTATTTGATAACTAAATTGAGGTAGCATATTTGGAAAATGAAAAGCATTACATAGACTTAGATAGAATAATCCAATAAAATATAAAAAAGGCATTTTTATTTGTATATTTAATTTTTCCTTATATATATTTTATCAAATTATATTATCAAATTTTATATTTTTCATTTATTAAAAATGTTAGTTTTGATTAAAGAATAATTCTATTACTTCAATAGTTTTATCAGTTTTATTTTCTATCCAATATTTAATTTGTTCTTTTAGAGAGTTTAATCTATTATTCCACATAATTTTATTTGAAATTTTTAATAATCCTCTTTTTTCTGTAATACTCCAGCAAGATGGTATTTTAATATTATTTATATCATAATAACTATCTGGATTAAATCTAATAAATATAATAGGTCTATGACCAACATCTTTTGATATTTCCATTAATCTCTTATTTTCACAAGAGCAATCATATCTAATATGTTGATTTTCATCTATTTCAATAATTATAATTTGATAACCTAAATCAAATAAAATATCAGGTCTTCTTTTAGAACATCCTTCAAATATTTTTTTATCAAATATTAAATCATATGATGAAAAATTATCTTTAATAAAATCAGCAACAGTTCTTTCTTTAGTTTTATAATTTTTAACTATTGTATTATCGGGAAATAAATTTATAAAACAATAAATACAATAACCATCATATTGTTCTGAATTAATTTTTGTATCACATAGATCCATTTTACACTTAACTTTATTTTTCTCTCTATTTAATTTATTATTTAAAGCCCTTTTTTTATTAATTTCTTCTTTATTTCTTTCATAATAAGGTTTAACATATTTCTCATAGTCTTCTTTATTATATTCAAATTTACGATTCTCATCATACTTCAAAATATCTTTCAAAAAACTATAAAATGTTTCATTATGTTCATTATTTTCATATAATTCTTCTATTTTTCTTTAATTTCTTTCATTTTTTTATGTGAAACACTCATTTTAGTTTGTATTTTGTAAATATATTATAACATATTCTTAAATATATTTTAAAATTTTTAATTTTGATTCCATATAGAATTAACAAGCTCGATTTCTTCTTTAGTAGGCCAACAGTTTTTTTTGGCTTTACCAATACCAAGGGTTTGCTGTGTCATAACCGGACATAATTTACCTGCTTCTGGTTGTTGATGATCTAATAAAAGCAAATGTGCCGTTTCGTGCAAAATACAATAGCAACGATAGTCTTTAATATTATGTTTAGAAGGCTTAGAACCATTAACCCATCTATAATTATTAATATAGACATTATTATTAGATCTATCTGCACAAGAAAGGCCTTTAAAGGAACATATATTAGCAACCGTAGTAGCTTTAGATAAATTAATGACAAAATCATAATTTTCTTGATCTTGAATAAAATTAATGGGCCAGGAGCGTTTATCAGTTAAAATTTTCTTAACTTCGTTCTCAAAATTTTTTTGTGTTCGCTTGATACCATTTTCAATTTGAATTCTATATCGTATTGTAGCTCTCATAATATTATTATTAAATAATAAAATAAAAAAAAGAGATTTTTAATAATAATTCTAATCTAGTAATTTATGCTCCACAACTAAGACAACCTTCTTGATCTTCTTCTTTAGATTCTTCTTTAACTTGTTTTTCAGGTTCAATAGTAAATAATTGAGTTTTAGCAACAGTTCTACTTCGACAATAATAGATACCAGTTTTTAGTCCTTTTTTCCATCCATAGAAATGAGCAGAAGTTAATCTTTTATAATCAGGAATATCAAAGAACAGATTCATTGATTGTGTTTGACAAATATAAGCTCCTCTATCAACATATTGATCAATTACCGCTCTTTGTGGTATTTCCCAAACAATTTTATAGATTTTCTTAATATCATCAGGAATTTCAGGAATATTTTGAATACTACCATTATTCATAATAATTTTATTACTTAACTCTTTACTCCATAAGTTAAGTGCTTCAAGATCTTTTCTAAGATATTTATTAACCATAATAAATTCTCCACTTAATACTCTTCTTTTATAAATCATACTATTAAATGCTTCAGCACCTTCATTATTTCCCATTATAGAAGCAGTACTAGCGGTAGGCATAACAGCCATTAGAAGACTATTTCTTAAACCATGTTCTTTGATATCCTTTTTAAGAGCATCCCAATTATACCTACCACTAGAAGGTGTAACTCCCCATAAATCAAATTGAAGTAATCCTTCAGATGTAGGACTTCCAACAAATGACGAATATGCTCCAATGTATTGAGGTGGTAGTTTTTGTTTTTCTTCATCAATCATTTTAAGTTTTTCAGCAACTTTATAGGGATCTTCAAATTCTTCTAAAGGAGTATAATTATTCATAAATTCGTTATTATAACTAGAAACATTATACCATTCTTTTCGTTTCTTAGCAATTTCCATAGAAGCTTCAAGTGCACCATGATAAATGGTTTCAAAAATTTCTTTGTTTAATTTTCTAGCTTCTTCACTATCAAAAGCCATTTTTAGTAATGCAAAAGTACATGCGAGTCCCTGAACTCCTATTCCGATAGGCCTGTGGCGGAAATTAGATGTTTTAGCTTTTTCAAGAGGATAATAATTAACATCAATAACTTTATTGAGATTTTTGGTTAATATTTTTGCAATTTTATGAAGTTCTTTATGATTGTATGTGCCATCATCAGAGATATATTTTGGCAGACAAATACTTGCTAAATTACAAACTCCTATCTCATCCTTATAATTTGTGTATAAATTTATTTCGTTACATTGTCCTGTTAATATTCCATTAAAAATACCTCGATTTTTTAAAGGTTCATTAAAACAGTATGTATCTTCATATTCTTCATTATCTTCAATTTTAGTAACTTGAATAAATCTATTAGTTTTATGATGAGGTTTCCTACAATCAGTAATATCTAATCTTTTTGGATTAAAACCTAACTCTTTCAAATGAATTAAACTTATAGCATCAATATTTAATCTGTATGTTTTTTTACATAAATAATCTTTTTTACCTCCTTTTCCATCTGGTAAGGAGGTAAATCTTTCATTATAACTTACACTGATAACAGAATTTACACCTAATGTTTGAAGCATATAAAATACATTTGTTAAAAACTCTTTCTCAATCGAAGATACCTGGATATTTTTTATTCCATTAAATTTAACTACACAACCATCACCATCTAAATATCCTTCTAACCATCGTAATTTAGTATTATTACAATAATTAATTGGCACAAAAAATTTATCTTCAATATCATGATGTAATGATAAAGTTAATCGTTTTTCTTTTTCATTTTCATTAGAATATTCATAATCAATATATTTTAGTAACTCTCTTTTACTATGATATAAATATATTATTGGTTGTTTTTCACCACTTTCGGCGCAACATTCTGTTTCTGAATTATAAATATTTTTAAAAAATTGATGTTTTTTACAGAAATCTGTATTATTCCACTTTGAATATTGACATTTTTGTTTTTGTTGAGTTTTACATTGATAATAAGTACCATCTGCACAAAAGAAACCATGGGTATATGGTGATTTCATTTTTAATGTTGAATTGTTTAATGTTGGTAAGTTATATCTAATAATTTTCATTTTAGGTTCTAAATCTTTTGCTTCAATTATTTTTACACGAGATTTATCAGCTGGACGACTACCTGTTTCAATATAAAATTTATGATATAAAGTACATTTAATAGACATCCCGTTATTAAAATAAATATTAATTAATTTTTGATTTTCACCAGTTTTTTTTACTATTGTTGAACTAAATTCTGTTCCATTCCAAACTTTAATATTTTTATCTTCTAAATCTATAATAGGATAATAGCCTTTATCAGTATAAATCATAGTTTCACTAGATACACAGAGATTAGATGATTTAATAACACCTAAGTTCTTTTGATTACTTTTATAATTTACAGCATCTTTATATGATATGTACGGAGTTCCTGTTTCAATTTGATTTTCAATAATTTTATACCAAATTTCTTGTGCTTTAATTTGTTTTCTAAATTTACCTTCATTTTCGTATTTAATATATAGTTTTTCAAATTCTTCACCATAAATTGTGCTCAATCCTCTACATTCATCTGGATCCATTAATGACCAGATTCCATTTTCTTGAACTCTTTTCATAAATAAATCTGATATCCATAAAGCTAGAAATAAATCTCTACATCTTTCTTCTTCATTACCATGATTCTTTCGTAAATCTAAAAATTGCATAATATCAGCATGGTGTGGTTCTATAAAGACCGCGATTGAACCCGGTCTTCTTCCAGAATTATGTACTAATCCAAAACTACCTACAACATAATTATGATTATCTTCAATATTAAGATCATATACATCACCTTCATAATACCTTTCATTTACTGAAATTATCCTTGACCATATTTTACCATTATGTGTAAAAGATTTTAAAAATTTTCCTTCTCCAATTTCTAATAAATTTGTTAACTCTTTAACTTTTGGTATTCTAATATAGTAAGAAATCTTTTTATTTGTAATAAATTCACCTGGTCTAATTTCGTGTGTTTTTCCTCTGTAATCCTTAATACATCCAGAACTTACAATTCCAATTTTTAATAATAAATAACGAATGCTATGTGCTAAATTATATGATGTTGTACAAAAAGATATTTCTCCAGTAATGCAACCATCTGTTTCAATAAGTCCTTTAATAAGTTGTTTAGTATAATATTTATTTAATTTCATAAATTTAGCATTAATATATTTTTCTTTATTAGAATCATATATATCTTCACGTTTTAAATTGAAATTATTATTATTAGACCATCTAATTTGAATACAATTCTTTTGTAAAGATTCCCAATAATGAATTTTATTTAATTCCAAAAATTCTTTTATAAAATTATATGTTTTAATTTTACCATCTTTATTTACTGTAATACCTGCTTCATTTTTTTTCTCTGTAATATGACCATCTCCCAACATAATTCCTACCATTCTATAATATTTTGCTAAATCTTCATTTATTGTTTGATCTGCATTGAGTAAATTAATTTCAGGATATGCAACTAAATCATCATCTTTTAAATCTTTAGCAGATATAAATTCACCATGAATAGTTTTTGCATCAAGTCGTCGTTTAATATCATTAAAATTTGTCATTTTCTTTTGTCCTCTTAATACATATAATTGATGTTCTTTAGTAACTGATATTGATTCAAATGATCTAGATGTTCTAATATCCAGAATATCTTTTTTTACATTATTAGTAATTATTTTATTAATTTTTTTAAATGTTCCATCAATAGTTACTACTTTATCTTCGGTTGTTACTTCACAAATTTGTTTTGGACCATTTTCAGTATAAATAATAGTTTCTGGAATAAAACATTGATCTATATGTCTTCCTATTGCATTAAACACTCTTAGCATAGGAATAATACCACTAGATCTTCCATTAGTTCCACGAACAATACTATTTTTGGAACGAATATCATGAATATTAATACCAATACCACCTGCATTTTTAGATATTATTGCACATTCTTTAGCAAGATCGTACATTCCTTCGACACTATCATGTACATCTAATAGAAAGCAACTAGATAAGGATGGTCTATTAGTCCCAGCATTATAAAGTGTAGGAGTGGCATGAGTAAAATATTGTTTAGACATATAATCATAAGTTTCAAGAGCATCTTTAAAATCCTCACCATGAATTCCTAATGAAACTCTCATAAATAGATGTTGAGGTCTTTCAACAATTTTTCCTTTAACTCTAATTAAATATGATTTCTCGAGTGTTTTGAATCCAAAATAATCAAAATCATAATCCCTATCATATTTAATATATGAATTCAGTTTATCTTTATGATTCATAACAGTTCTATATAAATCTTCACTAACTAGTGGATTTTTTTCTCCATGAATATCTTTATTATTGTATAAAATATAAATTGTTTCAGAAAATGAAGGAGACGTACTTTTATGATGATTAGAAATAATAATTCTTGAAGCCAAAATACCATAATCACTATGATCGATAATCATAGAAGAACATAATTGGGCTGCTAATTCATCTAATTCTGTGGTTCTAATTTCATCATAAATTCGAGTAATAACCTGTTGAGTAATAGTATCAGCAGAAATTTGAAGATCTTTTGATAAAAGCTCAATTCTGCTTAAAATTTTGTCAAAAGATAATTTTTCAAACGTACCATCTCGTTTAATTACCTTCATTTTGTTCCCTAAAATATATAAATGTTATATTTTTAAATATAAATATTTTTATCAAATTTTAAAAAATATTTAAACTAATTTTACAATAAAAATAATGCTTTTATCAATCAAAATAAATTTCTATAAAAAATAATATAATTTAATAAAATATAGTCGAAACTAAAATTTATTTATTATCAAAATAATTATCTTTTCTAATAAATTTTTCTGGATTATCAGAAAATAATCCGTCAACACCACATCTTAAACAATAATTAAATAAGTTTTTGGTATTACATGTATATACAAAAATCTGAATATTATGATTTTTTTTTATGTATGATATTAATTCAGGAGTTATCTGAAATTTATATAATATTAAATGTGTTAATCTATAAGTTATAATTTTACTTCTAAAAAAATCTTTTTCTAAATTTGCAGTAGTATATGCTTTTTTAAGTTTTAATTTAGTATCTATTTCAAAATTATTAAGATCAATTAAATGAAATATGTTGAATGAAGCAAATATACATCTATCAATACATTTATATTGATAACAAATATTTAATACTTTACTTACTAAATTACTTTTAGGCCGAGGATCTTTTAAATCAATAATATAAGTTATATTTTTTGGTAATTCTTTAAAAACTGTTTCTAAAAGTAATTCATTGTTATATTGAGAATCAGAAATTAAATAATCTGTGTTATTTTTTATAACATCATGTTGTAAAATAACTCTATTATCTAAAGTAATTGTTACATCAATTTCTATATATTTAATACCATCATTTATAGCTTGTTTTAATGATCGTAAACTATTTTCAGGATATTTTTTACTAGAACCACGATGTGCTATTATTGTAAATGATTCATCTAATTGTGATTTATTTTGAAAATTACCCATTTTGTATACATTTTATATAGTATATTATTAAATTTTTATATAAATCTATAATTTAACAAATAAAAAAAAATATATTTAATTACACAAGAAATCTTTATTTTTTATTTTTTGTTGCAGAATCTAAATAAACTCTATCACGTTTATTATTCTTATTAATTTCTGTATTAATATAGTCATTTTTATTTTTGTTAAAATTAATAATCATATTGTTAATATCTTCTGTTAAAATTGATTCTTGTTGTGGATTCATTGAATCCATCATACAATCCATAATATTATATCTTTCAATAGGTATTTTCTTTCTATTATTAATTAACTCATTAATAATATTATCAGTTTCTGTAATATAATTCATTATTATAAGTTATTTATTGAGTTAAATACGGATAAAAAAATATATTTTTATTAAATTCAATTTTTCTTTTTTGATATACAATTTATAAATTATTATATTACATTTTTTTTAAAAGCAAATGTATCTAATAAAATAAATTGATCTTGAAATTTAAGTTTAGCTTTATTTGTTTCAATAATAGTTTTGGCTCTTTTTTTTGATAAAACTTCAGTATTATATAATTCGGGATTTTGTCTATATTCTAGAATTTTATCCCAAACTATTTTAGCTTTATCAATATTTTCATGAAAGAAATTATCATCTCTATAAATTCGTTTACAAGAATATTCTTTAAGATACCAATATTTTATAGTATATACTTTATCAAACATTAATTCTTCAGTATCTTTTTTCCATTTAATTAATTGTGTTAAATCATATCGAATAGGACTATATATATAATTTTTATGTCCATTATTGATATATTCGAATATAATACCTTTTTCCATCATTTCTCTTGTAAATTTATTAGATTCATCAGAATCTGCTAAAAATTCAAATTCATTTTTATATTCTTTAAAATCACACTCAAGATAATCACATTCATATAAATCTACAACACTTAATTGTCCTTGAATTTGTAAATAATACTGTTCAGGACAACTACCATCAATTTTCCTTCTAAATGGACATTTTATTTCTATCATTATACCATTTTCTGAAATCGAATCTGGTGATGCTCCAAAGAATTCATATAAAGGATGCTTTATTAAACCAAAATCATAACATTCAACATTATTTCTTTGACTATATATATTATTTGCTACTTGTTCATACATTACTCCCCAATTAATTGCTGGAACATCAATATTAATATTATTTGCATTAGGATCATTATTAAAAGGTGCTGTTTTTTTTATAATTATATCTCTTTGAGAACCAAATTTTCCTACACCTAAAATTTGTCCTAAATCAGAGGCAGTTATTAATGAATATCTTTCTGCATACCATTCAGGTGTTCGTTGTACAAATTGTTTAACTTCGAATAATTTTACTAATTGTTTTCTATATTCGTTTAATTTATTATTTCTATTTACTACCATATTATAACTAATATTAGCTGGAATTGATAATTTAGCATTTTCATAAACTTTAGAGAATAATTGAGTATTTTTAAAACCTAATTTAGAATAATTTGTTAATAATAAATCTAACAAAATATTTATCATTTTCTAATTATATTTAAAAAATTATTTTTAAATAATATATTATTATTTTTAACTATTATCTTAATATTTTCAATTTTTTTTTCAAATTTTCTTTTTACTTTTTTAATTTAGGATTTCTTATCTTTTCTCTTTTTATTTACTTTTATATTAAACTTATTTTCTTTAAATATCTTTTTTATTTAAGTATATAACGTGGAATATCTCTAATTAAAGATAATCTAGGAAAAAATTGTGAATTATTAGTAATATTTAATAGACCTATAATTTTAATATTTTTCTAATTTATTATAGAGGTTTAATTATTATTTAATAGTACTATTAAATACCTTTCGTTATTATATATTGATAGGCCTTTTGGTTCCTCTCCCTCCTATTTATTAAAAGGTATTAATTATCTATTTAATAGGATATTAGTTTTAAGTAATTTTGTAAATATTTTATTAATAGGAAATATAAAAGAATAGTATATAAATATTATATTATATAAAGTAAAATATAAATATAAAAGTATATAATAAATTATAAGAATAAATATAGTAAGATTTATAATTTAAAAACAAAAAAAAAGAAAATAAAAAAATATGACAAATATACACAAGAGATACAACAAAAAAATAAAAAAATAAAATTTATGAAAATATATTTTAAAAAATAAAATTTAAAAAATATTTTGTATCTCTTGTGTATATTTGTCAATATATATATTATTAATAAATTTGATATTAATATTCTTTATTAATATAATTATAATAGGTTGTAATAGACAATATACAAATTTAATTAAATAATGACAAAAAAACTTAAAAATAAAAATTACTTAAAGATAATAAACAAATATAATTTAAAAATGAGTAATTTAAAATATATTTGTAAAAGATGTGGTTATGAAACCAATTTTAAAAATAATTTAAAAAATCATTTGAATAGTAAGAAAGAGTGTAAAGCTAAATTAGAGGATATAAAAAGAGACTTTTTATTAGAGGAACTCTATATAAAAAAAGAAAAAAAATTTATATGTAAAAAATGTAATAAAGAATTATCATCTAGACAAAGTAAATGGACACATGAAAAAAATTGTAAAACTGGAATATTAGATAAAATTAAAAATATAGAAAAAATAACTGATAAAGATTTACGTATTATGGTAGTAAAATTATCAGAAGAATTAGAAATAATGAAAGAAGAAAAAAGACAACAAAATATTACTATTCAAAATAACACAACAAATAATATAACAAATGATAATAGTGTTAATAATATAAATATTATATTAGATAATTTAAGACCATTTGGTAAAGAAAATTATGATTATGTTGATAGTGAAGCTATTAAGAAAATAATTAAACCTGCTAGAAATCTTCTATATAAATTTATTAAGATGATACACTTTAATATAAATCATCCTGAAAATTGGAATTATTTTATCAGTAATATGAGAGGTAATAAAGCGAATATTTACAATGGTAAGAAATTTGTAGTAGATGATAAAGTAGAAAGTTTAATAAAATTAATAGAATCAAAAAAAGAATTTTTAGAAATATTTATAACAGAATTAGAAGATTTAGTAGATATGGAAAAAGAATCGGCTTTAGATTTTTTAAGCTATTTTAATCAAAAGGATTTTGAATGCGATACAGAAAGAGTAATGAAAGAAGTTGAAGAGGTAGCTTATAATAGTAGAAGTAAATTAGAAATTGTAAAAAATGAGATGGATAAGAGAGTTAAAGAAAAAGATAAAATAGCACTAGGGGTGGTTGAGTGATGTCCATTATATGAGGTTATAATATTTATTTTTCCAAGATTTAAAGGTGTATATCTTTAATCAATTGTACACATTCTTTAATACCATCATTATCGGTAAAAGGAGTTTCACATATTACTATAATATTATTATCAATAGCAAATTTAGCCCATTTCAATAAAATATCATAATGAATAAAACCATCTTTATCATTTAAATTTTGATGTCTATCAACATGTGAACCACATTCAACTTTAGAATTATTAAGATGTATAACATCAACAAATTTCAATCCGAGATGTTTCTTGATATAATTCAAGTAGTTATCAGTTTTATTATTAATATCATGATTTGCGGCCCAAATATGTGCTGTATCAATAGTAACAGATAAATATTTTTTTTCTTCATTAGAAAAGCTATTAAACATATTACAGAATTCCTCAACAGAGCCATATAATTCAGTACCACTAGCTGCTGAAGTTTCTATTGATAACTTAATATTGAATTTATTATCTTTAATGAATTTAGTAATATATTTAATAGACGTAATAAAGTTATTATTAGCAGTATTTTTATCTAATTTAACAGCTTTACCACAATGCAATACTCCACAAACAGCTCCTATAGAGTTAGCTAATTCTAACTCTTTTTTCAATGTAGTAATAGTCCAATCATTAGGTTTAAATTCCTTAGATAAATTTAGAATATACTTAAAATGAATGACCAACTTAAAATCATTTTCTTGAATTAATTGTTTAATTTCTGTGATTTCATCATCAGTAAATTTAGATAAAGCAACACTTTGAGGAGATCCTACAAAAACTTGTGCTGTAAATAATCTATTTTCGATAGATTTTTTAATAACACCAATTATACCAATTTTAGATACAGATAAATGACGGCCAATATATAATTTATTCATATTTATAATAAATTATAAATATTTAAATAATATCAAATTTTAGACTCTTGGAGATTTGGCACTACGTGCGAACATAGTTCCAAATGCCGGTTTTAAAAAATAATTTTATACTTAAAGAACAAAAACTATATAAAGCTAAAAAATATATTATATTCATAAGGTATGGATTCTAATATTATAAGGAACCATAGTTATCTTAATCCTTAACAGGGGGCTATCTGTTTATGTTCTAAACAAGTATTAATATAGTCATAAGATAACTATTAAAGTTTATAAATTATACCTTATTGTAATTTATAAACAAAATAATATAGTTGTGATACTTCTTAAGAATGATAAGCAACTATGGTGTGAAAATCACTATTAGATACCTAGAAATTTAGAATACCAATTCGGCATTTGGAACTATGTTCGCACGTAGTGCCAAATCTCGAAGGGTCTAATTATAAATAATATATATTATTATCTTTAAGAATTTGAACAACTCTTTTATATCTATCTTCTTTAGTAAAGATTAAATTATTTTTACCATTTTTTAATGAATCTTTGTAATCAGAATATTTTAACTGATATTTTTTTTCAATAGAACTATCTTTATGGAATGTTTCAGGATATATTTGAAGTCTATTAATATTATATTTTGCTAAATAGTTTGATATTAAAATATCATCAGAATACTTACAATTTTTATTAGTTAAAACTATATTTATATAATCTATAAAATCTTCTTTAAAAATACTCCTATGATATGCTATAGAACCATATCCTTCTAAAATATCAACACATTGTTCTTCCGAATTATATAAAATATTATATTCATCATCAAAATTAAATCCAACAAAACCATAAACTGTAGTTTTATCATAATTATAATCTGCAATATGTGTTTTAATAATATTTAAATGTTCCTCTTCATAAAAAATATCATCATCAAAAGTAATTATCCATAGATCATCATTAATGTTAATATTTTTTAATATTGGTATTATTTTTGTTAATGGACCATAATCCTCACAACGTAATAAATTAATATCAGGAAATAAATTATAAATACAAGGTGGAACAATATAAAGTTCATTTTTAATTGACTCAAAATTAGGTATATTTATATAAATATTATTGAGTTTGTATTTTTGATTAATTAATGATTTAATTACATTTGCAATTAAAGATATTCTTGAAGGTGTTGTTGTTAATGACCCAATAAATTTTAATATTTTTAATTCTTTATTTTGTGAAAATTTTGGTATATTAATAATTTTATTTTGTTGTATACCTTTATTATACTCTTTTGTAATAATTTTTAGAATAATATCTTTATTAATTATATTATTGTTTGCATTTAATAAATTATTAAAAATTTGTTCTCCTTTCAAAATTAATTCGTGATCATCATGACATCCTTTAGCTATTAATTCTGATACGGTAATATTATATTTTTTTAGATTATTATAATTTATTGTATTATGTCCATGATTAAAAACTATAATAGAATAATAACTTAATCTTTCAACAGATATAGTAAATTTATTACTAATTCCTATTTCTTCACAAGAATTAATTAAATCATCATAATTATTTTTTAATATAAATTCTTTTTTACAAGCAAATGTAGCATTTCTAATACAATTAGGAATTGATGATTGTAAATATGATATAGTTTTATCTAAATTATTATATACATACATCATATTACAAGATGCTATTAAATTATTACTTTTACTTAATCTAGTTACTGCATCTTGAATATAAAATGGTCCATAATAATCATCATCATCCATACATATTATAATATCTCCTTTTGCTAAACTATTTAATTTATTTCTTTTTTTTCCTAGAATCATTTTAGGAGTTTGATATATATATATAATCCTATCATCTTTTTTAAATAATTCTAAATCATCATAAATAATATCACTGTCATCTAAAATTATTAATTCTAATAAATTTTTAGGATATATTTGAAATTGAAATCTTTCGATTAATGATGGTAAAAAATAATGTCTATTATATGTAGGACAAACAATACTAACAAATAAATTATTATCCATTTTACAGATAAAATAATATTATTTATAAATTTTTATAACTTATTATTAAATCACTTTTAATTATATCTGTATATATATTACACCTGTTTTGAAATAAATGACACCACTCTAAATGACCAAAGATGTAATGATAGGTGCAAAAATTATATTTATAGACAAGTAATATTAGTACTTACATTATAAATTTTTTGAATATTTATTAGTTAATAGAATATTTTAATTTGTAAACTTAAGGTATTTTCTTTCATTATTAAATATAAAATTATAAAAGACCACATAAATAATGCAAAATCATTTAATGTATGAGTATTTGGTAATATATAAAACATTTTTTTATATATAAAACGACTAATTAAAGTAAATAAAAAAGCCACTAAAGAAACATTAATATTATGAGTTAAAAAATATGGAAAAAATATTGATGACCATAATAAAATACAATCAGCATTAAATCCTGTTCTTAAGGGTCTAGATTTCATTTTAGCTGTAATACTTAAAATTAGTCTTCTTAAAACAATAATAAAAATAGAAAATATTAATATTTCTAAAATATAATATCTTTTTATTTCTAAAATATCATTCATTTTATTTATAACTAATATAATAAATTTTATTTATAGATTTTTAGAGAATAATACGTATTATTTTTATGATAGTTTCATATAAAAAAATTTGATATATATTATAAAAATTATTATAATATATATTCACGAAATAAAATTTAAATAATGGAATTTATTTATGATTATTGGTTTACAAATCCACATATATG
>JACCDX010937949.1_pt1 | contig 27954 bp, 21 predicted proteins | sample 7449681 | NCBI WGS metagenome assembly JACCDX01 (sample SAMN15323450, study PRJNA562643) | freshwater metagenome | isolation source: river surface water | place: USA:Blue River Watershed | collected 2017-08-18
AAAATGGCCATGCGTTTGCCCACGCTCTCACGCGTCACGTCTTTGAAGATGCGTGCGCCTTTGGCATCGAGCGTCAGGTGCACGGCTGCTTCTTGGTTTTGGGTGTCAAAGCCAGGTTGTGCATCGGTGAGGTTCTCGCCAGTCAAGATGACTTGCTTTTTCACAATCACGGCTTGACCGTTGCGGTCCATGAAGCGCTCGGTGCCAAACGGCACGGGGCCGTTGCCAAACTCGGCACTGCGGGCTTCGGCGCTGTCATCCACCATGCGGATTTCCAGCGTAGCGGTGCGACCCAAAATGTCTTTGGCCTTGGCCGTGTCTTGCACACCTGGCAGTTGCACCACGATGCGGTCTGTGCCTTGCTGTTGAATCACAGGTTCGGCCACACCCAACTCGTTGATACGGTTGTGCAAGGTCGTGATGTTTTGCTTGATGGCTTGCTCTTGCACACGCTTGGCGGCCACAGGGTTAATCACCGCCGTGAGCTTGAAGTCAGCGCCATCGGGGGCGCTGCTGGTTTGCAAATCCAAGAACTGGTCTTGAATCACGCGTTGTGCAGCTTCGAGGGTTTCCATGTCGCGGAAACGAATCTCGATGGTTTGGTTGTTACGGCTGATGCCGCTGTGGCGCACGTTCTTTTCGCGCAAGCCGGTGCGGATGTCACCCGCCAACGACTCGGCCTTTTTGGTGAGGGCCGCAGGCATGTCGACTTGCAACATGAAGTGCACGCCACCGCGCAAGTCCAAACCCAAATACATGGGGGCTGCGTTGAGCGAAGTCAGCCACGCGGGTGAGCGGGCCAACAAATTGAGTGCCACCACATACGACGCATCGTTGGCATCGGGCACCAAGGCTTGTTGGATGGCGTCCTTGGCTTTGAGTTGTTTGTCGGTGCTGTCAAAGCGCACTTTGAGCGAACCGTTGTCCAGCGCCACCGCATCGGGGGTGAGGCTGGCAGCTGCCAACGCAGCCTGCACACGTTCTTGCACTGCGAGGTCCACTTTGACCGATGACTTCGCCGCTGACACCTGCACCGCAGGCGCTTCGCCAAAAAAGTTAGGCAGCGTGTAAATGCTGCCGACAACCAAAGCGATCACGATGATCGCGTACTTCCAAAGGGGGTAACGGTTCATGATCGCTTCGTCGTCTCGTGGCTAAAAATTACAGAGTGCCTTTAGGGAGCACTTGCACCACGGCTTGGCGCTGCAATTGCACTTCCACGCCTGCTGCGATCTCAACACTCACAGTGCCTTCGGCCAACTTGGTCACCTTGCCGAGCAAGCCGCCGGCTGTGGCGATTTCGTCGCCTTTGGCGAGGGCGTCGATCATGGCTTTGTGTTCTTTTTGACGCTTCATTTGTGGGCGAATCATCACGAAATACAAGACCACAAACATCAACACCAAGGGCAACATGCCTTGCAAAGAAGACATCAGGTCACCACCAGCAGCTGCGGCAGGTGCGGTTTGGGCAAAAGCAGAAGAAATCAACACGGTCAAACTCCAATTTGAGGGACTGCTGCTGGGTGCAAAAACGCCCCAGCAGACCAACCGCGGATTGTATGCGGCTGGCTCAGTGCCTCAGTTGGGGGCAGACCACTGTGCTTTCAAGCTGTGCCACTTGTCACGCGCCGCCGCCAAATTGCGAGCTTTGACGTGGCCAAAGCCTTTGATTTGTTCAGGTATTCGCGCCATCTCGACAGCCAGGGCATGGTTGCTGGCGTTGAGCTCGCCCAGCATGGTGTCAACGCTGCTTTGGTATTGCGCAATCAGCGCACGCTCGGTGCGCCGTTCTTCGGTGTAACCAAACACATCCAAAGCAGTGCCGCGCAACCACTTGAAGTGCTTGAGCACTTTGAAGCCCGTCAGCATGAGTGGCCCAAACTTTTGTTTTTGCAACTCGCCTTTGGCATTGGTCTTGGCGATCAATGGCGGCGCCAAGTGGTAGTTGAGGGTGTAGTCGCCTTCAAACATGCCATTGATTTTTTGCAAGAAGGCTGGGTCTGTGTGTAAACGGGCCACTTCGTACTCATCTTTGTAGGCCATGAGCTTGAACAAATTGCGCGCCACGGCTTCGGTCAACGTGGTTTTGTGTAACGCGCCTTCGGCTTCGCGCACACGCGCCACCACGGCACGGTAGCGGTTGGCATAGGCTGCGCTTTGATAGCGGATGAGAAAGTCCACACGCTTGTCGATGAGCGCATCCAAACCTTCAGGCTTGTGGAACTGCACCACTTGCGCGGGGGCCAACAAAGACTGCACCGCGTCCCAATGCACAGCACAGTGGCGGCCCCATTCAAACGCAGCTTTGTTTTGTGCCACGGCCATGTCGTTGAGCTCCATTGCACGCATCAACGCATCTAAGCCCAGCGGCACCCAACCCTTTTGCCATGCATAACCCAAGATCATGGGGTTCACAAAAATGCTGTCGCCCAGCACTTGCGTGGCCACGCGGTCGGCATCAAACGCGCTGACACTTTCTACGCCCACGGTGTGGGCAATGGTGGCCACACATGCTTCGCCTGGGTTTTGCCAGTTGCCATTGCGTACAAACGCGGCCGTGGGTGCGCTGTGCGCATTCAGGGCCACATGGGTACGGTCTGCACGCATGCGCTGCAGGGTTTCTTTGCCTGCCACCACGATGGGGTCACAGCCAATGACAAGGTCTGCCGCCGCTGTGCCCACGCGCGTGGTGCGTATGTCGTCTTGGTGGTTGGCAATGAGCACATGGCTCCATGTGGCCCCGCCTTTTTGTGCAAGGCCCGCCGCGTCTTGGGTGACGATGCCTTTGCCCTCGATGTGCGCCGCCATGCCCAACAGCTGGCCAATGGTGATGACGCCTGTGCCGCCCACACCCGCCACCACGATGCCCCAGGCTTGGGTGGTGTCGGGCAAGGTGGGTTCTGGCAATTCAAGCACGGGCAATTCAATGCGCGAGACACCCTTGGCTTTTTTCTTCAGCTGGCCGCCTTCCACCGTGACAAAGCTGGGGCAAAAGCCTTTGACACAACTGAGGTCTTTGTTGCAAGTGCTCTGGTTGATGGTGCGCTTGCGGCCAAATTCGGTCTCAAGTGGCTCCACGCTCATGCAATTGCTTTGCACACCGCAGTCACCGCAGCCTTCACACACCAATTCGTTGATGAACACGCGCGTGGCTGGGTCGGCCATGGTGCCGCGTTTGCGACGGCGGCGTTTTTCGGTGGCACAGGTCTGGTCATAAATGATGACCGTGCAACCTAAGATGCCCCGCATCTCGCGCTGGATACGGTCTAGCTCGTCGCGGTGGAACACCGCCACGCCGTCAACCAAGCCAGCGCCTTCGTATTTCTCGGGTTCGTCCGTCACCACCGTGATGCGTTGTGCGCCTTCGGCTTTCATGCTTTGGGCAATTTGCAGAACCGAATGTCCTTCAGGTCTTTCACCCACGCGCTGCCCACCCGTCATCGCCACCGCATCGTTGTAGAGCAGCTTGTAGGTGATGTTCACACCTGCCGCAATGCTTTGGCGAATGGCCAAAATGCCGCTGTGAAAGTAAGTGCCGTCGCCCAGGTTGGCGAAGATGTGTTGGTCATTCACAAACGGTTGTTGGCCTACCCACGGCACGCCCTCGCCACCCATTTGCGTGAAACCATGTGTGTCTCGGTCCATCCACAACACCATGAAGTGACAACCAATGCCCGCCATCGCCCGCGAACCTTCTGGCACTTTGGTGGAGGTGTTGTGTGGGCAACCCGAACAGAACCAAGGCATGCGGTCGGCCTTGAGCGTGATGGTTTGCATCTGCGCTTCTTTGGCACTGATGATGGCCAACTGCGCGTTGATGCGTGCGGTGGTGTCTGCATCCACGCCGAGTTTGAGCACGCGTTGCGCAATGGCTTTGGCAATGAGTGCAGGGTTGAGATCGGCATTGGCACGCAGCAAAGTATTGGCGCTGGGGTTGGGCATGGACCACTCACCACCGCTGAAGTCGCCTTCAATTTCATTGAACTTGCCCAGCACATTGGGCCGCACATCGGCACGCCAGTTGTAAAGCTCTTCTTTGAGTTGGTACTCAATGACTTGACGCTTTTCTTCAATCACCAAAATTTCTTGCAAGCCCGTGGCGAACTCACGCGTGAGCTGCGCATCCAACGGCCACACCACCGCCACCTTGTGCAAGCGAATGCCAAGGCGACGGCACGTGGCATCGTCCAGCCCCAAGTCGAGCAGTGCTTGGCGTGTGTCGTTGAAAGCTTTGCCGCTGGCAATCAAACCCAGTCGATCGTTCGGGCCTTCAATGACGTTGTGGTTCAAACGGTTGGCGCGCACATAGGCCAACGCGGCGTACCACTTGTAGTCAAACAAACGTGCTTCTTGTTCCAGCGCAGTGTCGGGCCAACGGATGTGCAGGCCGCCTGCCGGCATTTCAAATTCAGGAATGACAATGTGCACGCGATGTGGATCAATCACAGCGGTGGCACTGGACTCCACGATTTCTTGAATCGTCTTCATGCCAGACCACACGCCGCTGAAGCGGCTCATGGCAATGGCGTGCAAACCCAAATCCAAAATTTCTTGCACATTGCTGGGAAAGAACACGGGCGTGCCACAGGCTTTGAAAATGTGGTCACTTTGGTGGGCGGCGGTCGAGCTCTTGGCTACGTGGTCATCCCCCGCCACTGCCAGCACGCCACCCCACGGGGTGGTGCCAGCCATGTTGGCGTGTTTGAACACATCTGAGCATCTATCAACGCCTGGGCCTTTGCCATACCAAATGCCAAACACACCATCAAACTTGTTGCTGCCCGCAGGCGCAAAGCCCAGCTGCTGCGTACCCCACAGCGCAGTAGCGGCCAGCTCCTCGTTCACGCCTGGCTGGAAAACAATGTTTTGCGCTTCTAGATAAGGCTTGGCTTTCCACAACGATTGGTCATAGGTGCCCAGCGGTGAACCACGATAACCGCTGATGAAGCCCGCCGTGTTTTTACCTTGCAACGCATCGCGTTGGCGCTGCAACATAGGCAGTTTGACCAAGGCTTGTACACCACTCATGAAGGCGCGGCCCACATCGAGGCTGTATTTGTCGTCCAACGTCACGGTGTCAAGTGCGCGGCGAATGTGCTCGGGCAGGGGGGCGTTCATGGCTAGCTCCAATCAATGACGTGCGTTGTCAAAGTTTAGAGCGAGATCTGAAAACCCACACGCCTTAGGTGACACCTAAGGCTCATGGTCTACCCGCAATCAATGCACCAAAGGTGGGGCACTGGGGGGCGCTGCGCTTAAGCCTGCATCATCTGCCGTAGCCAAGCCAACGCCCCACTGGGCGGCGGCTTGCAGCTTGTCGAGCAAAGCCAACATGACCTGTAGCACGGATGGATTCATTTGCACTTGCAAGGACTGGCCTGATTCCAAATCAAACTTGAGTGTCACCACATCGCCAGTTTGGTTAAGCATCAGGCCCGTCACCAACAAAGGCGTTTCACCCATGGGCTTTTCTTTGGCAGCTTGGAACGTTTCATGGAAATTAAGCTGCTGAGCCACTGCCTCTAACTGAAACGATTGCATGACTTGCGCCACTTGTGGTGGATGCACCTGCGCCAAAGCCTGGGCTGTCAGTTGCTGCACGCCTTCCAACAAACCTTTGAGGACATAGCGTGTGAGCCAAAAGCTGTACTCTTGGTCCTCGTTGGTGTTGAAGCGAAACACCACACGGTCTTGCTGACACACCCACTCGCCATTGAACTGTTTGATACTCATCGCGTCACTTGGGCCATAGCACCCACAAGCGCAAACCTTGTTTCATGCGGCCTGCGTATTCACCCGCCTCTGCGCCCGTGCCTGCAAAGTAGTCGGCACGGACGGCACCCACGATGGCGCTGCCCGTGTCTTGCGCAAAGACCAACCGCTGCAAGCTGCCATTGGGGCCAGCACTGGCCAGCCACACAGGTGTGCCATAAGGAATGGAATCTTTATCGACCGCTATAGAGCGACCAGCGGTGAGTGGCACACCTTGTGCACCACGCGGGCCAAGGTCTGCATCGGCAGCGCTGCGTGTCTCTTCACGGAAGAACACATAGCGTGGGTTGCTCCACAACATCTCTTGTACCAAACGCGGGTTGCTTTGCTGGGTGCTCACCATCCACGCTTTGATGCCTTGCCAAGAGGCATCTTTGATCAAACCACGGTCAAGCAACCAGCGGCCCACGCTTTGATAAGGCTGCTCATTCGAGCCCGCAAATGCCAAGCGCACCACGCGCGTACTGCCATCGGGGTTGGCGATGCGCACACGACCTGAACCTTGGATGTGCAGCACCAACGCATCAATGGGATCCGCCAGCCATGCAACCTCACGGCCACGCAGTGCGTCACGGGCTTGAGGGTTGGTGTCAATCTCTTGGCGGCTGAACCACGGACGCCCTGTCCGACGTGCCTCAGCCAAGCCATCGGGCGGAGCATACAAAGGCACTTCAAAGCCTGTGCGCATTTGCGCCGAAGCATCAAACATGGGCTCGTAATAGCTGGTGAGCAAACCATCCACGGCACCATCCAATGCCTCGACACGGTAGGGCTGCAGGTGGCCCATCATCCACAAGCGGCGATCATCGTCACTGCCCAGCATGAGTTGACGTACATCGCGGCACAGTGGCGCAAACAAAGGGCCTGGACGCTCGCAGTTTTGCAGCCACGCATTCCAAGCGTCTTGCAGTTGATCAGCTTGCCAACCTGGCACATCGCTCCACGATACAGCCACCCAGCGGCTGCGGTAACTTTGTTGAGGGCTGGGGGTGCCAGGCGTACCAGCCAAACTGCCACTGGCACGTGGTGCATCAGCAGGTGTGCGCGCTGCTGGATAAGGGCGGCCATAGTCGTTGACAGGTGCGTGACGAATCGAGCCGCAACCCACCAAGGTGGTGGCCAACGCGATCGCAACCAACGCCTGAATCCAACGCGCCTGCATCTGCCTCATTCGCCACGCAGCAAGTTAGCCAACTCCACGGCTGACTTCACATTCATTTTGTCGAACACACGGGCGCGGTGCACTTCAACCGTGCGCACACTGATGTCGAGTTGGTCTGCAATGAGTTTGTTGGGCAAGCCTTCAACCACCAAATGCATGACATCGCGCTCGCGATCCGTGAGGTCCGCCAAGTTGTGTTGCAGGCTTTGCTTGGTACGCAGGGTTTGCAGGGTTTGTGCAGAACGTGCCAAGGCTTGCTCGATGCGGTCCACCAACGCGTTGTCTGAGAAAGGTTTTTCACAGAAATCAAATGCGCCGCGTTTGACAGCATCAACGGCGGTGGGCACATCGGCATGGCCCGTGAGAAAAATCACCGGCAAAACGTCAAGCAAGCGGCGCTCAATGAGCTGCTCAAAAAGAGCCAAGCCGCTCATGCCTGGCATGCGCACATCGAGCAACAAACAACCAGGTTGCGTGGGATGCCAGGCATGTCGGGCGTCATCCAAAAACTCAGCAAAGGCATCCGCACTCTCAAATGATTGACTGGGCAAACGACGGGAACGCAGCAGCCACGCCAGCGCCTCGCGTACGCCCGCGTCGTCATCAACAATGAATACCAATGCGTCTTCTGTGGGTTGCATGTGTCTGACCTTTGATCACGATTGTGGCAGGGTAAAACTAAACACCGTGCCACGTGGGGCATTGGCGCGATGACTTAAAAAGCCCCCATGCTGTTCGACCACGGTGCGACATAGGCTCAACCCGAGGCCCATGCCTTCTTGTTTGGTGGTGAAAAACGGGGTGAAGAGTTTTTCGGCCACTTCTTGTGCAATGCCATGGCCCACATCGGCCACAGAGAACTCAAGCCATCGATTGCTGCCATTTGCATCTGCGGGTTGCACGCTGAGGGTGAGGACTTTGGATGCCGTGTCTTCCGCCATGGCTTGCATGCCGTTACGCGCCAAGTTCAAAAGCACCTGCTCAACCATGGTGCGGTCACACAAAACAGCTGGCAAGTCAGGGGCGCAATTGACCACCACACGCACCCCCAGTTTGCGCGCTTGCAAGCTCACCAAGGGCATCACATCGTCAAGCAAAGCGCGTGGCGTGACGGCTTCGCGAGCCTGGTCGCGACGTCGCACAAAGTCGTGCACGCTTTTGATCACCTTGCCCGCACGCTCAGCCTGTTGCCCAATGCGCTGGATGGCGCTGCTGAGGTTGTCGGCCAATTGCGGGTCTGTCACGGCGGCATCTTTGAGCAGGTTCATGCTGCCCGTAGCGTAACTGGAAATCGCGGCCAGGGGTTGGTTTAGCTCGTGGCTCAAAAGCGAAGCCATCTCACCCACGGTGGCCAGACGTGCCGTAGCCTGCAGGCGCTCTTGGCTGGCACGCGAGACCTCTTCGACACGACGTTGTTCGCTGATGTCCAGCACCGCGCCCATCCAACCTGTTTGCTCGCCCAACGCATTGATGAGCGGGGCTTCAAAAATCATCACGGCAAAACGCTCGCCGTTTTTGCGCATGAACACCGATTCCGCGCCTTCACGCGGTGGCGCATTGCCAGCTAAACGCAAGGCTTGGCGCTGGCCATATTCATCCACCATTTCAGGCGGCCAGTACGGGGCAGGAATACTTTTGCCAATCAGTTCATGCGCTTCGAAACCCACCATTTCACAAAACGCGGGGTTCACATAGGTGATGCGGCCTTGCTTGTCGCGTGCACGTAAGCCTGTGACAAGTGAGTCCTCCATGGCTTTGCGAAAAGCCAAGGCATCCGCCAAGTCCAGTTCCACACGTTGGCGTCGACGCATGTCGCGCGCCAGCATGACGAGCACCGTCACCAACGCCAACGCCATGGCGGTGACCAAAGCAGTCAGCACATTGGGAAACAAATCTGGTGCGCCGCGCCAACTGTCCATGCGCAGCACCATGGTGTGCCCAGGTAAGTCAATCAATTGTTTAGCGATAAACACGCGCGAGCCTCGACGTGCCGTGCCGTGCATGGCCAATCGCGTCCCGTCCGATTCAGTGAACGACACCTCTTGGCTGCGTGTGAGTTGCGGGCCCACCATGTTGACCAAAATTTCATTCAAGGAGTAGGTGGCGACGGTATAGCCTGTCAACTCACCTTCGGTGATGACGGGCAAACACAGGTCCATGATTTCTAAACCGAGGCCATCGGCTTGCGGCACATAGGCACTTGCACCATAACCAGCACCACTTTGACGACGCGCGACACCGCAGGCTTGCACCACCTCAGGCTGATTCGCATCACGCCCAAAACGCTGAAATACGGGGGCGCGAAACGGCGTGTCCACACTTTTGATCACGCGCAGATCGGCGCCCCTCAGCTCAAGACGCAACCACTCACGATGCTCACGCAACAAGGCAAGTGCGTCTTGTTCCCACGGCGCGGTACTGCGATCCGCGTATTGGAGTGCTTGCAAACTTTGCACATTGCGCGTGAGTGCTGTGCGGATATCCGTCACAGCATCTGATGCATCGCGCTCTAAACGGTTCTGCACTTGGCCTACCTCATAGCGCCCAGCCAGCCAGACCAACGTGCTGAGCATGGTCAACACCAGCGCAACCAAGAGGCCCCACAACACCCATCGGCGAACTTGTGGCACAGGCGTGAACAGCATCAGTCGACCTTGGTGACGCGGGGGTCAGACCATGTGCCATCAACATGGAACTCACTCGTGCCAGCGCGTATGAGTGGCTTGGCCAAAATGGACTGCGCCAAATAACTGGTCAGCCCAATCAATGGATTGATCGTGGCCACATACAAAGAGGCCGTGCCTGCATTGATTTCAGGCACCACCACCACTTTGAGGTCTTGGGTTTCGCGCACGATGTCCGCACGCCCTTCAATCAAGGCCCCAGCCACCACGCCTTTCATTTGAAGGTTGTTGGTAGATGCCATGCCTTTCTCAACACGCACATCACCTCGCACAAAGTCAAAGGCAAATCCTTCGCTGAACACATCTCGGAAATCCAAGGTCAAGCGTCGTGGCAAGGCTTGCAAATTCAACACACCCAACAAGCGTGCAGCGCCAGGCTCCGTTTTGAGAAACTGACCTTTTTCAACCAACAAGGTCATCTTGCCATCCATGCTGGCGTAATCCAGCGTGATCGGCGAGCCTTGCCAAGAGACTTCGCCCTCCAAACGACCTTCGCCCCCACGAATCGCCTCTGGCGTTCCAAGCCTCGCCAGCAGTCCACCACTGTCGCGCAACACCAAGGCAAAGTTCAAGTGGGTGCGTCGCGTGCGAGGGCCAGTGGTGGCCCAACTCCCAGACGCATTGAACGTGGCTTCTGGCATGGCCAAATTAAACTTGTTCAAGCGCCACTCTCGGATCGAATTTGTACCTGCACGGTTGATGGCATCAATTTCTAAACGGCCTAGTTTTTTATCCCGCAAGGTCAGTTCATTCACCACGATGTCCAAGCTAGGAATGCTGCTGGGTTGCTCACTCAACAGACGCTCAACATCGGGCACCGAGCTGGGGGGGATATTCAGATAAGCCAACCGAACATACAGCTGCGCAGGCACATTGCCACTGGGCGATCGCACCTCGGCCGAACCATTGAGCTCATCCGCACTGACATTCATACGCCACACGTCCGCCTGACGGGTGCCACCAATCACCACTTTGTGGATGATGCGATCTGAAACCTTGACCTGTCCTGCTTGAATGGTTGCAAACGTGGGAATGTAGTCCTGCGCATCGTCTGCACTGGCTTCATGTCCAACCACCGACTTGGCCGATGTTTTTGGCTTGACCAACGACGCCCCCGTCACCTGTGACAGCACGGTACCCCAGGCATCCATGTCGACGGTGGGGAGTTGTAAATTCAAACTGACAGCGTTGTCTCGCATCGGCACGGCGTCCATCACCGCTTGCCCCACCGCGATGCCCCCACGCATCACTCGGCTGCGCGGACCAGACACATCACGCACATACGCCACAGAAATCCAACGGTCCAAGGACACCTTCACCTGGTCTTGCAGCACACGCGCTTTGGGCTGCAAAGACTCTGGCGTGAGATGCTGCTCTATGCGCAATGGCATGGCTGCTGATGCCGCTTTGCTCAGTGGCGCGGGCAAACTGAGCGCCATACCCTTGAGATCGCTTTGGATCAACAGCTCGGGCTGACCACGACGCAAACCTAAAGTCGCACTGTAGGCCGCCTTGCCACTGGCGTATTGGGCCAATCGAGTAGCAAAGCCCAGTTCACGCGCCTGTCGCAGCCCCTCGGCCGTGAGCAGTCCCTCTATTTTGAGTTGCAAAGGTGATTTGTCTTCATTGGCAGCAAAGGACAAGCCGCCGACCAGCGTGGCCTCGCTGCCCAGCAATTCAGCTCGCAGACCTTCTAGCTTGAAGCCTTGTTCGCTGAACTGAAGCGACCCTTTTGCATGGTTCAACACCGGTGTGCCTGGAATGACTTGCAAGGCGTTATCGGCAAAGTTAATCGTACCTTGCACCTTAGAGGCATCCAGTTGTTGAATCGGCAAGGTCAATGCCAACTTGTAAGTGGCATCCCCTTTGCCTTGGCTTTTGTTTAGCACACCACCCGTCAAATCATTGAGGGCTGTTTTGGCTACTGTGTCTAACACCTGCTGCAAAGGTCCACGACCTTCACCCATCACACTCACCACGGCATGCGCCAGGTTCGGGATATGTGCCTCGATTTTTTGCCATGTCACATCCGGCGCACCTGCAAGTTGGGTGCGACCCTTGAAATGCAAAGCACTGCGATCAAAGACCAACTCACCATTGATTTGCGTCAACGCAGGCCATTGCGACACGGGTGCGCCTTTGGACTTGACTGTCAGAGGTGGCACATACGCATATTCGGCATCTGCCACTTGCAAGGCAATGCGAAATTCGCCCTGCTTGGGGTTGTCAAATGGCATGTCATTGAGATGGCCGCGCAAGCGCAGGCTGACCCGACTTGCCTCACCCTTGCGCACAGCATCCCGCACATAGCTGCGCACATCGGCTGACAACGTGTTCGGCAAATAGCGGTAGATCTGCGCTGCTTTGGCGCGGCTGATGGATGCGGTCAAATCCAACACACCCGGCAAGCGCGCGCTGCCATCACCGGTTTTCCAGTTGCCATTGAATTCAGCCGACACGTCATCGTTCACCACGCGGCCTTGCGTGAACTGCAACGCCACATCGTCACCTTTGCGCTGCCAAGCCAATTGGGCAGAAGCGTCTGTCAAGACCAAATGCGGCTCATCCAATCCCGAGGGCAGGGTCACACTGCCATTGCTCACACTGACGCGTGCTTTGCCACCTTTTTGGTTGAGGTCAAATTCAAGCTGCGCGCCTTGCAGACCTGGCAAGTTAGCCAATGGGCTATCTGCTTGCGCATCTCTGAGCATGGACAGCTGCCTGACTTGGCCACGCGCCGTGTAATTCACGGTGTCATCTGTTTTTTGCCATGTGGCTTTGAGCTGATTGACCTGGCCTTGCGGCTGCACGCGCGACAACATGGCGCGTAGCTGTTCTGGCAGGGGCAGTCGTTGGCTGATTTGATTCAGGGCATCCAAATCCAACCGATCGGCTTGCAGTGCGCCCGAAGCATAGGTGTCACGGGCCCAGCTCACACGCAACACGCCCCCTGGCCAGTGCTCGCCCTCTTGGGTGTCAAACACCAAATCTTGGCTGTTGATTTCGACCTCGTCCCCCACGGCTTGCGCACCAATTCGGCCATGGATGTGTCGCAAACTCAATGGCAACAAATCAGCACCCAAGCGAACGTCAACGGCATCCAAGGCCACGTCCGCTGTCACGCCTGTCAACGCCCCTTGTTGCACATCGCTCCACAGTCGCACCGCGCCACGCCCTTCTTGCAAAGACAAACCTTTGTCCATCGGCACCCACTGGCGCAACGTGGCCAGATCGACATGGGGTAACTCGGCAAAGGACTCGCCCGACCACGTGCCCAAGTCACCCGCAGAATGCCAAGGCGCTTGGAAAAACTTGCCCCGCACCGACAAGCGCTGACCCAACGCTTCAGGCGGCGTCACATCTGCACGCCATTCATGACGGAACCATTGGTTTTGAATGGACACATCAACGTCTTGCAACGTCAACACAGGTGCGCTTGATTGCAATGCTGCAGCACGGCTGTCGTCACGCCAATGCAGCACGCCACCTCGCACCAAAAATTCAGGCTGGGAAAAAAACCAATCTGCGCCGCCACCGTTGCCACTCACGCTGGTGTCTAAGCCTGCAACCCACACGTGGCCGTTGGCATCGCGACGAATTTCTAATTCGGGCTTCTCAATGTCAAGTTGTTCAAATTTGCCGCGCAACACCGACAAAGGAGATACCGCCGCCAGCACACGTGGCAAGCGCAGGGCTTCACGTCCTTCGCGGTCGTACAGCTGAATGTCACCCAGTTCAAACCAAGGTACAAGCCAGCCACCTTGCGCACGGATTTGTCCAATTTCGACACGCAGCCCTAAAGCGCGTGTGGCTTGTTGCTGCAGCACCTCACGGTAATCGCCAATTCGCGGCACAATGAAAATGTGTAACGCGCTCCAAGCGAGCAGCACAGCCACCCACGCAAATGCCACCAAGCCCAAAGCCCAGCGAAGCGCACGTCGCCATGCATACTGGGTTTTGAATTGAGGCGGTATGTTTTCGGGGGTGGAATTCACGGAGTCTGACAACAGTTTCACGGTACGAGCAATATGACGGGAATTATCCCCTGCCCCATGCAGAATTTGAGTACTTATTCACGCTTCGTACAGCGTTTGCGTCGCCGCTATGCCAATGAGCTGCCTTTGCTGCCCGCTGGTGCGCCCGTTTTGACCACGATGCAGACCTGTTTTGAGGCGCTGCGCCAAACGCACAGCTGTGGTGATGCCTTGCGCATCTTGCGTCAACTGGTGATGGAGCGCCTCGTGGTGCTCGACTGCGAACAACACGCCAGCCTAGAAACCATCACCCGTGCGGTGACTGAGCTGGGTGAATTCACACTGGATGTCGCCTATCAAGAGGCACAGGCTCAACTCGATGGCAGCTACGGCATGCCCACCACCTCAGAGGGTCAGCGTGCCACGCTTTGGATCATTGGCATGGGCAAATTTGGCGCGCGTGAGCTGAATGTGTCCAGCGACATCGACCTGATTTATGTGTACGACGAGGATGGCGAAACCACTGGTTTGCCCGATGGCCGTGGCCGCATCAGCAACCATGACTACTTTGCCAGAGCGGTCAAATTGATTTACGCCTTGATTGGCGACACCACCGAACACGGCTTTGTGTTTCGCATGGATCTGGCTTTGCGACCGAATGGCAACTCGGGTCCCAGCGTGGTGTCCCGCCAATCGCTGGAAGAATATTTTTTGGTGCAAGGTCGCGAGTGGGAACGTTTTGCCTGGCTCAAAAGCCGAGTGGTTGCGCCATTCAGCGCCAAGGCCAACGCGTTCGAACTGCGCGACACCGTGCTGCCCTTTGTGTTTCGCCGCTATTTGGACTACAGCGTGTTTGAATCGCTCCGTGGCCTGCACCAACAAATTCGCAAACATTCAATCACGCAAAGTGCGGGCCGACCCGAACGTGCCAATGATGTGAAGCTCTCACGCGGCGGCATCCGTGAAATTGAATTCACGGTGCAATTGCTGCAAGTGGTGCGTGGCGGTCACTTCCCTGAGCTGCGCACAAGACCCACGTTGCAAGCCCTGCAACGTTTGAACCAAGCCAACCTCATGCCAGCCGCCACGGCAGAGGCTCTGGCCAAGGCGTATGTGTTTTTACGCCAAGTCGAACACCGCATTCAATACTTGGATGACCAACAAACCCATGTGCTGCCCACCCATGACGATGATCTGAATTGGATGGCGCTCACCCTTGGCTTTGGTGATGTGTGCGACTTTTTAATTCAACTCGACAGCCACCGCGAACTGGTAGCGCAAGAATTTGATCGCCTGCTGGGCTTGGGCGACAAAACCGAGACCTCCAACAAGGGTGACTGCAAAGGCTGTACGCCCAAGAATGACTACGTCGACTTGGCCTCTCTGCTGCCTGACTTGAACCCGCGTTTGCGAGAGCGCGTGACCCACTGGTCTGAACAACCACGCATGCGTGCGCTGCGCGACGATGGCGTGCAGCGCTTGCTCAAACTTTTGCAGCGCACCAATGCCTGGATTGACGATGGTCGCGTGAGCGAAGAAGCCGCTGTGCGCTGGACCGACTGGATGGAGCCACTGCTACGCCGCGAAAGCTACTTGGCCCTACTGATTGAGCGCCCACGTGTGCACGAACAACTCATGCGCTTATTAGGCCTTGCACGTTGGCCCGCCAAATATTTGCAGCAACATCCTGGCGTGATTGACGAGCTTGCAGGCGAAGCCTTGCTGGCCGAACGTTTTGTGCCCGCTGAGTTTGAGCAAGAACTCGAACGCCGCCTCGCCTCCTTACAGTCCACGGGGCAAGCCGACGAAGAAACCTTGCTCAACCTGCTGCGTCGCGCGCACCATGCCGAAGTGTTCCGCACCTTAGCGCGCGATGTCGAAGGCCGCATCACGGTCGAGCAAGTGGCCGATGATTTGAGCGCATTGGCCGACAGCGTGTTGAAGATCACCAGCCGCTGGGTGTGGCAACACTTCAAACAGCGCCACCGCGATGAGCCCTTGTTCGCCATCCTTGCCTATGGCAAGTTGGGCGGCAAAGAACTTGGCTACGGCAGCGACTTGGACATTGTGTTCGTCTATGAAGACCCCCATGAGCGCGCGGGCGAAATTTATGCAGCTTACGTGCGCAAACTCATCAACTGGCTGACCGTCAAAACTGGCGACGGTGATTTGTACGAGATTGACACGGCCTTGCGCCCCAATGGCAACTCTGGCCTCTTGGTGTCAACCTTCGACGCCTATGCTGACTACCAATGCCAGCGCGGCGAAAACACCGCGTGGACATGGGAACACCAAGCCATGACACGTGCGCGGTTTTGCTTGGGCTCATCCGAGCTGCATGTGCGTTTTGACGCGGTACGTGCCAACGTGATCAATGCCAAACGTGACCAGTTGGCGCTGCGCCAAGAAATTGTGGCCATGCGCGACAAACTACGCGCTGCGCACACGGTCAAGCCGGATCTATTTGACGTCAAACACAGCGCGGGAGGCATGGTGGATGTGGAGTTTGCGGTGCAGTACTTGGTGCTGGCTCATGCGCAACAGCATCCATCCTTGCTCGCCAACGTGGGCAATATTGCCTTGTTGCTTCACGCCGAGAAGGCGGGACTATTGCCTGTGGGCGTGGGCGAAGCGGCAGGTAGCGCTTACCGTGAACTACGTCGTGTGCAACACCGTGCACGCTTAGACGAACAACCCACCCAAGTCCCGAGTGCAGCGCTAGACCACGAGTGTGCGGCGATTCAGGCTTTATGGCGCGCTGTGTTTGGCTAGGCGTGGCACATACAGCCTGTGCACATAAAGCCCTGCTTGGTTTTATTGCCCTTGACGAATCTTCTTTACCAATGCGGTGGTGGAATAGCCATCGACAAATGGAATGGCTTGTGCGTGCCCGCCATAAGCTTCGACCACTTTGGTTTCAGCCAGTTTGCTCATGTCGTAATCGCCGCCCTTGACCAACAGATCAGGCTTTAACTCGGTGATCAACTCTAACGGTGTGTCTTCATCAAACCACGTCACCAAGCTCACCGACTCCAAAGCCGCCATCAGGGCAGCACGGTCAAACTCGTTGTTCAAGGGGCGATCTGGGCCTTTACCCAAACGCTTGGCAGAGGCGTCACTGTTCAAAGCCACCACCAAACTGCCCCCCAAGCTACGGGCTTGTGCCAAATACGAGGCATGGCCACGGTGAAGCACATCAAACACACCATTGGTGAACACCACAGGGCCCATCGCGCGCAAGGCGGCCATGCGCTGAACAGCATCGTGGCGAGACGCCAATTTAGACAGAAATGCAGGTGGGGGCAAAGTGGTGTCGGTCATGGTGCGCCAATTCTAGGTCGCGCCACACAGAACACCCGAGTCATCAAGACCAACCATCCGCCTGATTGTTAGATTTGTTCTTCTGACGACGCCAGTGATTGACCGCCTCAGTGAGAGCGTTCAAATCATGCATCACCAACACGCGCTCAATGTGACGGCGACGCAAAGCAGGCGCTCCACCGCCAACCCACACCTCAACAGAGTCGGGTAACAGCAGGTTCAGCTCTGTCAAGCCATCCACGATGTGGTTGGGATTCATGTTGACACTGAAGCTCAACGCCACCACGTCCGCTTCATGCGCAATTGCCGCTTGGGCGATATCACGCACCGGTGTTTGGGTCCCCAATGACACGCAGCGGCACCCTTGCAAGGTGAGCAAACTTTCCACCATCAACAAGCCCAAACCATGGGCCTCTTGCGGAAAGGTCGTCAGCAGCACGGCTGGTTCGCCACGACCTGAGGGCTTCGGTATCGACACGATGGCTTGACGCATCAGTGCGCCCACGCACTCGGTGTAGAGGTGTTCTTCATGCACGGCCAAATCACCGCGCGCCCATGCATCGCCCACCATGGTGGTGAGTGGGGCCACGACATGGGTTACAAACCGTTGCAAACCATCTTGTGACAGCGTTTTCAACAACTCGCGGCGAATGCCCTCATGGTCTTGCATTTGCAGCATGGCAATGTAGGCCACCAAATCTTCACGTGCATTTGGCGTGTCTGCATCATGTCCTTTTTTCAATGTGGCCTCGCCACGACTGAGATGCTGCAAAGCATCGATGCTCAAGGCCACGATGCGGCCAGGTCGATGGCCTTGATCCATCAAACGCTTGATGACACGCAACTTTTCCACCTGCGCCATCGGATATGTGCGCTCGTCATTGGCATCACGACCTGGTGTGGGAAAGCCATAGCGGCGCTCCCACACACGCAAAGTATCTTTACCAATACCCGTATCGCGCTCAACGGCAGCGATGGACAGCGTCATCTGTGAGTGGTCGTCACGTGAGTTCATGAATAGAAATCCCCTGTCTGTGAACATGGAGAATGCATCTGTCCTAGACAGAAATGCAATACTAAGCCATGATTGTCCACTATTACAGAAGGGCTATGTTGTGATTTCTCGTTTTCTTTTCATTGGGGCTTGTCTGCTGTTCAGCGTCAGTGCAGCTCAAAGCGTGCCAGATGCGGCGCCAGCCAATGCGGCCGCCTGCCCAAAAGTGCTGCAGCACACCGTGGCTCGCCTACAAGACGAGAAACCACAAAACCTTTGCCAATATGCCGGTCAAGTCGTGGTGGTGGTCAACACGGCCAGTTTTTGCGGGTTCACATCCCAGTACAAAGGACTTGAGGCCCTCCACGCCAAATACAAAGACCGCGGCTTGGTGGTGTTGGGTTTTCCTAGCAACGACTTCTCACAAGAGCCTGAGAGCAACGCCAAGATCGCCGACTTTTGCGAAAACACCTTTGGCGTGAAGTTCCCCATGTTTGTGAAAACCACGGTCAAAGGCTCGGGTGCATTGCCCTTGTTCAAACAACTGGCCGAACAAACAAGCACCACACCGAAATGGAATTTTTACAAATACATCATCAGCCGTGACGGCAAAGACATCAAGAGCTTTAGCAGCATGACTGGCCCAATGGACAAAAGCTTTGTGCAAGAGCTTGAAAAACAACTGGCCATGAAAGGTGCCGCCCCATGAAGCCACGTATCGCCATTGTGGGCTCCGGCATTTCCGGTCTATCAGCCGCACACCACTTGCATGGCAAAGCCGACATCACGTTGTTTGAGGCGGGCGACTATTTCGGTGGTCACACCCACACGGTGGACGTGACCTTGCCCACCTCCACAGGCATGCAAACGCACGGCGTGGACACTGGCTTTTTGGTCTACAACGAGCGCACCTATCCGGGGCTGATCGCCCTGTTCAAAGAGCTGCATGTCACGACCGTGAAATCCGATATGTCGTTCTCGGTGCAAGCGCCCCACAAAAATGGCCATGGCGCACTGGAGTGGAACGGGGCCAACCTCAACACCGTGTTTGCCCAACGCAGCAACCTGTTCAAGCCCAGTTTTTTGCGCATGTTGCGCGATGTGATTCGCTTCAACACCCTAGCCACTGAACTGGCCGAACGCAACCAAGACCACGAGCTGGCACAACCATTGAGTGGTTTTTTGTTCTCACACAAATTCAGCGATGCATTTCGCGATTGGTATTTGTTACCCATGCTGGGCTGCATTTGGAGTTGTCCCACCGACCAAATGCTGAAGTTTCCTGTGGCCACCATGATTCGCTTTTGCCACAACCACGGCCTGATTCAAGTGAACAACCGACCCCAGTGGTACACCGTGGCGGGTGGTGCTCGTCACTATGTTGAAAAGATCTTGGCGCGTATTCCCGACAAACGCCTTCACACGCCAGTACTCAAGATTGAACGCGATGCCCACAGCGTGACCTTGCGAACACACCAAGGCGCTGAGCGCTTTGACAAAGTCATTTTGGCCAGCCACGCCGACCAATCGCTGGCCATGCTGGCTGAACCGACCGCGCAAGAACAAGCCACGCTCAGCGCGATTCGCTACCACCCCAACCGCGCCGTGCTGCACACCGACACCTCGGTGATGCCCAAGAAAAAACTGGCTTGGGCTGCATGGAACTACGAACGTGCCGCACACGACAGCACCGAATCCACGCGTGTGTGCCTGCATTACTGGCTCAATTTGTTGCAGCCGCTGCCGTTTCACCAAGATGTGATCGTGTCGCTCAACCCTGTGCGCCCAATTGACGCTGCCCATGTGATTGGCGAGTACGCGTACGCCCACCCCGTGTTTGACCTGCCTGCGATTCAGGCGCAAACACAGATGCCACAGCTACAAGGCCAACAACACACCTGGTTTGCGGGCGCATGGATGGGCTATGGCTTTCATGAAGACGGTTTCAAAGCTGGGCGCGATGCCGCACAGAACTTATTGGCCAGCTTGGCAGGATGAAACACATGACGCCCAGCACCCCCTCAGTCCCTCAGGCATCGCATTTCTCTGCGCACAGTTCGCCAACGGCTGAGGCACCGAAAGCCATGATTGGTTTTGGTCAAGTGCGGCACATGCGTCATCGGCCCAAAGTGCACGTGTTCAACTACAGCACTTTCTTTTTGATGCTGCCCATGCGCACACTGCAAGCCGCAGGTGATGCTGTGCTTGCCATCAACCGCGCAGGGGCGATCAGCTTTCACGATGCCGACCATGGCGATGGTCGCAGCGTGCATGAGGGCGGCGCGCTTGGTTGGCTAGATGAGTTACTGCACAGCGAAGGCATTGTGGACGCCACAGGCGAAGCGTGGCTGCATTGCTACCCGCGTGTGCTGGGTTACACCTTCAAACCTGTGAGCTTTTGGTATTGCCATGCCCAAGACAACCGCTTGCGCGCCATCGTGGTGGAGGTGAACAACACCTTTGGCGAACGCCATTGCTACTTGCTAGAAAACCCGCAATACGGTGTTGAGCAACGCGCCAGCAAAGTGTTCCATGTATCGCCGTTTTGCCAAGTGCAGGGGGATTACCGCTTTCGCTTCATGCGCACGTCGGACCACACCGTGGCCCGCGTGGACCACGACGATGTCGACGGCCCGCTGATTGAAACCAGCGTAAGCGGCCTGCTCAAACCCATCACCCGCAACGAACTGAGCCACGCCCTGTGGGGCTACCCGCTGATGACGTTGATGGTGGTGGCGCGCATCCATTGGCAAGCGTTGAAGCTGTGGCTCAAACGCGTGCCGTTTTCCACCAAGCCCACCCCGCCACAAAATTTTGTGACCCGTTGATCCAGAGAGAAGCACAGCCATGAACACCACCACGACCTCGGCCCCCGTCATCTCATCCACCCAAGCCATGCCTGCGGCTGCCCGACGCGTGGTCAGCCTGCTGCAGCGCTTGCAACACGGCACCTTGCATGTGCAATGGCCAGATGGGCGCGTGGAGCAGTTTGGCTCGGCCAACGGTGAAGGGCTCAATGCCACTTTGCATTTGCACAGCTATGCGCCGCTGACACAGGCCATGAAGTCGGGCGACATTGGCTTTGCAGAAAGCTACATCGCGGGCGAGTGGACCACCAACAACTTGGCCGAATTGCTACAGCTCTTGGTGGCGAATCGTCGCGACATGGAAGAGCTGATTTATGGCAACTGGTTGGGCCGCTTGTTCTACCGTGTGCGTCACTTGTTGCATCGCAACACACGCAGCAACAGCAAGAAAAACATCCACGCCCATTACGACTTAGGCAATGCGTTTTACGAGCTGTGGCTCGACCCCACGATGAACTATTCATCGGCCTGGTTTGACAACGACCGCACCCAACCAATGGCCCAAGCACAAACGGCCAAAGTGCGCCGAGCCTTGCGCATGGTGGATGCCAAAGCAGGTGACCGTATTCTGGAAATCGGCTGCGGTTGGGGCGCTTTGGCCGAGCTAGGTGGCCAAGAGTTTGGCGCGCACATGAGTGGCGTAACCTTGAGCCACGAGCAACTGGCTTTTGCCAACCAACGCATGCAAACCCAAGGCTTGGCCGCCACCAGCAACCTGCGCCTGCAAGACTACCGCGACATTGACGACGGCCCCTACGACGCGATTTGCTCTATCGAAATGCTCGAAGCTGTCGGCCAAGAATATTGGCCCACGTATTTCGAGAGCGTGGCGCGCTTGCTCAAGCCCGGCGGCAAAGCGTGCATTCAAACCATCACCATCGACGACAGTCTGTTTGACCGCTATGTAAAAAGCACGGACTTTATTCAGCAATACATCTTCCCCGGCGGCTGCTTGCCATGCCCACGCGAGTTCCGCGCACAAGCTGCGCGAGCGGGCCTGAAAGTGATCGACGAGCTGGCTTTTGGCTTGGACTACGCCGAGACCTTGCGTCGTTGGCGTCACCAGTTCTTGGCGGACAAAGCGCAGGTGTTGCAGCTAGGTTTTGACGAGCGCTTCATTCGCATTTGGGAGTTCTACCTCGTTTATTGCGAAGCCGCATTTGAACAACACAACACCGATGTGATGCAGTTCACCTTGGTCAAAGCATGACCACACGCCGCGCAGCATTCACCCTGGCGATGCGTGCAGCGCTGATCGGTTGTGCTGGTGGCCTCACGACGGCGGCATATGCCAACCTACAAGACAACACAAAACCCAAAGCACCAGCAACGACCGCGCCCAGTTTGAATCGCACGCTCTTGCGTGGTACGCCGCGCTTGATTGGGCAACACCGCTTCACCTATTGGGGCTTTGAGGTGTACGACGCCAGCCTGTGGGGCAGCACTGTGTTTGCAGCAGAAGAGTGGGCCAAGCAAAGCTTGGTGCTGGAGCTGCGCTACCTGCGCGATTTCAAAGGCGTAGACATCGCACAACGCTCCATCGACGAAATGCATGGCCAACGCACCTTGAGTGCCACCCAAAAACAAGCTTGGTTTGGCGTGCTGCAGTCGCTCATTCCCAATGTCCGCACTGGTGAACGCTTGACTGGTGTTTACAGTCCCGACAAAGGCATGCAGCTCTTGCACCAAGACCGTCTGTTGGGGGAGGTGCCCGATGTCGAATTGGCGCAGCGTTTTTTTGGCATTTGGTTGGCCCCTGAAACTTCGCAGCGCCAGCTCCGCCAACAATTACTGGCTGGCGCGCAGCCATGAAGCCCACCACACCGTCCTTGTGGACGCTCAGCGCCATGGCCTTGCCTTTGGCCTTTGTGAGCTTGCCTTTGTACGTGTTGCTGCCCAACCGCTATGCCTTGCAACTGGACGTGCCCTTGGCCAGCATCGGCACCTTGCTATTGGTTGTGCGGGCTTTAGATGCCGTGCTCGACCCATGGCTGGGGCAGCAGTGCGACCGCTGGTTTGCGCACGGCACAAGGCATGTGTGGCGCATCAGCTTGGGGCTCGGCTTGGCACTGACGTTGGGTTTTGCAGGCTTGTGGATGCCTGATGTGTGGCTAACTTTGATGGGGCTTTCGCCCACATCCAATGCCGTGTTACTAGGTGTCGCCCCATGTTTGGTGGTGGCGTATTTGGCTGCCACGGGTTTGAATTTGACATTGCAAACTTGGGGCACTCGATTGGGTGGTCATGCCGTGCAACGCAGTCGCATCACGGCTTGGCGCGAGGGCTTGGGGCTTGCTGGTGTGGTGTTGGCCAGCGTTCTGCCCACGGTGATGGAAGCGCATTGGCTGGTGAGCGTGTTTGCTGTGCTGATCGTCATCGCACTGTGGCTGTGGGCACATGCTGCGACGGCCACACCACACACACTTGACCCGAATGAAAAAGCGCCCGAACCTCCAACACCCAACAGACCTAGCGTGAATGTCAGGCATGGTCACGCGGCCAATGGCTCATGGCTTGGCCCACTGCGGCAAGCCAAATTCCGCGCCTTGTTGCATGTGTTTTTACTCAACGGCATAGCCAGTGCCATCCCCGCCACCTTGGTGATGTTTTTCATCCAAGATTTGTTGCAAGCGCCCACGGGTTCTGAAGCGCTCTATTTAGGCGCGTATTTTTTAGCTGCCGCTGTGTCGCTGCCGCTGTGGCTGCGTGTGGTGCGTCACATCGGCTTGGCGCGTGCTTGGCTGGTGGGACAAGTGCTAAGCGTGGCCGTGTTCATGTGGGCCGTGAGTTTGGGTGCGGGTGACGTGTGGGGCTTTGCAGCCATTTGCGTGCTCTCAGGAGCGGCCTTGGGCGCTGATTTGGTGGTGCCTGGTGCACTGCTCACGGGCGTGATTCAACGCAGCGGTGACAGCGGCCAAGCCGAGGGCGCTTACCTCGGTTGGTGGCAAGTGGCCACCAAGCTCAATCTGGCTTTAGCTGCGGGTCTGGCACTGCCATTGCTGCAGCTGTTTGGTTACAGCGCGGGCACACGCAGCCCCGATGGGCTGTGGGCTTTGAGTGTGGCCTACGGCGTGTTACCTTGCGTATTGAAACTCTTAGCCATTTGGCGTTTATGGACAGCTCGCGTTGAACTTTGGGAGAAACCACATGGTGAATAGACGACAACTCTTAACCCGCAGCGCCGCTGGCGCGGGTGTCATTGCGACCCTAGGCTTGAGTGGATGTGCCAGCCACTCAATTGACGACTACGCACAAGACAAACCCATGCTCGACTTGCGCAGCTACTTCAATGGCAAGGTGGATGCGTGGGGCATCTTCACCGATCGTCAAGGCAAAGTGGTGAAGCGCTTCACCGTGGACATGACGTGCACTTGGCAAGGCGAACAAGGCGTACTGGATGAAAGCTTTGTTTACGCCGATGGCACGCAAGAGCGCCGCATTTGGAAACTCACCCATTTAGGCAACGGTCAGTATCAAGGCACAGCTGGTGATGTGGTGGGCATGGCCAGCGGACAAACGCGCGGCAACGCATTTCGTTGGGGCTACACCTTGGCCTTACCCGTAGACGGTCGCGTGCTGCACGTGAGCATGGACGATTGGATGTATTTGATGAACGACCGTGTCATGCTCAACAAAGCCCGAATGAGCAAGTGGGGCGTGCACTTGGGCGACGTGACCTTGTCATTCACACGCCGAGGTTGACATGCCGTTGCTCACCCCTCTGAACACCCCCATCACCAACTGGCAAGGCCGCAGCGTTTGGCTGATTGGAGCATCCAGTGGCATTGGTTTGGCTACCGCCAAGGCACTGCATGCTGCAGGCGCACGCGTGGTGGTGTCGGCACGCAATGCCGAATTGCTGCAACAGTTTGTCGACACCCACTCCGGCGCTCAAGCCGTGGTGCTGGATGTGGCAGACGCAGCCGCCATTGCCACGGCAGCACGATACGTGCAAACGCAACAAGGCTTGGATGTGGTCATGTACTGCGCTGGCTACTACCAAGCCATGCGTGCACCGACCTATTCGCTCTCAGAAATGCTGCGCCACCTCGACACCAACTACACCGGCGCACTGCGGGTGCTGGATGCGGTGCTGCCCGAGCTGCTGCCGCAGCAACGCGGCCACATCAGCTTTATTTCTAGCGTGGCGGGTTTTCGTGGCTTACCGCAAAGCTTGGCGTATGGCCCGACAAAAGCTGCGCTCATCAACTTGGCCGAGGCTTTGTATTACGACGTGTCGCCCCATGGCATTGGCGTGAGCTTGATCAACCCTGGTTTTGTAGAAACACCACTGGTTGCTCAAAACGACTTTCCCATGCCAGCGCTCATCAGCCCTGAGAAAGCAGCAGCTGAAATTCTTAAAGGGTGGCGCAAAGGCGAATTCCACATCCACTTTCCCAAGCGTTTCACACGCCTGTTGCTGCTGATGCGTTTGCTGCCTTATCGCTGGTACTTTGCCTTGTTGCGTCGTGGCACGGGCATGTAAGAGGTCACCATGTCACTTCACCTCACTCACCCTGACACACCGCAAGCTGCGCTGCAACGCGTGGTGTATTTTTTTGAACACTTGCAGCCCAATGATGTGGCGCACCTTGCGCAGCTCTACACCACAGACGCGCAATTCAAAGATCCCTTCAACGATGTGCAGGGTCTCACAGCCATCGAGCGCATCTTCACGCACATGTTTGAAGCACTGGATGCGCCACGCTTTGTGATCACCCAACAAGTGCTCAACGACGCGCAATGTTTTGTGACGTGGGACTTTTTCTTTTCTGTGCCACGCATAAACAAGGGCACAACGCAAATCATTCGTGGCGCCACCCACTTTGTGCTGCGCGAAGAAGCTGGAGCGTGGCGCGTGGCTGTGCACCGCGACTATTGGGATGCGGCTGAAGAGTTGTATGAAAAGCTGCCAGTGGTCGGCAGCTTGATGCGCTGGCTGAAAAAACAAGCCAATCGATAAGCCCCCGCACAAACTACGCCGAGCCACCAAAAACAAAGCCCTTCGGTGAAGGGCTTTGTGCATTCAGCCACGTATCAGGTGGGCAACGAGTCTTTGAAACTTGGACGCTGAGACAAACGCTCGTACAACGCCGCTAAATTTGGATGCTGGCCACGCCAATCAATTTGTGGGAAGCGGAAGTCCAAATAACCCACGGCCACACCCACGGCAATGTCTGCCAAGCTCAAATGGATGCCCACGCAATTGCTACGCTCAGCCAAGGCGCGATCCATCGCAGTCAAACTGTCGTCTATTTTTTTGAATTGACGATCAATCCATGCTTGGCTACGTTCACCTTCTTTGCGGCCAGGCCATGTGGCCTCTAAGCGCGCAAGAATTGCCGCATCCAACAAACCATCTGACAAAGCTTCCCACGTTTTGACTTCGGCACGCTCACGACCTGCGCCTGGAATGAGCTTACCTACGGGGGACAGGGTGTCCACGTATTCCACGATGACACGCGAGTCAAACAACGCCTCACCGCCTTCCATGACCAAGCAAGGCACTTTGCCTAAGGGATTGGAGGCCGCGATTTGCGTGTCAGCTGACCACACATCTTCATTGACGAACTGGTAATCCAGTTTTTTCTCGGCCATGACGATGCGCACTTTGCGCACATAAGGGCTGGTGGTTGAACCAATCAGTTTCATTCAGTGTCACTCGTTTATTGAAGCCGTATTTTATCTGCCCGTGCGTATACATGGCACTTGGGCCCAGCACCTAAAATTGCAGGATGAGCAATACAAACCACACTTCCCTCGCTATTTCACAAGTTACCGCCCTGTCGCCTCTAGATGGTCGCTATGCAGGCAAAGTCACCGCCTTGCGCCCCCTGATGAGCGAGCAAGGCTATATGCACCGCCGTGTGCAAGTGGAGATTGCGTGGTTCATCGCCCTGAGCGACGCAGGATTTGCCGAATTCAAACCTCTGAGTGCCGCTTCACGCGACTATTTGATCAGCTTGGTCACCCACTTCAGCACCGAAGACGCCTTGGCGATCAAGGATGAAGAAAAGGTCACCAACCACGATGTGAAAGCTGTGGAGTATTGGATCAAGAAAAAATTCAAAGGCCACGCCGAGCTGGAAGCTGCCTCAGAATTTGTGCACTTTGCGTGCACCAGTGAAGACATCAACAACACCAGCCATGCGCTGCAGTTGCAAGCTGGCCGCGATGAAGTCATCTTGCCTGGGCTCGATGGCTTGATCGCCAAGCTGCGCGAGATGGCCCACGCTTACGCCGATGTACCCATGCTCAGCCGCACACACGGCCAGACGGCCAGCCCCACGACGGTGGGCAAGGAAGTGGCCAACGTGGTGATGCGTTTGCGTCAAGTGCGCGAGCGCATTGCAGGCGTACAGATCATGGCCAAAATGAACGGCGCAGTGGGCAACTACAACGCCCATCTGAGTGCTTGGCCTGACTTCGACTGGGAAGCCTTCAGCCGCAAAGTGGTGGAAACACCTGCGCCTTTGGGCCTCGGTCTGACCTTCCAGCCTTACAGCATTCAAATCGAACACCACGACTACATGGCTGAGTTGTTTGACGCTGTGGCGCGCGCCAACACCATCTTGATTGATTGGTCACGCGATGTGTGGGGTTATGTGTCGTTGGGTTATTTCAAGCAACGTTTGAAGGCTGGCGAAATTGGCTCGTCCACCATGCCGCACAAAGTGAACCCGATTGACTTTGAAAACGCCGAAGGCAACTTGGGGCTAGCCAACGCTGTGCTCAAACACCTGAGCGAAAAGCTGCCCATCAGCCGCTGGCAGCGCGACCTGACCGACTCCACCGTGTTGCGCAACATGGGTGTGGCCTTGGGCTACACCGCGTTGGCGTACCAGTCGATGATGGTGGGCCTGAACAAACTCGAACTCAACGAAGAAGCCCTGGCTGCCGACCTCGACGCCGCGTGGGAAGTGTTGGCTGAGCCTATCCAAACCGTCATGCGTCGCTACGGTGTGCAAGGCGCTTACGAGCAGCTCAAAGAAGTGACGCGCGGCAAGACTATCACGGCTGAAGCGCTGCACGGTTTGATTGCTTCGCTGCAAATCCCCCAAGCCGACAAAGATCGTTTGCTGGCCATGACGCCCGGTAGCTACGTGGGCAAAGCCGCCGAACTGGCGCGCCGCGTTTAAAGCATGGCGATCAAATCCACCATCTTCAAAGCGAACGTTCA
>JACCDX011570270.1_pt1 | contig 27950 bp, 23 predicted proteins | sample 7449681 | NCBI WGS metagenome assembly JACCDX01 (sample SAMN15323450, study PRJNA562643) | freshwater metagenome | isolation source: river surface water | place: USA:Blue River Watershed | collected 2017-08-18
GCATGTCCATTGACATGATTACCTTGACCTGCGTTAATAGTAACGTCGCCACCAAAGCCTTTATCAGGAGCAACGCCATCGTAAGCAGTACCGCCACTAATATAAACAGGGCCTCCGTAGACATCATATGCAGAACCTACGCTGTATCTTGCATTGCCGCCTTGTAATGTTACATATCCGCCGCCTTTACCTGCTTGTCCATCACCTGCAATAATGTCGATGTGTCCGCCTTCACCACCTTGTGCTGTTGATAGATCGTCAGTTTCGCCGCCCAAACCTCCACGTATTTCAACGTGTCCTCCAAATCCGCCATTGCCTGCTGTACCCCAAGTACCATATCCACGCTGTCCTTGAATTTTAATAGGCTGATTACCACGAACGAATTCGTTATACTCTGGCTGTGTAATAATACTAGGATCGCCTAGATTACCTAATATTAGTGTAGGCCCAGTATTTGAATTACCATTGTTGTCTATTACTATTTTTGCTGGCGATTCTAAACTACCGTCTGGCTTAAATCTCCAAGTGTTGTTATTAGAATTAATTTCAACTTTACCGTGTAGGTTATTGCCGCTGTTGCCCGATTGTATGCGAACATCGCCACCATCACCATTATCACTATAACCGCCAGTTATTTCTACATTACCGCCATTGTCAAAACCTCTGCCGCCGTCAATGTTTACATAACCACCATTTCCTGTTGCGTTATCATCTGCATCACCTGCATAGATTTTAATGTCTCCGCCGTTTACTGCACTATCGCCGCCCCATAAATAAACGTCGCCACCTTCTCCTTGACCGGTGGCACGTTGTCCTTGAATAATTAAACGTTGTGCTGTATTTCCAGCATCTGGAGCTGGTCCAGTAATAACTGATTGAAGTGTACCATCAGTAAACTGTAGTAGTTGTGCGTTTTGTACGCCGCCGTTGTGTAGATCTACAGTTCCGAGAGTGAACGAACTCCCGGCACCTGTTTCGTCTGTTAAGTAGTCCAAGTTACGCCAAGTAGTTAAACCGTCACCAATCTTTAATTTATTATTGGTGATATCATAACCTGGTTCCCCCAAAGCTAGTGTTGGATTGGCATCAAACCAATTTTGGTATGAGTCCCTACGTAGTTTTATTTGTGTTGCCATTTGATCGATTCCTTAAAATTCTGTGCCGGCATCGCCGCCGTCAATGTCAAGTGCTAAACTTAATTGATTATTGGTAGTGTTGTATGTTACACTGATGCCGTTGTGGGTACCATCGACAAACAAGGGAGCAACACGGTCTTGTATTGAATTAGTTACTGCGTTGGAAGATGATGCTACGGTTTCTACTATCCACTTAACACCATCGTAAACATATTGTAATCCGTTGGGTGCATCGTAAATTTGCCCTAATATTGGACTACTTGGAAATGTTAATACTGTCATTTATTTGCTCCGTATCTTGTATTTACTTTTAAATCTTTGTCCAGCCCCAGTATACTGTGACTGAAGCTCCGCTAGCGTTGTTAATACCAAAGTTGAACTCAGTGGACGGTGCACCAAGTATAGTGGCAAGCCTAGATATTCCACCACTACTTGGTGTAGTGATTCTATCAGGGACCGTAGTAAAATCTAACATTGTTCCGCCACCAGTATAAACATAAGCACCACTAGTACCTACAGCAGGTAAGTTAGCGTTAGTTATTGTCACTGTAGCATTCCATGAAATGACTCCGTTGTCGGTAGTTCCTCTGACCCACATTACATAAGTGGCCCCAGCATCTACTGTAAAACTGTATGTGTTAGTGCCAGTGGTTACAGTCCATTGTCCTTTTGCACCTGGTGAATATGCTGTAGTCTGTTCTGTATTGTCTGGGAATACCAATTTACCATCTGGAGCAAACTTCCACCTTGTTAATCCACCATTAGTGTCAATGTATATTGATTTGTTTGCGCTTGCTCTTATTGCTAATCCAGGATCCGCCGTCTCCCAAGTAATAATTCCAGGAAAACTGCCATCACCAAGGAAGTAGACCTCACGAGGGATATTTAACATACCAAGGCCACTGTCCACTGTAACAGAATGAACACCTCCAACTAAACTGGTAGCACTACCTGTGAATGCTGTAGTCTGTACTGTATTGTTTGGAAATGTTATTCTACCAATTCCGTCAAATACCCAATCCTTTGTTGCCAAGGGATTTGTTGGACTTACTGACTTGATAGTAACGTCAGTACTTTTAATTGATCCGCTATTTGGTAATGTTAATGTGCCGTTATTGCCAAATGTCCATGTCTTGTCTTTTGCGCTGACTGTGACATTAATGGCGGCTTGTTCTACTTGCCACAATTCATAAGCAGCCTTGGCAATGCTTGCTAATACTGGCATGTTATCTGGTGGGAGTATTTCTCCTAGTGGAGGATCCATCAAGAAAGCCATTAATATGTCATACGCTTGATAACTTGGCAAGCCTGCCCACGTTCTTGTTCCTGGAGCAATCGCCGCCGCATCCTGATCTCTAATATCCGTCCAATCCTGTTCTGCGGTCTGCCAGGCGTCATACTTAAAAGTAGCAGAGTCATAGCCTGCCGTTATGTTTACGTCCCGAACACTTGTTAAATCAATACCAAAAGCGGGGTGCATCCCAAAACTAGACGTAATCGTCTCGCCATCTACTCTTGTTGCTAATTCAATGATCGATTCATTACTTCCTACTCCATTAAGACTTATAGTAGCATTTGAGCCAACACTTGCAATCTGATTATACTGCGGCAATGTTAAGTTGCCGTTATTTGCAAATACCCAGCGTTGTTCATTAAACAGCACACCGGGGGCAGGTAACTCAAAGGCCAACTCTCTATAAGTGTCGCCACCGCCTAATGGTGCTGTTTCGTTAGTGATAACAACACCGCCTGGTCCTAATATTCCACCAGTTTGACTTCTAATGGTCCATGACTTTGACTCTGGTAAAGGATTTCTAAATGTCCAGGTAGTGAAATCTTCAAAATTATAATTTTCAGAAAATATTATCTCGTAATCTCCAGACTGATTAATAGATGCTTGAGCAACTGTTGCCCATATAGGGGCAAGTTCTGAACCAACGTTGAGTTCCCATCCTGGTCCAACTACCGTAATATCGTCGTTCTCGCTAATATCAAATATTAGATCGTTTATCCCACCGTGGAACGCTTCAGCAGAAACTGTAGTTATATGCTTGACTTCTAACGATAAGTCACTATCAACAGCACCTGTTAGTGTACTGTTGTTGTAAGTTGACCCATCTGGGAATGTTAGCACACCGTTTCTATTAAAGTTAAGAGTGACTGTGCCTTGATTGTTGCTGGCTACTACATTAAGATTAAATCCATCGTTGAAGTTGTTTGACAGACTTGTTATTTCGCCTGGTAGCGTTAAATTACCATCTTCATTAAAAGCCCAACCGGCACTACCACCTTCACCTTGAGCAAAAATTGCAGTTTGTCCATTGGTGCGAATATCAATTCCACCACCATAGGAATTTTCATCAATCATACTGCGGACTGCTATAGTTTTACCTGGAGCACCCCAGAACACGGTTTCGGTGCTGGCCCCATCGCCATAAGTGTCTATAACAGCACCACCTGGTAGGTTAAGATTACCAGTTTTAGTAAATGTCCAAGTAGATGGCCCAAGAACAACATCAGTTGATATTGCTAAATTATCGCCTACTTTGTTAATTGTGATATCTGTCAATCCTGGACTGTTTGCGTTGAGGTCCCATTGAATAGCACCTGGAGCGGTCAACGTTCCATCATTTCTAAATGCCCAAGTATAATCAGTAAACGGATCAGGATTTCTTGTTTTTATGTTAAGACTCGACCCCCAGGTTGAAAGACTAAGGTCCTCGCCTGCAAAAATCTCTGCAATGTTTGGCAGTGATAATCTTGAATAGTATATAGGACTTGGACCACCTTCATCTACAATTGCTTCAAATTGATATTGAGTTTGAGTTATACTTTGCGGTCCAACTTGCAGGGTACCATTGAAATTTATAGTACCTGTTGATAATGTACCAGCAGGTGGTAGTGTTAATGAACCATCACTTCCTAATATAAAACTTTCATTACCAGCGGTTAGTTTAATAGCACCGTTAGCTGAAATACTTGAAGGGTAAGCTGGTAGTTGACTTGCACCCACGTTGGCAGTCCAATGCACACCGCCAGTAAACACAACATCGTTTAATGTTATTGTCAATATATAGTCTGACAAACCATGAACTAGTGTACTAAATGTAAAAGTGTCACCTGACGAATAACCAGGGTTAGTAGGAATTGGCCAAATATTAGTGAGTTGTAAAACGGCATCACCATTGTGTTCGTATATTATTTGACCCTCTAGTTCCCAAGGCTCGCCAGTCAATGTAAGTGATGGTTTTCCAATAGATGGAGTATAATGACTAGTATCAAATGTCAATGTAAACACTTGTGATGTTGGTGCCGGTAGTGTTAAACCACCTAAGTAGTCAAATAACCAATACTTAGCAACACCGTCAACACTAGTGTTTACTGTGACAGCATTTTGTACAGCAACTACACGCCCATAGTCAGTGCCATTTAAAGTTTCATTAACACCTTCTAAGATAGCACCACTATTTGATGTACTAACTTGGAAATAACCGCCGTTATTAGGACCATCTGGTTCTACGTAATGTTTAATACTAGCAGTAGAGTTGTTTACAGTTAATGTAGTACCTGCTTCATCTGTAGTAGTTGTAACAGCATCATCAACTATTACTCTAGTTCTTTTTGCAATAACAATACCAGTAGTGGCTATTTCAATTTGTGATTCTATCGTAGTAGTTTCTGAAATTGTTCCGCCTGGAATTTCTTCTGAAATAACAGTAGTACTTGATTTACCAATAACACCGTCAACAATAGTAAGACCATCAGCAAATTCTAATGTTCCATTGGATGTAATTCCACCAGGAACTGAAAGTCCGCCATTACCATCTGAATTAATTAGGGTGCCGCCCAAATCAATAGTATTGCCACTTAGATAAATGTCTCTCCAGCGTTTTTCTGGGCTTCCTAAATCGTATGTTAAATTTGTGTTAGGAAGAATACTTTGTCCAACTGCTGATAAATCTATGATATTTCCAACACCGTCTACAGGACTAGCATCGACCCAACTAGTACCGTAGTAAACATACAACCTACCACTATTAGTGTCCCACCATAAATCACCACTGTTTGGCGTAGACGGTGCAGTACTATTTGCTACACTTTTTGGAACATGAGACCAACTTAAATTAGATCCATTGGTAGTTAAGAACTTTCCACCATTTCCTGTTTGCACTGGAAGATATGATTCTTCACCAAGTGCTGTGTACAATTCAGTAAAGTTATCATTAATTTTACTAAAAGCTGAACGTAACGGATCGCCGTTTCCTGCGTTTGCGCTACTACCTACGTTAATTATTTTTTTAGCCATTATAGTCTTCCTACGACAATTTCAATAACGCCTTCGACACCGTCAAAGTTCTCTAACGCCTTACCAATAATTGTTCCAATCTTTGGATCATTAGTTGGACGAGCATATCCGCCACCTGCACTTACCATCATATCACCTTTACGTATTTTGCCACGTACCTTACATGGAACACGACCTTGTAGTGCGATAGACACTACAGTTTCACCTTCAAGTTGACTGTTCATTAAATATGCTGGATTAGAAGAAACAACACCTGCTACACGTCTTGTTTCGTCTTCAGCAACAGTTACTTCAAATTCACCACCAAACTCTAAAACTGTTCCTGGTTCATATACAGCATCTGCTTGATAATTTTCTGCTAAGTCAGCGTATTTTGCTTTGTTTGCAGTACCATCAAATGTTGTAGCAGATATAGTTCCGTTGACCATACCAACTAAACCAGTGCCAGATGGACTTGGAGAAACACCATATGTTGTACCATTAAAATATATACCGTCGGCGGAACTTGCTCTACCAACGAAACCAACACCACTAGTAATACCAGTGCCTGAAGTAAATGTTTGTGCATTAATACTTCCGTTGCTAGTTCTTCTAACAATAGAGTTACTAGTTACAGATGCGTCTGCTAAAACAGAAATTGTTCCAGCAACACTTCCAGTAAATGATATATCTGCACCACCGTTTCTAATAGCTATGTCACCAGCGCCAATACTAGTACCAGTTAGTCCATTTGGCAACTGACCACTTGTTTTAGCAAATGTAGCAGTACCGTTAAATGCCGCGCCAGTGTTAATAGTTGTTGGAGCACTAGCAGATCCAAATGCGCCTTCGCCAACAAAGTTTACACCATAGAAACTATTTGCCCAAACTCTTCTAAAACGTAAACTAGCACTTTCACCAATATCTAATCTATCGTTTTCAGATGGAACAATAATGCTAAATTGTGAACCAGTTAGTGTTTGAGGAGTTAAAGTAATTTTTCCTCGCATAGTGCCACCGTTCTTTAACAGCGCACCATAAGAAGGACTTCCGTCTCTTCTAGCAACTAATCCTGATGAAGTACCGTCAGTAAACAACCCACCTAATGTGTCATCGTTGATCAACTGAGCAACTGACTCTTTAGTTAAACCAACAATGTCCTTTAAGTTTTGTGGTGTAAGTTCTGACACATATCCAGAACTTTGATCACTAGGATCGCCTGTAAATCTTCCTAATACTCGATAGTTACTAATTTGTTGTAGTCTATCTAATTGAACTCCGTCAGTCTTACTGCTTGATATCTTTAGTTGTATAAAGCCACTGGATGTAGTAAATTCGCTAGCCCAGAAAGAAGCAACACCAAAATCACTAGCAAATGCGTTTGATGCACTACTTACAGTATTCGCTCTATTCAATGAAAGTTTAGATTGTAAAATACCAGCACCGTTTCTAACTTTGTCGTTATCAATTGCGCCTGATTTGATAGCAATAGTAATATTGTTGTTAGTTCTAATTACAGTAACATCACTAGTTGAACTAACACTTGCATTTACCATTGAACCACCAGATCCAACTGGTACTTCTCCAGTAAACACTAAGAAATCACCACTTCCAGGAGTTCCAGTTATTGTTACGTCTGCAATATCCTTAACAAAGTTCTTATTGTTAAAATAATTCAATGTAACTAAATCAGTAGATGCACTAGGGTCAGCACTTCCAGTAACTCTGTTGCCATTAAGATTAATGTCTTTTTGTATTGCTACAATAACAGCACTACCGCTTGCACCTGAACCTGATTGTAATTGTACACTGAACGATGCAGGAGCAACTGGAGCACCACCAACATAAGTTTGTGTAATGCTAGGAGCCGCAGTGTAACCACATCCAGCGTTTGTGATAACAATTTGACTAATCTTTTGTGTATTACCAGTTCCCTCCATCAAAGCAAAACCAGTAGCTCTTACACCACCAGTAATTTGTGGAGTACTAAATGTAATAGTAGGAGCGGCAGAGTAACCTGTTCCACTTGACAGTACATTAATACTAGCTACGCTTCCTCCAATAATAACTGTAGGAGCACTAGTATATCCATAACCAGGAGTGTCAATGACTATTGATGCAACACCTCTTGGATTAGTTCCAGCTTCTAATATAGCTCTACCAGTAGCGCCTGTACCACTTGTAGAGTAGAAAACAACTGCTGGCGGTGTAGTATAGTTTGCACCGTTAGCAGTGACTGTAACTGAATTTACAAAATATCTAGTTGTAGTATCGTTTAATGTAAAACCAGACCATCCAGTTCTAACACCGCCTGTAGCAATAGATTGATCTACATATATTTTATTAGTAGCATCTAAAGATAAAGTTGGTGCTTTTAAGTTGGTAATCTTGTTTACATTTAAGTCAATACCTCCTCTGTTTACAAAAACACCACCAGAGTCAGTAACATCAGCAATCATTGAGAATGCTTGAACATTATTTCTAACACCGGTAGTTGTAATAGCGTAGCTACCGTCATAATTTATAACACCGCCAGCAAAGACATTGTCAACATATTTTCTGTTTACAATTCCAAATCCATCAGGACTAGTACTGTTGATAGTGTTTTCAATACTATTAAAGCCAAGATCTAAATCACCTTTCATGACACTTGTGCCATCTAAGGTCAATAAACCTTTGTTTGGAGTTAATGTATTATCAACAGTAAATCTACCAGAGATAATGTTGTTAATATATGTTTTAATTGCTTTCTGTGTTGGTACAATGTTGTCACTATTGTCGTCCATCTTCTGATCACCAGAGAACGCACGAACAGTTTCGCCTGTTAAGAATGTTAACGAGCTAACAGCTGACAAACCAATCTTAGCGGCAATAGTAACACTACCGTCGCCTTGGTTAACGTTGAAGTAGCTACCAACTCTAAAGTTACCATCTTGGTCTGTGGACACGTGGAATACACGACCTGTTCCAATTTCTCTAACAATAGCACTTGAGCTTGGAGTATTAGCTGGAGGACCATAAACGTTGTTTGGATAATTAGAGTCATCATAACCTCCAGCACCAACTTGTAAGAAGTCGTGACCAGTAGCACGTACTGTAGAGAACGTTGTTGTAATACCAATTACGTCACCTGCAATATGTCTTGCATCCAAAGTAGTGTTCAAATCAAACAAGTAGTTTGCACCAGGACCTGAAACAGTTACAGCAGTTCCAACTGGCAGTGCTTGTGATAGTAACGCACTAATTTTTACTCGATAACCAATAGTATTTTGTAGTTCGTCAAATACTTGTGTTACAGTTCGAATGATAGTATCTTCAGTAACACCGCCAACTCCCTTAATAGGAATACCAGGACCAGTTACAATGCCGCCATATTGTAAACTTGTTGCTGTTGGTGGGAACAACAATGACTGCAATGTATCTTTAATTTGCGGTTCTTGAATAATATGCGGACCAGTAACACCTAAAGATATAATTGATGTTATCTGTGACATCAATTGTCCAATTCTAACACCAACACCTGATTCTGAGATTAAAGAGTTGTTGATATTTTGTGGAACATAAGTATCACCTTCTGGGTCTTGATAACTTCTTGGAATTCCTAAATCTCTAACTGGCAAGGAATTCAATCCATCTTCTAGAGCATCTGCGATTATCTCAAATAGTATTTCTAATCTATTATCATCAACACCAGCAGTTCCAGGAGTTCCGCTTGTATTTTGTATTAATTGATTTCCTAACTGCCTAGTTACAGTATTTTCTAATACAAGTTGTTTAGCCACTGCTTTTGCGTGTCTTATAGCAGAAACAGTTTGAAGTTTTTGTGTTTCTAAAACTACATCTGAACTAGCACTGCCATCATAATATGCTTCGGCAGCAATTCTAGTTTTTACGTTTCCGCCGTATTCTAAGTCATATGCGATTGCATCAACAATTAAGCCAACGTCTCTTCTACACTTAGCTTGATTATATGTAAATCCTGAACTATAAGTTTGATTTAGATATGTAATAACACCATTCTTAATTGTATTGATGTTGTTTAGAACAGCGACTTTACTATTATTAGCAATGGTGAAGTTTGCTCCATTTGTATATGCTGGAGAAATTGCAGTTGGTGCTGAGTTGACCCCAAACTCTGCAATAGTATTGACCACTATTAATAGATTAGATATGTTTGTTCTTGATGTGGAAGAACCTGATGGTAATGATGTATTTTGTGTTGCAGTATTACCACTAGTTCTTACAATTGATTGTGCTTGTAATACTTGCTCTACTACATCTTTCAAATAATTGAAAGCAATGATAGTGACATCTACTTGGCCTTGAATTAGTGTTACTGCACCATTCCAATAAGCACTACCAGCACCAATACTTTGTGTATTACCTCCATACAATGCATCATAAGCTACTGCATCAAGTATATAACCTACGTCTCTAATACATAACTGTGGATCGTATGAATAACCACTAAATGCTGATATAATATAGTCAGATACATCTGAAATAATAGATGCTTTATTTGTAGTAACACTATTAAACGCACTTATTAAAGTTGGTTCAACTAATGAAATGGATGGATTAACAACACTAGGTAATGTGTTTAAGTTACCAGCAGTAATAACACCCTTGATGATTTCAATATTTCCAGTTGCTGTGCTAGCCTCACCTGAAGAACCAAAACTTCCTGTTCTATTTTGTGTAGAGTTATTGCCACTAGAACGTGCAACAACTGTTCCTTGTATTACTTGTCCAACTACAACTTGTAATCTTGAGTAAGCATTTACTGTAGCAACAGCTTGTCCTGCTCCTAGTTGACTTGCCGCACCAACAAAATATGCTTCAGCGGCTTTGACACTTGCGCTATTACCACCATATAAAATATCATAGCAAAGAGCATCAACAATGTAGCCTACATCACGACTGCACTTAGTTTGATTATAGTTTGGTGGTGGATTATTAACGTTAACAAACGCAATAATTTCAGACTGAATAAATGCTTTATTTTGTTGAAGTTGATCTTTAGCATTAATTCTTTCTTGTGTAGCACCAAGAGGAGTAGGATAATTTATCGTTGGAGCTGTGCCACCTTCTAATAAATTGATCACAGTGTCAAAACTATCAGTTATTCTTGACAATGCCACTGGATCAGAATTTACTAATGCTTGTGTTACAGTTCTAGCTTTTAAAATACCTTGCTTAGTCTGTATTATTTGTTCAGATTGTAGATAAGAAGAATTAGCTCTTTGATACGCTAAACCAGCAGTTACAGAATTAAAGTTAGTACCAAAAGCAGTATCATATAAAGATGCATCAAGGATGTAACCAATATCTCTTTCGCATTTGGCTTGTATTGCAGGAGTATATGTGTAGTTAACAAAGTTGTAGTTTACAAAAGCAATAAACTCTTGTTGTAAAAATTCTTGGTTAGCTCTTAGTAAGTTAACTGAATTTAGTACACCTGTGTCAACAACTGTTGGGTTAGAGTAAACCAATTCAGTAGTATTGGCACCACTGTTGATAATACCTGTTACTAAATTAAACTTGTTAGTTAATTCAGTCGCTACTGTTGAATCAGTAATTACAGCCAGTGCCAAATCTCTTGCTTTATTGATACCAGCAATGGTTGGAATTTTTTGGTTAAGAATAACGTTTGAAGAATAACTTCTTAGATATGCTAAACCAGCAGTAATTGATCTATAGTTTGATCCAAGAACGATGTCATCTAAAACTGCATTTAAAATTAGATCTACGTCTCTTCTACATTTTTCTTCGTCATAGTTGAAACCTGGGAACTGATTATTCAAATATGCAATTACATCTTCTTGAATAAATTCTTTATTAACTAATAACTGTTGAACACCATTTAAATTTGAACCATTATATGGTAATGATAATTGTGGTGTAACTGCTTCAGTGTACTGGTTAACAATATATTGAGCAACCTTTGTAGCATAGTTGATAGCATCAACAGTAATGCCTTTTTGTTGTGCCAATACTAGTGCCGCACTTGGGTTGCCTTGTTGATAGTAACTTGCACCTGCACCACGGCTTCTTACGTTACCGCCGTAGGTCAAGTCATATATAACAGCATCAACAATGTATCCAACGTCTCTATAACATGTGTCTTGGTTATATTCAAAGTTTGGATAAATTGTTGATAGATAATCAATTGTTTCCTGTTGAATAAATGTCTTGTTTGCAACAAGTTTTTCAACAGCATTGGCATTAAATCCAACTAACGGTGTTGCTGATTCAGTTAATTGATAGGTCTCAATTGTTGTACCACCATTAGAAGTTTTACCCAAAATACGGTAAATGCTTGGATCATAATTGCTTGCTGAGAATCTTAGAGCAGAACTATTAATGATTGGTGGATTGTTAGTAATCTGACTAACTGAAATTGTTTTTAGTTGATATAAGTTAAGTGCAAACGCTCTTGGTTTGTTATACTCATCATTGAATGTTTTAAGGGCAGTATTCAACGATGGATCAATACTTAAATTCCAATAACTGTTTGTAAATGTGAAGCTAGTATTTCCTGGGATTGACGCTGTTAAGTTTCTATCTAAAGTCAAGTCCCAATATCCATCTACTCTAGTAAATTGTGCAGATGCAACTTGGTTGATCATTTGGTAAACTAGTGCTCTATCAAGTGCAAGTGCCCAACGTTCTGAAGTAGGATCGTATGTTGGTGTTCCAACAACTGTGTATCTAGCGTAATCTAATTCTTCAATATTAGTATCTAAAAGTTGGAAAGTCCAACCAGCCTTTGGCGCCCAAGGACTTAACGCACTTGTAACAATAGAATCATCAATTGGTGATGTAACATTTGCAATGTATAATGTTGTTGCTCCAGGAGCGTTATCTGCTTCACCTAATCTTGGACTTGCTTGGAATTTAATTTCTCTTGGGGTTACACCAACTACTGTATAAACAGTTTCGTCGTTTTCGTCAATGATCGGATTGGTTGCAGAAAGTTTAAACTGCATTTTTAATACAGCTGGTCTTTCTAATTTGTAAACTTTTAGAATATTCTGACCAATTGCATTATCACTTATTGCATCGTAACGTACGGTGCCTGAGATATTTCTTTCACTAGGATTTCCCTTAACAGTATATTCTGTACTAGGAGCATCTTCAACAAAGTTAGAAATAGCTCTTGCAGGTAGATCAGCAAAAGTGTATGTTCCTAAATCGTTGGCATATAATAAACTATCAGTGCCATTTAGTGTAAAGGTTGTTTTATCTACAACAGTAATGATGTAAGTTCTTCCGTCAATATCTGTTGAAATATTAGCACCACCTTGAACTGCTGGTTTGAGTTCAACACCTCTAATAGAAGTCATTTGAACACTGTCACCGGTACTAAATGGGTGACTGTATGCAGTAGTTACAACTAACGGACCTGCAACTAATGTTCCACCTGGTAATCTAGCACGAGCAACATTTTTTAATATTATTTCGTGTTTGTCTAATTTAAATGTTGAGTTACGAATTGGCACAGTATCACAACCGCCAACAATAATATTAACTGCGCCTACGTTTCCATCAGCTAGTGGACTATCAATGTAAGGGATTACTAAGTTGACTGGAGTAGTTCTTACCTTACCAATTTGAATTGCTTCGTTAGGGTCGTTACCTTCAGATTGTAAACCAATTAAACCATAACAGCTTGAACCACCAACAGAACGAATTTGACCACCGGCTCTTGCTAAGTAACCAATTCGACAGTAGTATGTAAACTGAGAAACTGCTTCACAAACACCGTTATTTTCTGCAACAATACCGTAACCTAAATCGTTAACCATTGTAAAGTCGTTGGACAACATAGAACGGTTACCAGCAGTCTCAATAACAACTTGTGTTGCTGATGGCAAGAATCCAGCTGGTAAGTAGGTGTCGTCAGTTTCAATTGGTGTTGTTGAACTTAAAGTTAAAGTTGCTGTACCGTTTGAATCTGGAGTAGTACTGTCAATGATAACATATTTCTTTTTAGCAATGTAAAAAGTGTTTGGTATTTCTGGTCTTCTTACTAGACCTGTTACAGTAAGTTTAGTTCCCTGAGCACCTTGTGTACCAGTAAATGGATCAGTGTAACTATTGTCTAAAACATAACATACTTGGTTACCAGACATACCGTCGATAAGTTGACCACCACCGCCTTCGCCAGCAAATGTAGCACAAACTTGTCCGTACGGAGATCTTGTTAAAATTTGACCAGCAGGGTCAAATGCCATAGTAAATCCCTTGCTGCCAAGGAATGTCATGTTGCGTAATTGCATAGCATCAGCAACTAACAATGAGTCGCAATGTTCGTTATCTAATAAGAACTCGATAACAGTTCCGTCAGGAATGGATTGTGCCAATGGTTTTGGATCACCGTTTTCATCAACGATGTCCATTGTGTAAGTTCCTGGTGCTACGTTTTGTTCAGGATTAGGTTCTTTATATACGATGTTTCTAATAGTGCCAACTCGGTAGACATTTGGTTCTCCGCCAGTTGATCCAAAAACAAATCTTAATCCTGATTTTGGAGGATAAGCAGAATTTCTAATTTCTAAAGTAGTGCTACCTGTAGTGTTAGTAACACCTACAGAAATTGCTAGTTGGTGATAATAGTGTGTATTGTACCAAAATTGTGCGCCTAGTGATCTATCACCACGTACAAACGTGATATCTTCGTTTTCAGGCAATACTGGTCCTTCTTTTGGTTTTACCAATGTACGTCTAAATTCGTCACCTTTAATAGCAACGTTTGGTGGAACTTGAATAGGGAAGTTTTCATAGTACACACCAGATTCTACCATAATAGTAATTTCTGGTTTTGGTACAAAGAATCCTCTAAAACCAAAGTCTACTCTAGATAAAACGCTGTATGGACCGTCTTTCTTGTTAGCTAAAGCAATGCTGATAGTTCCGCCTGGTGGAACTTCTGGATTTACCCAGTTTACTAGTGACTTTAGATTCAACTCAAATAAGTTGTTGTTAATCTTGTTAACTCTAAAAATACCATTTAAGTTTCTGGTATCTGCATTATTTGTTCCTAAAATTGCACCACTAATTTGAACATAGTCGCCATCAACAAATCCGTGATTTTGTAAACTTACTCTTACTCTAGTTCTAGGACTTGTACTTGCATTAGTAAATGGAGGAACCCAACGTGTAATGGCAGATGGTAAAACTTGATATGCGTTGTTCTGTAATTGAACACGGTCCATATATTTTTTAGCAAATCTAGCAGCCTGACGAATACTAGCAAATGCTTTACTCCAACTGCGACCAATTTCACTTTCTGGATAACCATATTCTGGATTTGGACGATCATTGTCAAAATCCCACATGTCATCATTACCTTTAGTGCTTACAAATATGTTGCTAGGACTACTAAAGTTTTTTGCGTCAACATAACCTTTTGTTGCCGCTCTATAATCTTCTTCTACAAACGCATCACCTAATGGAGTTAGCGTAATATCCTGATAAGCACCAGGATGGTCATTTAAAATTAAAGGTCCGGTCATAACACCAGCACCACGATTTACTAGACCTGTTTCTGGATCAAATGTTTCAGTACCTTGTAAAGATATCTTAGTATCTACATAATCTTTACGTGTTGCGTGTGCAGGTAAAACAGCTTGTACATTCAAGTTTACAGTTTTAGAAACAACTCCGTCAGCACCTTTGATAGTGATAACTTTGTCGCCAATGTTTACGTTTCCATTATTTGGACTTGGCTGTATTTTGAAGTTTTTTCTCATCGTACTGCCGTTTGGATTTGGGACAGTAGATAAGAGATCAATGTCATCTCTGTTTAAGAAGTTTTGATAAACCCACTTTCTAGTAACAGCGTCTTGGTCAAGTAAAGGATCGCCAATGTTGTTTAATCTAAAATTGGCAGCATTTAGTGAGTTTGATAGCGTTGGGTTTGGATCTAAGTTAATCTGGATACCAGCTAAACTAAAAACAATTCTAGAAGGATCTGTAGTAGTATCAATAGAAATACCATTGTCGGCTATAAGATCTCTGCTAATGACGTTGTTGCCTAGACTATCTAAACCTAATACAGTATTAGGTCTTAGAGGTTTTACTACGTCTACTAAGTTATTAAACGTTAGTCCAGACTCTAAACCTTGACTAGCGTATAATTCTTGGAAGTTAGCATTTACTTTTGAAAATGCATCACGGATGCTATCACCAGTGCCGTCGTTACCTGTTAAACCAATATTGATATCTTTTCTTGACATTATTAACTCCAAAAAGGGCTCAATTGCCCTGTGTCTGCAATTATTTACCTTAAAATTTTATAAACTTAATGTAAATACCGATATGTTCATATCATCCATTAAAGAAAAACACAAGTATACTAGAACCAGTAAACTGGGGAAAGAACATCAATACCAGCGTTTTAGGACACTATTAATTTTTAGATGTGACAGTTGCGATCAGGAGTTTCAAAGGTACAGAGAGAAGATAGATCCAAAACGGATCAGTAATAACTATTTTCACGTTTGCCCAAACTGTGACTCTAAGCGATTTGCTCAGAAGAAGGGCGTGGAAAAAAGATTGATTTGGGATATGCCAGCCAGCAGTACGTTGCCAGTTGGAAAATATTAAAAGCTAAAACTTTCCCCGCAGCCGCAGGTGTTTTTTACTTGTGGATTAATAATTTTAAGAGTTGAACTGAAAGAACTAGTTTCTAAGTCAATAGTAGAATCTTGCACGTAAAGGTATGTCATTTTATCAATAAAGACTTTAGCATTGTCTTTTTCTACTACAATGTCGCTTTCTAGAAATTGATCTGCAACGGCCCACTCGTATTTGAAGCCATTACATCCGCTTGATTTAACTGTTAGTCTAAACCCAATATCACTTTTGGATTTAATGTAAGTTGCGGCTTTTTCTGTAATTTCAATCATAAATTCCTAGCTCCAATTTAGCCTCGTCAGACATCATGTCTTTAGTCCAAGCGGGTTCCCAAACTATTTCTATTGTGACGTTTTCAACTCCAGGTACTGCTTTTACAACTTCTTCTACTTCATTTGGCAATGATTCTGCCGCTGGACAAAAAGCACTAGTCAAAGTCATTTTAATTTTAACGTTAGAATTATCTACGCATATATTGTAAATTAACCCCAAGTCGTAAATATTTACGTGGATTTCAGGGTCATATACTTTACGTATTGCTTCAATAATATTATGTTCTGTTAGCAATTTCATATATCCGTTTAATTAAATTTCCAACACCGTTTTGTCGTCCAGGGGTTAGTAGCCCAGAAATTCCTAAAGTATTTAAAATTTTTGGGTCAGTTTCTAGTATTTCTTCTTTGCTCTTGCCATTGAAAATCTCTAGAATAATAGCTACTAACCCACGAACAATTTTAGCTTCACTATATGCTTTAAACTGTAATTTCTGATCGCCAAAATTCATTACCCACAATTTACTTTGACATCCTAAAACTAAGTTGCGTTCAGTACGATATTCTTCATCCAAATCAGCCAGCCGATCCCCACACTCAATCAAATATTCGTACTTGTCCATGTTGTCATCAAACAGTTCAAGTTCAGTTTTGATTTTAAGTATAGTATCCTTAACTGAGTTTTTCATAGCAAGTTACTAGACCTTTTCTTAAATTTTCAATATCATCTTTAGTGTTATAACACGCCCAACTTGCTCTAACAACGCCATTGATAAACTTTTCTTCTACAATTGGCTGAGCACATAAGAATCCACTTCTAACAGCAATATTTTGTGCTTCTAAAAGTTGTGCAACGTCATTAGGGTGGCATCCTTTTACATTGAAACTGATAAGACCAGCCTTATAAAAATTAGGATGAAACGGATCAATAAAATCTAAGTCATTTAGCATCATTTGAATATTTGCATTCATAAGTTTGCTATGTACTTTGAGGTCTTCAATGTCGTAACTCTTAAACCAATCTATAGCGGCTCCCATTGCTATAACGCCGCCAATATTAGGGGTGCCTGCTTCAAGTTTCCAAGGAAGTTGATTAACACGAATAGTGTCCCAGCCTACAGAACTAATCATGTCCCCACCCCAAAAAATAGGTTCTAGTTTTTCTAAATACTTTTGTTTTCCGTATAGAACACCAACACCTGTTGGTCCATAAAGTTTGTGAGCACTAAACGCAACAAAGTCTGCATTTAGATCTTGTACGTCTATAACTTCTTTTGCAATGCTTTGTGCGGCATCTAAAACAGTCACACCATCATATTGCTTTACTAAATCAAACAACTCTTTAATTGGTTGAACATTGCCAATCGTGTTATTCACATGGGCAATACTAAAGAGAATCCTTCCTGCGCAGTCGTCTAACACTTCTTCTAAATGAGCTAAATCTAATGATCCATCTTTAATGACATTAATCTTTTGAAAATTAATTTCATTTTTTTCAGCTATGTTTATCCAAGGAAGTAAGTTAGCATGATGTTCACTTTCCGGAACAATGATAGTATCGTTAATTCCCCATTTATGACAAAAGCCCAAAGCAATCAAGTTAATACTATGTGTTGTACCACTGGTAAAAACAATCTCACTATCTTTTTTTGCGTTGATGAGACTTTTAACTTTTGTTCTTACACCTTCATATTCATCTGTAGCTTTTTCAGCCAGTCGATGTATTCCTCGATGTATATTTGCTTTGTAATTTGTATGGTAATCAACTAGCGCAGACACCACAACATTTGGGCAAAATGTTGTGGCTGCGTTGTCAAAATAAGTTACGTTCGGAAGATCAAATTCTTGTTTAATCTCGGAAAAAGTCCTTGATTTCATCTTGAATATCGCTATGTGGGATTAAGTTAATAATTCTGTCTTGATGTATTTCTGATAATAGTTTTTTAGCATTTTCTAAACTGACGCCTCTACTTTGCAAATACCAAAGGCTTTCGGCATCAATTTGTCCCACTGTGCAGTTATGTCTAGCTTCAACATCACCGCAGTCTATCATAAGTTGTGGAATGCTAAATGCTTGTCCTGTGTCATCTTTGATAATGCTAGAGTTTGATACTTGTGTCAAACTTCCATTAGTGTCTTTATCAATTTTAACAAGACCTTGAAACACTGTTCTTCCTTTATTACTTGAAGAACAATTTACCAACTGCTGACTTATAACATTTGGACCTGCGTGATATACTTTAGCAATAATCTCACTACTGCCAGTCATATCATTCTCAGCCAAGCCGTAAATGTTTATTTCAGAGTTTTCATATGCTTCACATTCAAAGATATGTTTGTTAAGTTTTCCACCTTTAACAAAGATACCAATGTTTATAATGCTGTTGGGTTCGCATAAAACGTTATACAGAAAAACTTGTTGTGTTTGTTCACTGCCTTCGCAAATAATGTATAAATCTAACTTACTAGCTTCCCTACCAACAACTTGTAGATTTTTACATAATAGATCATTTTCTGTTGGACTTAGACGTAAAACCATTACGTCATCAGTTCCTTCTTTAATTTGTAAACAGTTTGCGTCAATCATTTTAAACTGTTTGCCAAAGTATTGGGAAGGGCTGTATGCCCAATCAGGATCTGCTTTGTCTACTTTAAGAAAACTTTCGATAGCCATTTTCAATGATCCCCTTAATAATTCTTTTATCACCGGACTTTACGATTTTGCCGTCTACAATAATATGAACATGAGTTGGCTTTATTGTTTCAAGGATCGTTGGTTGATGTGTAATAATTAATGCCGCTTTTCCCTTTTTTGATAAAAACGTTTTAATGTCGCCAGATATTGTTTTTACTGCATCTACATCTAGTCCACTATCAATCTCATCTAAAATTAACAATGACGGATCAAGCAAATTTATTTGTAGAACTTCGTTCTTTTTCTTCTCACCACCGCTTGCTCCATAATTAAAATCTCGCTTCATCCATTCAGAACCAAGATCAAATTTATGAACAAGTTTTTTATAATCTGAAATTATATCAGAACTGGTCCTTTTATCTTCTCTAGCTTTTAATATATCCCTAGATAGTTGTAAATTGCTAATGCCGTCAATTTCTGGAGGATCTTGGAAAGTCATAAAAATCCCCATCTTACTTCTAACGTCTGGAGTTAATGAATTTAAAACTCTCCTTTTAAAATTCATTTTACCATTTATAATTTTGTAATCAGGATTCCCTGCAATCACATTGGCTAACGAACTTTTTCCAGCTCCATTAGGACCCATTACGGCATGAATCTCGCCTTCTTTAATTTCTAAGTCAATGCCAGAAAGTATTTCGTTTTCTTCAACATTCACATGTAAATTTGTTATTTTTAGCATTATCCTATAGAACCCTCAATTTTAATATTCATCAATTTTTGTGCTTCTGCCGCAAACTCTAGTGGAAGTGTTTTAAAAACTTCCTTGCAAAAACCATTGACGATTGTTGTTGCTGCCTGCTCGGTGTTCATTCCGCGTTGCGCCAAATAGAACAACTGCTTTTCACTTATCCTTCCTGTTGATGCTTCGTGCTCAACTATCGAGTCATTATTTTTAACTTCTACATATGGTATTGTATTTGCAACACCATTGTCACCAATTATCATACTGTCGCACTGTGTAAAATTTCTAGCACCTATTGCGCCAGGCATTATGTTTACTAGCCCTCGATATGTGTTGACACTATGATCTAAACTAATTCCTTTGCTAATAATGGTACTTGTGGTGTTCGCACCAATATGTATCATCTTAGTACCAGTATCTGCTTGTTGTCGTCCCTTTGTTAATGCTACACTATAAAACTCGCCCTTTGAGTTATTGCCTTTAAGTATGCAACTTGGATACTTCCAAGTAATTGCAGAACCGGTTTCAACTTGAGTCCAACTAATTTTACTGTTGTCACCTTTACAAATTCCACGTTTGGTGACAAAATTATAAATGCCGCCTTTACCGTCCTCATCACCTGGATACCAATTTTGTACAGTTGAATATTTTATTTCTGCATCTTTTAATGCCACTAGTTCAACTACTGCCGCATGCAATTGATTTTCATCACGCTTGGGTGCCGTACAACCTTCTAAGTAACTTACGTAACTTCCTTCATCTGCAATGATTAACGTTCTTTCAAATTGTCCAGTATTAGCTTCGTTAATTCTAAAATACGTACTAAGCTCTAAAGGGCAACGTACACCTTTAGGAATATAAACAAAACTACCGTCAGTAAAAACTGCGCTGTTAAGACAAGAATAAAAATTATCTCTTTGTGGAACAACTGATCCTAGATATTCTTTAACAAGGTCTGGATAATTTTTAACTGCTTCACTTATGCTACAAAAAATAATACCTTGTTCTTCTAATTCTTTTTTGTGTGTGGTGCCTAAACTCTCACTGTCCAATACAGCATCCACAGCAACACCAGCCAACCATTTTTGTTCTTCAAGTGGAATTCCTAATTTTTCAAAATCTTTTAAGATCTCTGGATCTACTTCACTTAAATCTTTTGGTCGTTTTTTTGGTCGGCTAAAATAGCTAATGTCGTCAAAGTCTAATCTTTCATAAATTAAAGTAGACCATGACGGCTCCGCCATTTCTAACCAAGATTGGTATGCCTTAAGTCGCCATTCTAATAGCCAAGAAGGTTCTTCTTTCAAAGAGGAAATTTTACGTATAACCTCTTCACTTAACCCTTTGGATAATGTTTCGGACTCAAAATCAAATGCCCAACCATATTTGTATTCTTCTTTTTCTATTTTATTATGGTCCATAGTGATTATTATAAGATAATTTGTATTGTCTGTCAAGCATTCATTTTTTATTTAGTGGATACCGATAAGGCATAATTAATTTACAAGGAGATTAATCATGATTAAATTTATCAAATCAATTTTTGGTTTCGACGAGCCTAAAAAAGCTGAACCAGTTGCGGAAGCACCGTATAAGGTTGAAGCAGTTAACAGCGTACCAGTTGTAAAAGAAACTGCACCTGCAACTACTGAAGCAGTTGCCCCTAAAAAGGCAAGAGCTCCAGCTAAGCCAAAGGCACCAGCAAAAGCTAAAGCGCCTGCTAAAACACCAGCAAAAGCTAAAGCGCCAGCTAAACCAAAAGCCCCTGTAAAAGCAAAAGCCCCTGCAAAGAAGGCTCCAGCTAAAACAGTAAAGAAGACTGCTAAGTAAAAAATTAGGAATCTTCTTGCCAACAAAAAACCCGCCTAGTGCGGGTTTTTGCATTTATGTGTTTGCGTATTCGTATAACGCTCGACTGGCTAAGTTCTTTGCCTTACTTTCGCACATGATGTCAAACTGATCACGGAAAGTAATTGCCCAGTCGTTAACAGCCCTGTTCCAATAAAAATTACTGTGGGCACGTAGTTTGGCTTTTTTGTAACCACTTTCTAAAAGAGTTTTATAGTCAGGTGCTGTATTACCACAATGTCCTGTGAGAACATCTTCACGGCTAATGGAATAGTGACACACAGGACGAACACCGCGCCAACTATCAATGACCTTCTGCACTCGGGCATCTTCTGCCATAATGTACTCACCTTCGCGAACCCAATGATGATGGATATCGAGCACAATAGGTACAACATCACTAATAGATAGGCAATCATCTAACCCCCAGGCGTTTTCTTCGTTTTCGATTGTAATACAGTTTCTTGCTTCTGTCGATAATCGTTTGTACGCACTTCGGATACCTTCTGGACCTTGACGACCCGAGATGTGGACGTTGATTTTAAAGTCCTGAAATTGTTTACCGTAGCCCATGAACCTGACCATATCTGCATGATATTCAAACTCCTCTATAGAACGATTAACGATGGCAGTATTGTCACTAGCCAAGACAGTGAACTGACCAGGGTGCATAGAAAGGCGTACTTGTTTACTTCGAGCCAAATCTCCGATTTTCGAAAATCCTCGTTCAAGTAATGTAAGCACATCATTTCGCTTATAAAAATGACTCCAGTCGCTATGAGTGTAAGCAGGAAGAATATCACTGCTAATTCGAACCATCCTGAGCTCATCTTCTAATCCTCCAACTCTTTCAACCAACAATCGAGTGGCTTCAATATTTTGATTAATCAAGTCCCAAAGTTTTTGTTCAGCAACATCTTTGGTTTGTCGATTAAGCCAAGTGATAGTTGTTGCACCTGTATTGTATTTTTTACAATCGTCTTTTGGACCAATACCGTCAACTTGACTAGGGAAATCAATCCATTTACATGCAAAACCAATCTTACCCATTTTTATTACTTTCTGCGTCTACTACACGCTGTCTTAATTCAGTTGTTGAAAAACTATGTCTGCGTTCATTGAAGTAGTACTCCATATCAATGTCATCGCCTGTAAACTTCTTATCATAGTATTCTGCTCCTAGTATTCTAACATCAATAGGATACGAAAGCAGTATGTCTCGGAGTTCTTTTTCGGTAGCATAAACTACAATTTCATCCACATACTTACAAGCCTGTAACTGGACGAAACGTTCAAATATACTTTGAACTGGTTTATTCTTTTCTCTAGGACGATCAATAGTAGGATCTGTCTGTAACCCAACAATCAAATGATCACATTGTTGCCTTGCTTCTTTCAGCATCATAATATGACCTGCATGAAACAAATCAAATGTGGAGCATGTGAATCCTGTTTTCATTACCAATGCCTTATAACGCCTGCAACAATAAAAAAGTTTGTAATAATGTATATTAACACAACTAAGGTACGAATGCAAGCGATTTTGTCGGCTTCTTCATCCGAATCGCTTGCCTTTTCGCCCAGACTTTTCGCCCAGAGACGCCAATAACGTTTAACCTTCGTATGTAGCTGAGTTTGCACCATGTTCAAAAACTTCCACAGATTTAACTCTTACTGATGGATTGATTGGGTAACGCATATTTCCAGATGCCAATAGTTCAGCCATTTTATCAAAAGCCATTTTGGCAAACATTTCACAACCTACAGCAGGTACAATGCGTAGATCACAAATGCCTTGACGTCGGTATGGTTCAATCTGTACACGTTCTGGGTTACCGTCGTGTTCTGGATTTGAACTCCAACCTGACATTTCTTTAAAACGGTCTAGCATTGGATCGTCTTCAGCAATAACCAAAGTGTGATCAAACATATAGTCTGCCCACGCTTTAAATTCTTTAAGACCTCCAAAGTCCATACACCAATTTTTGTCATCAAGTGTATCGCATTCAAATATCAGCTTGATGCCAATTGAGTAACCATGTAATGTTGAACAATGTGAATGAGTTGCTCTCCACTGTCTGAAACAGCATGAAAGTCCTCTATCGTTTCCGTAAGTTTTTGTTGAGTAGAATTTTGCCATTGTTAGTCTCCTTAAGATTTAGCAATGACATGCAGAATTTATATTGCGGGATGAATGCCTGAGTCCGCATAATGTAATTGTAGCAAGATTATTTATTGCTGTCAACTCTGCTTTTATTAATTTCTTTAATATCACGATAAGCATTGTCTACATCAGATTTGATATCCATTACACCTTTGTGTAACTCGTCAAAGAGTCTGATAAAATCCAAAATAATTTTCATTACCCATCCCCACCAAATTAACGACACAGTTATAAAAATTACCCAACTTGCGTAAAATAAAAATGGTATGGAAGTAGTGAAAATTTCATATAATCCAAATGCGCCAACTAAGAAAAATAATGGGCTTAGACGCCCCCACCAGATCCAAAGTCTAGTTTGTTTTTGTGCCTGTAAAATTCTATTAAGCCTGTTCATGCCTTTGCTCCTAAAATATTATTTACGGGAGAAAAGGCATGATTTATATGTAGAGTTAATCTCGTTTAGAAATAACTTTATCAGCCAAGCCATATTGAACTGCTTCATCGGCACTCAAGAAAGTATCAAATTTCATGGTGTTAAACAGTTCGTCGTATTGTTTGCCTGCCGTATTGTGCTTGACATATAACTGAGTTAGACGTTCGTTAACACGCTTACTTTCCTCAAAACTACGTTTAGCATCTTCAAACTGCAAGTCTTGTACGTGAACTGAACCACGTGTACCAGGAGTACCTGAACTTACACGATGAATCATTGTACGACTTTCTGGAAGCACAATGCGCTTACCTGGTGCGCCTGCTTGCGCAAGGAATGAACCCATGCTACAGGCTTGTCCCATTACTACGGTACTTACATCACACTTAATAAATTGCATTGTGTCATAAATTGCCAAACCAGCAGTAACACTACCACCTGGACTATTGATGTACATGTTAATATCTAGTTCACTGTTTTCGCTTTCCAAAAACAAAAGCTGGGCCACGATTGTATTGGCCATATTTTCTTCAACTTCTCCGTTTAGGAAAACAACTCTATCTTTTAATAGTCGACTATAGATATCATAAGCACGTTCACCTTGACTGCTTTTTTCAACGACCATTGGCACTAAATTCATTACGTTCTCCTAAAATGTTAATTACTTTTTGTTTTTCTTCTTGATAAGACTTCCATGCTTTTTTGACACCACCATAAACAAGTGCATAAGCAAACAAATAACCAATCATAATAGTTAATAGCACATACTTGCAGATAAGTTCCCATGTCCCTCCCTTATCTGCGTTTGCCCAAGCACTGGCAAAAAAGCAAGTAGCCATCCACATCCACATCCAATAATCCCAAGATTTTATGGAAGCGATTGTTTTGTGTCCCGCCCATTTTAAAAAATAGAATATTTCTTTCATCTGTATTCCTTGTCAAGAGTTACTTCTGTTAAACCCGCAATTACTTGGAACTTGTCCCAAGCGGCTTTTGCGGCTGGATTCTTTTTTAATTCTTCGCTAGGCAATACTGCCTCGAGCCAAATTTCTGGACGGCGGCTAGGATATGCTCCAAACTTGCGAGGCTGATGGAACTTGCCAGTTTCCCAAAGTTCAATGCTTACACTACGGAAACGGTCTTCGTCTTCGTCTTTATAGCCAGCCCATTCAGGATTGCTACCACTAAAAAGTCCTCTCATTGAATGGCTATCGGTACCACCACCGTAACCTTCCCAAATACTTTGCCATTGTTCATCATTGTGCGGATCAAAATCTGTTCGAGCAATAATAACTAGTACATCTGTAATGTCTACAATGCCTTCTACAATGTCTCGAACACAACGGCTATAACTAAGACCGATTTTCATTTGCTTCTTTACCTTTTAATAAAAATTTATGTAAGTCATCCATACGTTCTTGAAACACATCCGGAGCACCTTCTGCCGCACGTTGCATTTCCCACTCGTCAGGATAATGACGTAAACAATACCTAGCTTCATCTTTAACAGCTTTAGGAACTCGTGGTGTAGATAACAGCTTCAAGAGAAATCTCTTAGTCTGAACTACTGCACGATACCTTTCGTCTGGTAGTGTCACTTTATTTGTTCCATTCTAAGTTTACGACATGCTTCCTTAGCTTCAATTGGAATATCTGGACTAATTTCTGCAATGCTACAATTATACACTCTATACTCTTGTTTGGGCAAGAATAAGAAAGCCAATGTGGCTAATACAATTAGCACACACGCGACAATTACTTCTTCTCGTTTGAGTTTAGGATCGATGTCAGCCATGGTTTGCAGTTTTCCCAAGTTGTATAAATGTGTGCATTACCGCCTTGTGCTTGCCACTCGTGACAGTTGCTATGTCTATCATCAATTAGTATGTCACCTTTGTTTTTGCAATGGCGCCACTTGTCATGACTAAACGGACCAAGGAAAACAGGCACTCCGGGAAAATGTCTGTTTGCCCACCACACTTTGTCTTGGGCGGCATATGGCATTGAATAATCATGTGGCAATGCTGACAAGAAATAAAGATTGGTGCCGTTTTTAGAACAATATGATTTACAGTAATCAACTAATTCATGTGCGCCTTCTTTTAAAGGCAAGTTCAAATAAAAGCGACTATCGTTTTTAAGTTTGTCCCAATCACTTTGAGGAACACGTTCACCCTTTTCGTGATCCCATCGAAGTTTAAGGAACTCTTGTGCGTAGCCAATCCAGTCGGCTACGACGTCATCCATATCTAAGTAAATGTTCATTTATAAACTTTCAAAATTACTGTGTCTTCGTTAAAGCGACCGTTGAGTTTAGTCTCAGTAGTTTTAACATCTTTCTCAAACCAAGTTTGCATACGTTTTTGCGTATTCAAATCTTTGAACGCTTTAATTTGTTCTGCAGGTTTACGCAGGGTCTTTTGCGCACTCTTCTCAGTGAAGTTGACGACTGTTGTGCCTTTAACACCAAAGCCTTCGCTGTTCATAGCAATGTACATGCCTACCTTACGTGTCTTGACATTATAAACGAACATGTGCTGTGCGCCAATAATTGTAGTAGGAGACACGGAAGAAATGCCTAGCGTATCATCTGACTTCATGTACTTGAGTTTAGCAACAATCTTTTCAGCAGGCACAATCTTTTTAGCACGTGGCTTCTTAAGAGCTTTTGCTTCTGTAGTAAGTTGATCACATGCAGTCATAATTGCTTCGTAAAATTCGATCAGTTTACGAACGTTTTTACGTGGCATGTGACTCCACGCTTCTTTAAGTTGCTCGTCAGCTTGGCCACTTGCAAGTTCTGCAAGCTCATCATTGCCAACTTGGAAATATTGTTTAATCAAACGAGCATGTGCGGCTTTGGCACCTTTGCCACGCAACAAGCTGACAACCTTAAATGCTTTTGGATCAAAAGCATCGGGATCAGTAATAAAACTGTCAATAGCATAGTCGAGTTCTTCACTCATTGCGCCTGCAGATTCACGCAAACGATCTTGAATAGTAGGAACATACACTTCAACTTTTTTGGCTTTAGGATCGACTTCTTCCTCGTCGTCCTTATCAAACTTGCCTTCTTCAATTGCATTGGCAATAGCATTGCGCAACCAGTCTGCTGTATTGCGACCTTCATTCCAGTCTGCACGAACTTCTGGCATACCGCGAAGCAAACAAGCGGCGAGACCTCCCATTGTAGTATTACAACGTGAGTCTTTAGTATCTTTAAATTGTTTAATTACGTCTTTATCGTAACCAGTTTTACCCATCCAGTCAATAACTTTAGGTTTGAGATCTTTACCACTAAACTCCAAACGATAGTAAGCCATAGCATCACGCCAGTGTTTGGCAAATTGTTCAGAAGTCATCAGTTCAACACCTTCCCAAACTGGACTGTGATCTTTCTTTGCGTTTGTGCGATGTGCAATAACTTGCTTTTTAGTTACACGAGATTTTTTTGCTGGGGCTTTAGTTGCCATTTATAACTCCGTTTGTTTAAGTGTATGTATATATTATACAATCACAATTAGGTTTTGTCAAGCAGATTTCAGCATTTCGGTTAATTCTTCAACCGAAATTCCGTTACTTAATGCCATTTCTTTAGCTCTTAGTGCTACATTTAGCTTACGCATTTCATCTTCACGTTTGGCTTTTTCAGCGGCCATTAGCTTACGTTTCGCTTCACGTTCACGCTTTGCTTCATCGGCAAGACGTGCGGCTTCTAAACGAGCTTCAAATTCTTTATCGGTTTCTAAACGTGAAGCATGAAGCATTACTTCGCCAGAAGTATCCATTTTGAC